>Ga0126342_10013246_pt1 | contig 14634 bp, 13 predicted proteins | sample Cyp1metagenome_FD_92528 | JGI IMG/M metagenome (GOLD analysis project Ga0126342, IMG submission 92528) | Coral microbial communities from Lord Howe Island, Old Settlement Bay, Australia - Cyphastrea 1 metagenome | ecosystem: Host-associated > Invertebrates > Cnidaria > Coral ... | reverse complement strand
CCCACCCCACCCCACCCCACCCAAGACGTAGCATGACCTAGCCAAGTTGGTAGCACCAGGACATGACGTCAACGTAACACGACGTTATCATCACAAATCAACGCAAAAACAACAGCCATCACATGGCACCATCCACCGTGGCCTCAAACTTGTCCGTGCCAGAGCGCACCAACGGTGCTCGCTTGGAGGACTTCCAGGCCCGATCCTTGCCTGCAGGACCATACCTGGAGCGATGTTTTGATGTTTCTGGCTATTCATGTGGCTTCAGCCATAAAATTTATATCTGGTTCGTGGTATACCTAGCCCTCTGAAAAATATGAGTTCGTCAGTTGGGATCATGACATTCCCAATATATGGAAAATAAAAAATGTTCCAAACCACCAAACAGGTATTCATTTATTGGATTAGTGGAAACGAACCTTATTTGGGGTTGGCGAATTATTGCAATCTATCCAGCTGTGTCTCATGGAATGATCAGTGGTTGACCAATGAAAATGCTGGTGTAACATGATAGAACCCGTCACATATGGATATTAATGGATATTGATGAATATTCACGCACATTAATTGTAGAAAATAAGGATTTGAGCACATTATGTTTTGTTTAATTCGAATATAATTGATTAATCAACTAGTGGGGGACCAACTAACAAATGAACTAACAAATGACAATATGGAGAAAACCAACAATATATGATCAATATGGGCTATTGATGTACATTAATGGTGGTTTAATCAACCAAGCCTTCAATCTTCACCTTTGTTTAGTAAAGGAAACTTTAGGGGACCACCCTTGATGGTCTACCACCATTTTCCCTCTTAGAGTTGCTTTTTTGTTGGGGGTATACCTCATTTTTAGACACAGCCACATATCACCAGCGTTTCAGTTAAGTAAGTCTTTTTAAGGTGCTACTCTTAACCCTTCTGTACAATCTTCTATACAAGGATGTTGAATCTGTTGAAGTTAGGAGACTCAAGTCATTTGGGCACACTTGGACTTCTCAGATCAAAAACCTCATGATATGGAGGTTTCCGAATGGCTGGGGGTACCCCCAGTTCTCATCCATGAAAAAATAGGATGTTCGGATGTTCCATTATATGATTAGATGGGACCATAATGGATCATCCAGATGTTCATCAATTTTTATAATAGGATGTTTCCAGATATGATTATGGATGATTCATTTATGATATGATCATTCAATGGTTATGGAGATCATATTAGGATATAATCTATAATACCCTCTGGTAAACAAACAGTTTGCGACATTGATAGCATGGCTCAGTGGAAATAGTGGATGACTACCCATTGATAGCATGGTGGTTTTTTCCATAGTTTTTTGTATGTTTACCAGAGGGTAAATCATCAAATTTTCTTAGTTGTTCCCATCATTTTCCCATCATTTTCCTAGTTTTTCCCCAGTTTTTCCCATGGTTTTCCATAGTTATGTTAGTTTATTAGAGGGTAATGGATCATCCATTTCTGGAAAAACCTCCCCAGGGACCCCCTGGGCCAGGGCATGCCAGGGCACTGAATCACCAGTTCGGTGGAGCAGTGGACCAAGACGTGCAACTGGCACTCCTCCTCGACCTTGGAAAATCACCATGACTGGGGATGGTAGAGATAGCATCTGTAAATCAAAATTAAATGTTGATATACGTGTATATATATGTATATATATATATGTAATACAATATAATATGATTTAACATAACACAATATAATATGATCTGATATAATAAAATATGATATAAAGTCTGTCTGAAGTCCGTCTGAAGGCTGTCTGAAGTCTGTGTGAATTTAGTGATGACCTGGGGATGATTTAGGATGTGTTGGGTGCAGCACATTAGATGGTAAGCATTGGTTAACTGCTAAACAGCCTAAACAGTAGCGGAATAGATGGTGTAACTATATGCACTACTGAAACCAAATCATCTCTCTTGAGTATTTCAAGGTAAATAGAGATGGAACCGTTGTTATTTCATCAAGCAACTCAAAAGTCAAACAACACATGCTTCGCATGTCCCATGTTTTTCCAACTCACCCAGTACGCCAGTACGCTCGTGACGGTCTGGTGCAATGGCAAGTGACGGAAGTGGCCAAGAGAACCACCTCGATGTTGGTTCCAGGCACCTGCCAACTGGTGGTCTTTGCATCCGGCTCGGCTCTCCTCGATGTGAAAAGCCCAAGTTGCGGCTTTTTCTTCTGGAGAAATGGGATATGAAACCAAAGTAAACTAACCATTTCAGTGGGATATTTCATGACAGCCACACATTTAAGACATTTTGCTTCCTGTTCGTCATGGAAAAACACCCATTTTTTTTCACCCATGGCTGCTATGGGATTGTCCCAAAATGGAGAAGCCCCAAAAAAAATCCAAGGCTTCATTAACTCCATCTTTTCACCCATCGAAAAAGGAGCTTTCCACCCAAGTCGTTGGATTTTTGTTGGGTATTGAAAGCCATGATGACTTGGGGATCCCCCAGCCATTAGGAAACCTCCAATTGGCTTATCCCAATGTCTAAATTCAACAACCCCAACGCCATCTCAGTGCTGGTCGAGGTGCTGCACTTCTTCCACAAAGGTACCTGAGGTCGATGGGACTTGGGTCTCACAATCCAACAACTGGCTCTTTGATGCTCTTTGTGGCAAAGATCGTCCCCTCTGGTAATGGACCAAAGACAGGAAAACAATTACTGGTTGGTGGTTTCACCCCCTCCGAAAAATATTAGTCAGTTGGGATTATTATTCCCAATATATGGAAAAATAAAAAATGTTCCAAACCACCAACCAGATTAAATTAGAGGATGTTTATTGATGTTCCCAGATTTTCCCATATGTTCAATGGCCATGGCAAGTTCGGGGATGTCCAATTTCGCCAATTTCGATGCGGCGCAAGGGGCTGAAGAGCTTTGAAGCTCGTCGTTGCAACCGTGGCGCCGGTTCGAAGCTTTCCTTCACGGCAGTGCGGGAGCAGATTTCACTGCCGATATATCAAGCAATGAAGTCTTAATAATTTGGGTTATAGCTGTTATAACAGCCATCTACTATGGTTATATGACCACCTACTATGGTTATATAACCACCTACTATGGTTATATAACCACCATTAACATCCATTATGTAACTATATATATATATATATGTATATAGTTATAAGATGTTGTTTTAAACATCATAAACATTTCGTGAAGTTACACCAACTTCAGAGGCACAAAAAGTGGCTGGTGGATCCTTTCTGACACCGCATGAGCCACTGGGCCACGTCAGGAGATCATAATTTTCCCTGACTATTTGGGTGTCTATAAGGGAAACTCCCACTAAAATGGATGAGAACTGGGGTTAGCCCTATTTTTGGAAACCCCCATTTGATGGCGTGTATAGTACGGGTCTTTGTCTGAATATTGGGAAAACCCTGAAAAGTCAATGGTTTCAGAATCTGCTCCATTATAGCACACATTTTTTTCAGACACATCCTATATCCAGAATTGTTGGTTACATCCCAAAATATCCTTTTAAAATACAATAAACCCAATGAAATCAAACTGAATCCCAGAAAATCGCATTCTATCCCTCAAAATCCAAAAAGAACCTCAACTTTATGCCATCGAGTCCGCTTAAATTCCAGCAAATACCATTACTGCTTGGTAGTTTCAACCCCTCCGAAATATGATGGACTTCGTCAGTTGGGATCATGAAATTCCCAACTGAATGGAACACAAAGGTCATGTTCCAAGCCACCAGATTAAATACCAATCCCACAAATTCTTCTTAGCATTTCTACCGTAGATCATGACTCTTAGCAATCTCCGCCGCCTTTGGAGCTTCTGGCGGTTTTGCTTTGCAGAGCTCTTCGGGGAGCTCAAAAGCAAAGTCGCGCCCAGCATCCTGCGATCGCTTGGGGATGGGGTCACCTTGGGAACGCCTCGAGATTTATTCGCTAGACTGGCTGGCAGGTTGAATAGAGTCGTCAACTTCACTGTGAATTCCAATGCGATTCGCATATGTGTCATATGTCAATGGGCATCGAAAAAATCCTGAATGCCCAGATTTTCACAGGGCTCACGAAGCAACACCTACAATCCAGCTACTGACTATCACCTACGTTCGAACTCTACCAGCAGCGCAGAACACCGAAAAAAAACAATCCCAGACTTGGAAGGGAAAAATTGATGATCAAACTCCCCAATTTTTGAATGATCCAACCATGTCAAAACATGTCGGTGTCCGGAAAATGATGTGAAATCATGTGATATCAGGATCAGACCCTGCCTTCAACCATTGATTCACTGAGGGATCGTGCAAGACAAACATCAAGTACCTCTTCCAGGTGGGGCCGCGGGAAATCGATCCTCAAGGGGACCCAGTTTCTGGCATTTCTGGCATCGATCCTGGGAGGATAAAAGTGATATAACTGATACCCGGCCTGGTAAACTAACAGTTTGCTATGGAAAATCACCATGCCACCATGCTATTAATGGGTAAATCAATTTCGACTGGGCCATGCTATCAATAGCTTTTTGTATATGTTTACCAGAGGGTAACCATCAATCATGGTCACGGTATGTCACGGTATGTCACGGTCGAATTCTCCAAACTCGATTCTGAATCGTCACAAAAGCTATAACATGAAGCCGAGCTTAAACTATGGCGTACAAGTTGCGGTTCAAGTCCTGCAAACAACAATCGTCCATCTGTGCTCCCAAGCTGATGAATCATGTTTCATCATGGTTCATCCATCTTTCCTATTACCCTGCGGTAAACATGGCTTGCTGGAAGCCATACACCGTTTTGGAAACCGTGGAATTTTTTCCCGTTGCAACCTCCGGACTGGTCCGGATTTTCCAGCGAGCCAAGGTGCTTGTTGAGGTTTTGTCCATCGATCTTGATGAGGCCCTGTCTTTGGCTTGGTTGGCTTCGCAGCTTGCTCTTGGCAATCGTGTTGTATGTTAAAAACTATGGGATATGATAGCAATAGAATGAAGATATAAAAGGAAGAAACATGTGGTTTTGCACGACCCAACCATTTTATGGGGATGTACTGAGATAAAATTGACATGTAATGTGGACAAACCAACAATTTGAACAGTTGAATAGGGGATTGTGGGAGATCATTCTTGATCAAGATCCGTCGTCCGCAAGCAGCTCACTGGTGACCTGAAAAATAGAGGTACCAATGAACCTTACTGCTAAAATTTGGGGAACATGAACCATCCATGTAGTGTGGGTTTCATACATGAAAGTACATGTTCGATTCCAGGGTATCCCCATGAAACTTACATGGTTGGATCTAACTCCAAGATGATCATTCAATATTTCAAGCTTCTGAATGATAGCTATGGCCCCTGGCTTTTCAAGGAATTTTCAGCTAGCCATGTTCTATTCTTGTTATATCATCCCCACAAATGCCTATAACATAACCATTAAATCTCCGATAAAATCCCATAACACTCCACCACTAGATCCCATCTTTAATCACAATAAAATCATGAAAAATCCCATGAACCCCACCACCATAAGATCTCATAAAATCACCATTAAACCCCATAAATTGGCAGGTTGGATCCATTCAACTCCCATTCGTCATGACTTCGGTCGCTCCTTCGACACGCCACCAGGAGCCTTTTCGAGGTTCAACCTTGCAATTCAGAATCGTTTTCGTATCACCAGATATCACCACAACAGTTGCACCTCTCAAACAACTGCGGTGACCCTGCCCACCAGTGGTGTCTCTCAAAATACTGGACTCAGTTATTCTCAGTGATATTCCCATGTTCCCAAAACAAAATATTCCCACAACATCCCACAACTATATTCCCATTGATATTCCATAGAGATACACTGGTTGGTGGTGGTATACCTACCCCTCTGAAAAATATGACTTCGTCAGTTGGGATGATGATTATTCCCAATATATGGAAACTCATAAAAGTCATGTTCCAAACCACCAACCAGATATATTGTTGGTGACATCCCTATGATATAACAATTATTATATATCACCAGTATATATTACAATTTTTCTGCTTAAATACTCCAAACCACCAACCAGTATTATCAACCAATGGTACCCCCATTTATGGAAACCTCCACAAAAAAGAACTAATGGTACTATTTTTTTCCATTACCTAATCCATTACTAAGCTCCAGATATTCCCATAGATATATGTATATAGGTAAATTATAATAATTCACTAACCTGAAATAAGTAAGGTCATTTGGGGATAGTCACCCCTACTATTCCCATAGATATTCCCAATAGATATACCATTCATCTCCAGTATCCCAATGGCCCCAATGGCCCACTGTCCTGCTGGACGATGTCCAGCGATGGTCTTTTGCCGCTGGACCATATTGAAGCACCAAATCCTAGGACTGACCGGACGACCCTGGGTCGATCTGTTGACACGTAGAAAGCTGAGGAGAACTGATTTCATATGATTTCATGCATGATTTCCTATGATTTTATATGATTTCATATGATTTTCATGCATGATTTTTTATATGATTTTATATATGATTTACATCTGACAATGTAACGTTGCTATGGAAAATCACCATGTTTCGAAGGTAAATCATTCAAATCATGAATGATCCATTGATTTTATAGGATTTTCTGTGGACATGGGATTGACGTATAGAAATGCCAAATCTTACTACAGTGGCAAGGATTCCAAGCGAGAAACGTTCGAGAATTCCTGGGGTATGGGAAGGATCCACGGTAAAAATAGAAGGTATGAGCTACAATTGACCAATTTACCATATATCATGTATCTCTCCATATATATATATATATACATACATGTGTATGTATATATATATATACATACATGTGTATGTATATATATACATGTATATATATATAATTAATGTATATCTCTTGGTTGTGTAAAACATGTTCCTCCTCTTTGTGAAACAACCAGTCCACGTCGGAACTTGGAATGTCCAAAACTGTATCCCTCCGGTGTCGACAAACGTTTGTGGGACATCCCACAAAATGAATGTTCATAGCTTGGAAAAATCATCTTATAGATCGGCCATGTTCCAGCAAACCACATTTCACAGAGGAAATCATCATATCGATCCCCAGTATATTTGTCCCCCATCAACCCTAAGCCAAGTTATGTTCATCAACTTGGCTATCGTTTAGGGGCCTCACCTTGCAATAGAGAGGATTTTAAGTTGACTTTCCTTCCGAAGCATCAGTTCCAACGATGAATCGTCCTGACAATCTAGATTTTTCTCAGAGATCCATGGTTATATCATATGAATTAAATCCGCATATAAATCCATTTAGACTGGTATAAAGATATTCACAATCTCGGAAAAAACACACACAGATTGTATCCTCATAAACTCACCATTTAATTCATTTGCTTGGGAACATAATCCAAACAAATTAGGTAGTATAACCCCGTATCAACAAGGATTCTTACCCGTCATTTAATTGATGTGATGATTGAAATAGCATTGGTGATAGCTTATTATTGGGATACATCTAGACGAACAATTATATGCCCTAAAATAACCTTTAGGTAAATCATTTACATAATTGGGCCATTTTCCATAGGAGTATTATCCCATCACAATCACTGGTTGGTGGTTTCAACCCCTCTGAAAAATATGAAAGTCAATTGGGGTTATTATTCACAATATATGGAAAGTCATAAAAGTCATGTTACAAACCACCAACCAGATCACTATATAAGTAAATATTAAAATTTAACCAGTATTAATGGATACTAACCACTGTATAAGCCCCAATGTCACCTTTAGAAGGTGGTGCACAATCTTCTTAGCCAAGTTGGTTTATCACTAGGTGAAACCTATGGTTTGTGGTGGAGATATCTATAGCCAATGGATGTTAATGGGCTTGAAAAAAAAATCTTACAACTGGTGAGGGCACCACCTGATAGTTTTCATACATTAATATCATATATCAATATTATTGGTATCCAACTATTATTAACTATTATTATTGGTATCCAACTATTAGTTTTCATACATTAATATCATATTAATATCATATATCCATCAATATCATATATTCATTGGTGAGTATCCAATCATAGTTGCTTAGTATTTCATAGTGCTATTCATATCTATCAGCGTGTAACATTCATCAAGCCAGGGGCCAACGGGCCAACAACCCCTGGCTCATTCGGAACCCACATCAAGTACTTGGGGATTCATCGATATTAACCACTATTCATGTATACATATATATATATGTATACATATATATATATATCAACTATTAGGTTACTAATAACCACATTAACCGATCAGCTAGCTGCGCCCCAGCGTCTCGTTCTGTTCGGACAATGGCCTGGACCTCGCAGCTTCCTCCTACAGCGACAGCGACTGCTGGGTGGTAAAAACTAGAATGTAGCTGACTATAGTTGGCATATATACATATACATATATACATATATATATATATATATATATTTGTATATACTTATGATATACTATAATATAATCTAGTATAATATGAAGTAATATAATATAATATGATATAATATCATATATATTATATATTGTACATAGAGGATTGTTGATAACATACTTGAGACAGATGTCCTATTTTCCAAAGAATAGTGACTAGCTAAGTGTACAAGTCATGTTGCCCAAGTAAAGCCTCGAAGCCAAACCAGGACCCTACTGCTGGAACTCTGAAACAATGACAACTGGATGGTGTGTTGATTACACTTGTACGCATGGATCTGGGTAAACTAAAATAATTCACTAACCTGAAATAAGCCCATTTGGGGATGATTTTCCTTACTAACCATGATTCCCAGTGAGGTCGTAGTGAGGTCGTTATAATTTACCCAGATGGATGTTTCACATTCCTCCAGCTACTCACGACTGTAGCATCCTGTACTAGCTGAAAATCCTAACGCGGAAGAATCCTAACGCGGAAGCCAACAAACGAATTTCTGAACCTGGATTTCCGGCCGATAGAGAACATGGATATCCCTAGCTCCTTAGCTCCCTCCTGACCATTGGATAGTGATTTGATTTCTTTGAAGCAGAATCTTACCGTAAAGAACAAACACAGATCCCACTCCACTAGCACCACTCCCTATATCAGGATCATCACTATCCAGTGGCATCGCTAGTTGATAAGCGGGATAACTCGGAGCATCCACTTCTGGACAAACCTCCTTTCCTTGGTTTTTTAACAGAATTTACTCACAGGTTTTACCCATATTTGATGCTGATTAAACTTAAACATACTTAAACCATCAAAAAAACCATTTGCTTGCCGTGCTGTATTCATCCAGAACCACCATTTTTTTACCGTGCTGTCCATGGGTGAACTCCAGCATGTGGCTTGGTGCTGGCTGCTTATGGCTGGATTTCCCAGAACGGATTGTGAAACGTCCCATTTTCTGTTGGGTAGAAAAAAAACGAACCGAACCGATCATCAACCCTATGACTTATATCATCTTATACCTTCATATTTTGGTGCAAAGAATAAAGAAACCATGAAGATCCATTAAGATCCATTAAGTCACTATAATCATCAACCAGCAGGGTTTTGAACCATGTTTTTTATTGCTTAAGGTCGGTGCCATATCTGTCCGCCCAGTTCGCCACGTGACCCTTGGCTGCTGCAATGATCGCCACTTCCACTCCACTGGAGCTGTAGCAGGAGACCTACCGAAGCGGTGGAGGAAGCGGGTGATGATTGAAGCAACAGAGAAATCACCGCTTCCCTGGACGTTTTGGAAGGGGTTTCTATGACAAAATGTGCACAAAAAAGGGCATGTCACCTGGAAACATGTGGATAAAATCAACATGAACATGTGGAAACCTGTGGCAAATGATGAAGCATGATGAATTATCCAACAGAACAGGTAATTGCAAAATGGTGATCTTACCAATGTCATTTGACCGACAAACAATGGAGGTATAAACCTGAAACAATGTGGATACACTGAACATAAATGAGTATGCAACACAGACACAAAGGAACAAACAAGAACTTAAGATGATGTATGTCAGGCGTAGATCATTTATGTCTTAGTGTATTTGCCCAACCCAAATTGCTGGCTAGTGGATACTCAGCAAAGAAACAAAATGAAACTGTGTATTTACCATCTGGTTATTTAACATAGCCATGGAAAATCACCATTTTTAAGAACGGTAAACAATCTATAAATGGGCCATCTATACCATGGCAATGTTAAATAACCAGAGGGTATTTACTTAACCACTTTATAATCTTTATAATTTCTCAAATTGAGGATTTGCATGACCAAACATGATGTCTGTTTTCTCTGTGGGTACAAACTGAATTGTGGGAAATACATTGTCAAACTGGGGGGTGTAACCGGTGTAACCAACATTTAGCTGGGGAATCAAGGAACAAAAATTAGGCTATGACCAACAAACTTGGATATTCATCCACAATCGATTTCGCCAACATGGGGGTTGCAAAAACTTGCCATGACTCTATCAAAATGATGGTTCACATAGTCTTACTGGTGCTTAGTAGGGAATGGATAGGACTGGGGGAATGGGATGATTATTACTAGTGATTATGGATCATTCCCTCATTCCCTGCTACGCACCAGTAAGTAGTAAGCCAGCTGAATTTTGTTTCAAACGTCGTAAAATCACTGCAGTATGCACATGGTTTCCCGCTTTGCGATCTCAAGTGATCTGGCTAAAGTTCTTCCGTGTTTTCGAGGCTGGCTGCATTCTTAAAAATCATGACTTTTACAACCTTAGTTGGCTAGCTCACCTTCAAATCCTTCAATGCGAACAACATAATTACATGTGCACATTGGGATGCTGTGAATGACTAAAATATACAAAAATCCCATCGAGGTTGACAACATCGCTCTTTTTGCAGGTGTAAATCCTAGCTTCGAGTGTTTGTTTCCAACCATGTGTTGATTAAGTCCGCAGTGCTGGTTGGTCACGCTCCATGTTTGTAGTATTGTTGTACATCTGTTGCTTAATCCGTCACACCACCACCACCACTCTCTCTCTCTCTCTCTCGCCAAAACATGTGTTTTCCTCGAAAAAAACGACATAGAACCTGCATATTTCATGGGTCAAAACCGGTTGTTTTTCTGGAAAATCACCCGCTTTTTCTGGAAAATCTGGTGTTTCTTGGGTCCCAGTCATCCATGGACACCTTGGCTGAGGCTTCGCCCGATGCTGCCGCCACCAAGTTGCGAAAGGAGCGGCTTTCAGCCACCTGCGGGGCACTGAAACAGGGATGCGCGACGAGGAAACATGGGGAAGAAAGCAACAAACTATGGGGATTTTAATGGATTTTAATGGATTTTAATGGATTTTAATGGGATTTTAATGGACTTTAATGGTGTTGTAATGGATTTTAATGGTGTTTTAATGGATTTTACTGGATTTAATGGATTTTTGTTAATGTTGGTGTCCACCTAACTCCAATAGGTGTTGGGTTTCATGGTAGATATCTTGAACTAATTAATGAGGATAACATAAACCGATAAGCAGAACATGAGGGTCTCCATCCTATTTTGATCATACAATGGCGTATTCGTATATTCGTATATTAGTAACATGTTAAATAATAAGTTGTATATGATATGCCCAAACTCATGGAAATAGTATTATAGCCCCTGTTTCCCGGGAACATCACTATTTCTATGTTTCAGCATTCTTAATATCCAAAATATATGTGGACTATATATATATGCATACAAATGTGTATATATATAATATACATCAGTAGATTTGGATGATAAAGTAAATAAAAACATATTCCAAGATATCATCACACACACACTACACACACATCACATATTGTAGGGTATCCGGAAATATTTTGAATATCTACCTATACAGTTTTGGTTCATGGTTGGATCGGCCCGAATCTACTGGTCAGTCCGGCTTGGGCTGTCCCGGGATGATATTATTGAAACTAGTGGGTATCTTCGGTGTATACTTGAGCCTGCACTTCGAGTTATATGTAGATACATGTAGATACATAATCATAATTATAGCAATTCTATCCCAACTTACAGGGGCTATTACTGCAATGGTTATAAGTTATATTATTGTAGACCCTCAAGTAGACAGCTCAAAACCGTGCTGGTGATGTTTTCTCTCTGTTTCAGATCACCCAATCCCATCGATTCATGTATGAAACAGAATCCACATGGTGCTTAGCCATGTGAATGACGGGAATGCTCTCCTGATGCACCTTGAGATATTAAAAACAAATGTGACTTCCATCTGCACACTTGGGTGAACTATACGGATCTGGGATGATCTGCCTTCGAGAAGTCAATGAGAAAATTCGTTGCGCCATTCTTCAGCCACCTCACGGCCGGCCCGGCCCATCCAAAGATGCCATTTTAAACCCCATTTCCATGGCAAGTTGCACGTTTTTTTGGGGGGAAATCGCAGAATGAATCATCAAGCAGTGCTCTTAACGGCTACCCAGACTGCCAGTCCGTTGGACCCAACCCCCCAAAATATCATGAAACTCTTGTCATTCGCCATGATAATAAAATAAGGTACCCTTCGCTGATCAAACATACGGAAACACAGTTTGTAGATGTTAATCCCATTAAACCTCCATTTTATAGCAGACTTCCCTTGGCACGTTTGAATACCGTTTTGGGTATCCCCATTTTGGGCCCTATACATATCCTATCGACGAAAACTGAGCACTCCACTCGTTTGGCTTCTTGTGAAGAACAAATTGGCAGCCTTTCCTGGGAGACAATTCATGGATGGATTTTCTGCATCACCGTCCCATTTTCGGCTTGGTCATTCAACACCCAAACCAAGAATCCGAAGCCTCAGCACCAATGAACGAATGGGCCAAAAACACGACTACACCGACCACTCACCAACCAATTTGCCCAGCTTCAGATTTGCATCGGTGTTGATTTCCAAGCGAACCTTTCGCACATTCTGCCCATCAGGCGCGGGAAAAGCTGTCTGTAGCGCACCTCGACACGACGGGCCGCCCCCGGGCCCTTGGGCATGGTACCAGGACAGTTGAGTTCTGCTATGGAAACACCTCTATGAACTACTTGATGTCTCCTGATGGTCTACTTGATGTCATCTCCCAGATCGGTTTTTGGTGGTTCTTTGCTAAACTTCAAGTTTCATGCTAGGGCAAGCGTGTCATAGCAAGATCCACCAGATATTGGCCTATAGCAAGTAAAAACCCAGTTCTTTGTCCGTTTGCGCCTTGCGCCATCTGCATAGGGACATGATGGCGTCATCTTGCTTTGCCATGGTGGGACAGCTAAATTATCACCCCAAGATGGACAGGACCCAAGAAGAAACTTTTAGAAACACATCAGTGCGAAACTGGTTGGTGGTATACCTACCCCTCTGAAAAATACATATGAGTTCGTCAGTTGGGATCATGAAATTCCCAATATATGGAAAGTATTGGAAAGTCATAAAAGTATATAAAAGTCATGTTCCAAACCACCAACCAGTGACCTAAATCTGTGCCCTTCTGCTGATGAAAACTCGGCTCTAGCCGATTGCATCATGCCGGTGGTCATGGACCTCATTTCCCTGCGGTTTTCCCCGAGGTCTTGATCATCATCAATATGTCTCCAGCATTCTGAGTATCCAAAAATGGTGTTTCAAAGCTACCACCAGCAGCTTCAACCGGTCGATTTATTTCTCTCAAAATCTGGCAATCCCCAGATAAAACCCATGGTTCACTACCTCATCGCTCCGAAAACTTGCCACAAAAAGTCCTCTGGTAATTTAACACTTTGTGAACTGGAAGATGGCCATAGACATAGTTGTTATTTACCTATTCAAAATAGTTATTTTTCCCATATGTTAAAATACCAGAGGGTAGTAATAAGTATAACTGGTTGGTGGTTGGAAAATCATTTTGAAAAATATGAAGGTCAGTTGGGAAGGATTATCCCATATATTATGGACAATAAAAAATGTTCGCTGCAACCGTGACGTTACACCGGTCTGACTTCAGGTGGATGTGAAAATTTAGTTGATGTTATTACCCCAGTCAACATATTGTTCAGAAGGGTGGCAAATTTTGACTGTGATGGTGATCATGATGATCAGATCAAGATGTGATGAGGATGATGATGATGATGATGACGATCATGACGATGATCATGGTGATCATGATGATCATGATGATGATGATCATGACGATGATCATGATGACCATGATGATCATGATGATGATGATGATGATGATCATGACGATGATCATGATGATCATGATGATCATGATAATCATGACGATGATCATGATGATCATGATGATGATGACGATCATGACGATGATCATGACGATCATGATGATCATGATGATCATGATGATCATGATGATGATGACGATCATGACGATGATCATGATGATGATGATGATGATGATCATGACGATGATGACGATCATGACGATGATCATGATGATCATGATGATTATGATGATGATGATCATGACGATGATGACGATCATGATGATCATGATGATCATGATGATCATGATGATGATGATGATCATGATGATCATGATGATCATGATGATCATGATGATCATGATCATGATGATCATGATGATCATGATGATCATGATGATCATGATGATCATGATGATCATGATGATCATGATGATCATG
>Ga0126342_10013245_pt1 | contig 14635 bp, 17 predicted proteins | sample Cyp1metagenome_FD_92528 | JGI IMG/M metagenome (GOLD analysis project Ga0126342, IMG submission 92528) | Coral microbial communities from Lord Howe Island, Old Settlement Bay, Australia - Cyphastrea 1 metagenome | ecosystem: Host-associated > Invertebrates > Cnidaria > Coral ... | reverse complement strand
TACTACTACTACTACTACTACTACTACTACTACTACTACTACTACTACTACTACTACTACTACTACTATACTACTACTACTACTACTACTATACTACTACTATACTACTACTATACTACTACTACTACTACTCCTACTACTCCTACTACTCCTACTACTCCTACTACTCCTACTACTCCTACTACTCCTACTACTCCTACTACTCCTACTACTACCACTACTACTACTACTACTACTACTACCACTACTACCACTACCACCACTACTACCACTACTACCACTACTACCACTACTACCACTACTACCACTACTACCACTACTACCACTACTACCACTACTACTACTACTACTACTACTACCACCACCATACTACTACTACCATACTACTACTTGTACTAGTACTAGTACTAGTACTAGTACTAGTACTACTCCTACTACTCCTACAACTACTACTACTACTACTGCTGCTACTACTACTACTACTCCTACTACTCCTACTACTCCTACTACTCCTACTACTCCTGCTACTCCTGCTACTCCTGCTACTCCTGCTGCTACTACTACTACTACTACTGCTACTGCTACTGCTACTGCTACTGCTACTACTACTACTACTACTACTATCACCACCACCACCACCACTACCACCACCACCACCACCATACTACCACTACCACTAGCACCATTACTACTGCCACTCCTACTCCTACTATTCCTGCTACTACTACAATACTACTACCACCACCGCTACCACCACTACTACCACCACCACCACTACACTCCTACTACCACCACCGCTACCACCACTACTACCACCACCACCACTACACTACTACTACCACTACAACAATTACTACTCCTACTACGAGTACTACTCCTGTTACTCGGACTACTCCTACTCCTACTCCTACTTTTTCCTTCTTCCCCAATTACTAAGCCTCTAGTGCCGGTAGGTCTAGTCTACAGCTAGTTATAAGATGTACACGGCACTAAACTGATCGACGAGTCCTCATGTGGTCTCCGGTCAATAGCTTGTTACGGCAAGCACTTGCTACACAAGCTTCTCCAGTTTTATGGCGCTGTCTTCGTCTCCCCGTCTTTTTCTTCTTCCTTCTCTTCTTCTCATTATTCTTCTTCTCCTTCGTCTTTTTCTTCTTCTTCTTCTTCTTCTTCTTCTTCTTCTTCTCTTCCTCTTCTTCTTCTTCGTCTTCTTCTTCTTCTTCTTCTTCTTCTTCTTCGTCTTCTTCGTCTTCTTCTTCCGCTTCTCTCTCCGGCTTCCACCTAGAGTACACATCAAACTCCGTTGGGGCCACCTCTATCGCCTGCGGGCTTGCCGCAGGCAATTAATAACATTGAATAACCAAAGACAAGTGACAATATTATGTAAAAATTCATATGGGACAATACGGACAATAGCCACCCCAGAGCTGTCCAGCGCTGCACACCTCATACTTTCGATGTCCCTGGCGCTCCATGTACTGCTCCACCTCCAATGACATCACGGGATCAAAGTTGCCCAGGCCAAAGCCTAGCCATGGCAAGTTGGAACGGAGCCCTGCGAAAAATCTCAGTGGACACAGCGGCACATCCAAAGTCATACAAATTTATCCAAATTCCATGTTGCTGCAGAAATGTGCAGAACCAATATTTCACCGCCAGCTCAACATAACATGAGCCAACAAAGGTGTCATTTCCTGCTTCTTCTGGATTTCTGATGGATATCTATTGGGTTCAAACCTCAGCATCCCAAATTGCCATTGGTCCTTCTGAGCCCCTCAATCCCGAGCCAAGCGTCCGAAGCGAGAAAGATACATCATTGTGTCAAAGTCTACTTTTGTAGACGACACTAATGATGCGATCGACACCGTAGTGGCTGTCGGTCCAGTAGGGCTGTCTTCCAGCTTCTCAACATACCTGACAGGACCATGCAAAGAGAAGATCAATCAACCACAAACAACAACAAATATTATACGAGTCCGCACAAGGCAGTGGCCGAAGTTTCAAAGATAGGGAACTATAGGAGAGGTGAGTTGTTGTGATGCATGGATGGCAGAGCGAATGCATTGATGGACCGAAAGATGGTTGTGATTTTTGGAGTGGTTGCAGTGGTCGCCTCACCCACAGCTGCAGGATGTAGTATGGTGTAGCGATCTGCAATGTAATTGTAGTTGTAGTCATAACTGTAGTTGTAGTGTAGTGGTAGTTGTAGCTGTAGCTGCAGCTGTAGCTGTAGTTGAAGTCTGGTGTAGTGTAGTGTAGTGGTAGTTGTAGTTGTAGTGTAGTTGTAGTTGTGATGTCGTTGTAGTTGAAGTTGCAGATGCAGTTGTAGCATCACTTGTAGTTGTAGTTGCAGTTGCAGTTGCAGTGTTGTTGTTGTAGCTGCTGTAGTTATTGTAGTTGCTGTATTTGCCGTACCTGTAGCTGAAGCGCAGTTGAAGTTGTAGCTGTAGTTGTTGTAGTTGAAGAGTACTTGAAGTGTAGTTGAAATGTAGTTGCAGTGTAGTTGAAGTGTAGTTGAAGTTGTAGTTGTAGCTGTAGTTGTAGTTGTAGTTGAAGTGTAGCTGTGTTGTAGCTGCAGTTGTAGTTGTAGTGGTAGTTGTAGTTGTAGTTGTAGCTGTAGTTGTAGCGTAGCGTAGTGTAGTGTAATTAGTGTAGCGTAGCGTTGCGTAATGTAGTGTAGTGTAGTTGTAGTTATAGTTGTAGCATTGTAGCTGTAGTTGAAGTTGTAGTCTAGTGTAGTGTAGTGTAGTGTCGTGTCATGTAATTAGCGTAGTGTCGTGTAATGTAGCGTAGTGTAGTGTAATGTAGTGTAGTGTAGTGTACTGTAATTAGTGTAGTGTAGTGTGATTTGATTAGTGTAGTGCAGTGTAATTAGTCTACTGTAGCGTAGCATATTTGTTTTTTTGCATTTGTAGTGTAGTGGTAGTGTAGTGTGGTTGTAGTTGCAGTTGCAATTGCAGTTGTAGTTGTCTAGCTATCTATCTATCTATCTATCTACCCATCTATCTATCTATCTGTCTTTCCGCAAGATTGAAAACGAAGCAAGTCTGCGAGACATCCTCAATTTTCGAAGTTGACAACATCAAAACGAAGCAATTCTGCGAGACTTCCTTCAACAAATGGAAAGTTGAGTGCAGAGCTGACAGCCTCGTACCAATGTGTTTTGCAATTTTTCCATTCCATCTGTCTAAAGTACTGCGCCTGCCACGAAAAAGTGATGCCAGGTCATACGAAGTGCTGCACCTGTCACCCAAAATCATCTTAGCAAACCTGAAGATCCGATGCTGCGATGCTCCAAAATGCAACCCGTCTCAGGAAATTCAAATCAGCGCCCTGACCTCCTAACAGCTCTGATGAACATGTCTCTTGTACTGCCCCTGCCACGCGAATTGCATCTTTCCAGATCCTCTTCAAGTGTCCCACGCCTGCCATGGTTTTTAAAAATGCTACAAAACCCGCACGTTTTGTTCACTTTTGGTAAGGTGCAGAATCCCTTGCGCCTGCCACGCAAAACCACATCTGAACCTTCAAAAGTGGTCCGCCGAGCATGTGGTGTTTTTAACATTTTGACTTGGAAATGTGCTCTGTGCCACAACGGCGTGCACTTTTTCAACATGTCAACTTCCAAAAGTGCTCCGAGAAAGGTGTGCTTTGTAATTTTTTAGTTCGAAATGTGCTTCGCGCCACAACGGTGTGCACTTTTCGACATGTCAACTTCCAAAAGTGCTCCGACGCTGGTGTGTTTTGTATGTTTTGGCTTGGAAATGTGCTTTGCGCCACAACGGCGTGCACTTTCTCGACATCTCAACTTCTAAAAGTGCTCCGAAGCTGAGGTGCTTTGTACATTTTGACTTGGAAATGTGCTTTGCGCCACAACGGCATCCAATTTGTCATCTCTCATCTGGCCAGCTGGCTCCGCACCCGCCGCTTTAGCGAGCCTACTTTTCGACCCTCCGGAGCCACAAATCATTGGAAAAACAGTGAATCGCCACTTTTTTACCTTTTCGCGCACCTGCATCTTCTTTCTTCTCACTCTTTCTCTTCTCTGATCTTCTCTCTTCTTCTCTTCTCTTCTCTGGCTCTTCCCACCTCTGCTTTTCCATCTCTCCATATTGTCGGAAGTCTGACTTCAAAACTTCCTTCGATAAGAGATTTTCTGCGTGTCCTTCTCAAGCAGCACTGAATTCTGTTGGGTCGGCAAATTTCCATTCAACAACAGATCACAGTCACCACAATTTGGGTGCAAGTGAAAATGGGACAGTTGTAGTTGTGTGATCACACCTCCAGAAACTCAGCCTTACATCTTCAAAGCGAGTTGTTTTAACTGTCGCATCTCCACGCCTGTTCACTGTACTCTTTCTGGAGCCCACTGCGCCCATGGCACGGTCAAATGCACCAGTGAGGGTTAGGGGTGTGCCCCAGAGCTGAATATCCTGTGTTTCTGCCTGTGTAGATCCATCAGCTAAAAACATCAACATAGCCACGATCCTCGAGTCAATTGTTTCATATATTTCAGTTTGGTTTCATGTTGCTTCCAGACTTCTCCGCGGCTCATTTTCTGTTGTTCGCTGAAAAAAAACTAGTGCGATCATTGTGTTTCCAGTATCAGCCAAACGGCTGCAGCTTCCGAATCTGAATGTCACGAGTCCTGGTGCCTTTGACAAAATCTTAAACTATCAGGAGGTTGGACCACGGGCTCGTACTACGATTTCGACCACACTATATAAACATCTGGAGACCACAGCTCACCTCTGAGATCTGTTTCTGCCTGCGATTGAAGTATGGTTTTCTTCAATCAAACATGATCAAAAGTGATGAAAACGTATATGGCAATATATGACATATTATTTGACTCGTATGACACCCATAGCCCCCTTGCCACACTGTCCTGCATAAAGTTGGTGGCCCTTGGGCCCGTCGCAAGCATGATTTCCTCGGCTCCGCCCTTTGGCTGTCAGTTGTGGTTGGCAGTCATATTAATGATCAGTTTTGGTCTCTGCGTACCTGGGAAGCCGACCAACTTGTCAGTCTTCTTCTCCAAGCAGATGGTCAATTCCCCTGAAGTCAGCGAACACAAAATGCCAGCTGCGAAGGTCCGGTGAAAAGTTTCGGCTGACAGACGCTTGAGACATGTTGAGTTTGTCCAACGGGTAGAATGTACAAGAAAGATAAGCCATGATAAGCCCAGACTCAAAGGCCGGGACACACCCAGCTTGCCCCCAAACCCCCAATCTTTTGAAGCTGTCTATCGAGGTCTGAAAGTGACCTATTGTTGATAAGAGGCAGCCTTTGCTTTGCATTGCTGGTACGAGCAACACACAAAACCAAATCACGGTAGTACTATGTCTTTTTATGTCTTTGTAGATCATCATGTAGCTGCCATAATGGTGCAGCCACCAATGAAAAACGTAACTTGTCGATCGCAAATTGTTTTCGGCTATGCCATCGCAGCAGAACCTCCATCCAACTAAGCAACGCATAGCAATGCCCATTGCCACATCCCACTGCATCTCACCAAGTGGCCTCCTTGAACATGTATGAAGTTGAAGGAGTGGTAAGTCAACCAACCGCGAGGTAAATGCGACCAATCCTGCACGCTTTGAACTTTGGGCAGGTCTTGGGAATTGTCTTGGGATTGACACCCTTGCGATAGGTGGAAGCTTTTCCCTCCAGGAACCCGTTCCAAGCAGAAGGTCGCAAGATTAGCCACTTGAAATGTTGGTCTTATCCAGCTGGAAAATGGATGAAAATGGCGCAAGATCTGGGAACCACGGGCGCAATGACGAGCAAGAAGTTAAAGGGCGACATGGAACTTAAATCCAGAAGGACGGCTTCTTACAGGGTGAACAGTTTTGTTGCGAAAAGTTCTCAATTTATCCTCTGCATCCATGAAATCAGCAAGTAGCAGGAACACCGTGGGACTGCAGAAGGCCCAAGCCCAAAAGATTTTGGTGCATGAAGCCACCACAACAAACTAGACAAGAGAAATAGTGCTGCAAATTGCTGCAATGAATCTTCATCAGAAGGGCACCCAAAAAACGCGCTCACCACAGTTCCCAGTCATTAGAGGGGGTGCGCAGGCGCTTAGGAATTCCAAAGAGCGGCAAACAGCACCTACTATAGTCTCATAGAGTCTCTGTGTGGAATTTGCAACGCCAACAATTTTTCTCTGATTCTGTGGGTCAGTTTGTATGAACTTGGCTGACCATTTCAAATGTCTACTGTCTGATGTGGCTTTTGTGTGTGTGATCCAGTACATGTGATTGGATTGTATTATATCAGAGATGCACATGTTGCCGGTCTGCGGTACATGCTGAAACATGCCAGCTGATGGACAGGGACTCCTGCCGGAACTCTGTGAAGCCTGTGATCAGCCTGTTCAACTGCGACCTTGGAGCAAAGGAATCTCATGGAATTTGCACCGTGACTCAAGGCTGAAGAGATTGGTGGATGTGGTGAATGCTATCATAATTACACTGGATTGCACTAGGATGTTTTCCTCCATGTTTAAAGTCATGCTCCCAACGAGGATCTCTGCACGACTGTACGACTGATGAATTCCTGCCAGGTTGCGAAACTACACGATCCGGCGGACTCGCGAGACGCAGCAAGGTGGTCTTCACCTCGTTGGAGGCAGGGGTTTGGTATGACAACTGGTGAGGATTTGGATGATTCTAAGTATTGATTGTCCTGATGCTGATGATGGTGATGATGATGATGGTGATGATGATGATGATGGTGATGATGGTGATGATGATGATGATGATGAGGAGGAGGAGGAAGAGGAGGAGGAGGAGAAAGAGGAGGAGGAGGAGGATGAACTTTCTGTCAAGCCACGGGGCACAGCTCTTCTACCACTTCAATGCAAGCAAGGACAAGTGTCAAGTCAATAATATACCCTGCATGACGTTCAATTCATCTCGGAGCGTCCAAGTGGATCTACCACGCAGAGGCAAGGCTTGACACGTGTTCCTGTTGACACCTTGCTAAGACTTTTTGAGCTCCAAACCCACTGGTCTTCATGGTCTTTATACTTGAAGTATCCTCAGCCGCCCAATTCTTCCCAGTTGATGATTAATGCGTGTTTCCGGGGTTTTCCTCTGGTACAACTGTAATTCCAATGGCATTTAAGCACTAACTCTGTCATCTTCAAATCTTTCAAAAAACGATCGGGAACAAACGGGAACAAATCGTCCAAGCCACTTTCCAACTCAGTCTCTTCGCCTTTCTCGTCAACATCCTTCAGTTTGATCACATAGACATTTGCAAGTCAGGGGGTTCTGAAACCAGCTGGAGTTTGGGGCAACAAAATGTCATAGTGTCATAGTACTTAAAGAACTTCAACAAAAAAGCGAGAACCACTCAGCAGTGAGACTTGCCTGGGGGACTCTGTGAAAGATGGCACACATAGCTATTACAACAGTTTGAGTAATGATTTTATACAGTATACATATACATTTACATTTAGATATGTCCTCACATATTTTTGGACAGGGGCAAGCTTTCCTTCCTGTAGATGCCATTCCTAAGTTTGAGAATCCCTGGCAAACTGGTCCTCCACAGTGATGCAAACTACCCAGAAGCCCCACCATGTAGCATTCCATCCTTGGTTTGCTCGACCATGACAATCCCTTTGCACTTGCAAGGGCAAGGCGGCAACATGAGGGGCACTTCCCCTTCAGGCTTAGGTCACAATTGGAAGGGGCCCAGGGAACGAGCTGCGAAATGGAGGGCAAGAAGTGAGCTAAGCATCTGTGTGTCTGGGCGTGCAGAACGTTCTCTGGGATTCAAGACCAAAGATGTTCAAAGACATCAACCAGACACAGGTATACATATTATATATATACACACACACGGTAGATTGATTCTTTGATTCTGTTGAGACTTGAGGGAAAAGCTACAGAAAGATATGTAGCTTACACTGCTGTCTGAAACTCCAGCTGCCTCAAAGTCTGGCCAAGCATCGTGCAGGCATAAATCCACCTCCTCCCTCCCCACACATGAGGAACGACATGGCTGCATGTGGCGTGCTGGCGCGGCAGATTGAAGATGTCAAAACATGGGAGCAAAGGAAAAACAGAATGGAAGACATCCATGACTCCATGGCCTATCCTCGCTGCTTTTGACGCCTCTATCCAAGGGCAAAAGAAGCCGGCGATTTTGGGCTTTCCTGGAAACTGTTTTGTTTCAAACTCGCAATGTGTTTGTAGGTCTGGGTGAACACGCCAATGAGGCCTATCACCATTGCTCAGTGCGCGGGTCTATTTCCTTGAGCCTGTCTTTGAGGCTACTCGGCGACGCCGCAACTGTAGTCTTAGACATGTGTATAATACATTGTGCATATATATATATATACATGGAAAAACAGATAGATAGATAAATAGATAGATAGATAGATAGATGGATAGATGGATAGATAGGTAGATAGGTAGATAGGTAGATAGGTAGATAGATACATAGATAGACAGACAGACAGACAGACAGATAGACAGACAGACAGATAGATAGACAGATAGGTAGACAGATAGGTAGACAGATAGATAGACAGATCGGTAGGATGATCAAATTAGATTAGATTAGATTAGATAAGGTTGGATGAGACTAGATTAGATAGGATTAGATTAGATTAGATTAGATTAGGTTAGAGATTAGATTAGGTTAAGATTAGATTAGATAGGATTAGATTAGCTTAGATTAGGTTAGATTATGTAGATAGGATTAGATTATATATATATAGACTAGATTAGATTAGATTTAGATTAGATTGGATCAGATTAGACCGGATTGGCTGTAGATAGGATTAGATTATATAGACTATAGATTAGATTTGGACCAGATTGGATTAGATTGGATTAGGTTAGGTTAGATTAGATTAGATAGACAGATAGATAGATACTAGCTGTTTCTGACTCACTGATGCAATTTCTGCATGATATGTTGGATTTGATCCCAGCAGCTTGCCTACAAGCGGCAAAGTGTCCCCCAAGCTAGTCTCGAAGAAGACCTTCGGACAAGCTGCTACCAAAGTCGAGGACAAAAAGCGGCAGGTGTGCCTGCACCTTTTCCACTCGGGAACCAAACAAGTGAATAAAATGGAAGAGAGCCCACGGAATCGACCAAGCATTATTCATTCAAACATGATTTAAACAACTTAACTCACCACCCTGGGCCTCAAAGCGCTGCCGCAAGAGTCCACTGGAACCTCAAAGCCAAAAGCAAAACTCTTGTGCTGCAGTGTGTACGTTGGCCATTCGAAGGGCCGATGGAAGACGTTGTATCGAAGTACCTGGCCTTCAGTGTCGGTTACCATTAACTGCATTTTGAAAGAAGGCTCAGTCCCAGGCATTTTAAGATCAACTTTGCTGTGTGGTGCATCGACACATCGGGCTTTGCAGCCTTGATGAGCCACCACGGCGCAGACATGACAGGGCTAACTTCACCCCTTTTCAGTAGGACTTCGGCTGTCTCATTTCAGGAGGATATCGCTAAAAATCTCTAAACAATTTCAAACATCTCTAAACTATCCAATGGCCCGACGACTTTTGTAATGCATTCGCCTTGAAGGAGACCTCTTGAGGCTCAATCTCCAAGCTGGTGGCCTGTCAAGAACTTTCAAAGCTCGAAACTCAGGTGACTGACATCCTCCAAAGATTTCAAGTAGGCACACGTGGACAAACCTTTCGGATCCTTTCTTTAGCTTGGAAATCTAGCATACAGTCTAAGTTGAAATGACTTGGTCCCATCCTGGTTGCAAAGAAATTCATGTGTTGCGATCGACAGTCGCGACTGCAGCTTTTCAGTGTGGACCAGCAGCCTGACCAACAGGTCTACCTGGTTCCCCGCCCGCATCGCCTGGCCAAATGCTGTGGGACGCTGCCGCCGCTTGCCTGACCCAGAAGGCGATGAGAGCAGTCCTTTTCTGCAGACAATTATTAAATATATCTGCAGTATGTATATGATAGTCTATAGATGTCTATAGTCTATATATCTGTAGGTATTCTCTGTAGGTATTCTGTAGATATCTGCAGTATAAATACTACAAATTGATACAAATTGCACTTATCAGGCGTGGCTTGTGCTTGGCCCTTTACCGAAGCTGAAGGCAGGTTGTGGCGTGTACACTCATTTCGCCAAAGTCTACCCGAAACGATGGCAGGACGCGGGTTTGAAGGGGATCAGAGATATCCAGCTCCAGTTGCGGAATCATGGTAAAATGATGTAAAATGATGTACCAGTAAAATGGGGGTTCATGACGGTTCATGTGACAATACACTCCATGAACAGGCGCCTGAGATCTGATCATCGCACGGAGCACGGAGCGAAGCAAAAACCAAGCGATGGTCTGACCTCTTTGGGAGAAGTCTCAAACCAAAGCTGGAATCAGGGTACAGGGGGGCTTTATTTCATGCTATTGAAAGCATCAGTAGAAAGCTTTTGTCACTTGACTCAATGATTCTTTGGAGCGAGCTCAAAGCGCTGAGATGATGAAACCAATTTATCCTCAGCTTGCTCATCTGATGTGTGGGTGCTCAGGAAAAGCTTCAGTAGGATGGTGATTTGCTCTCGGGAGCCAAGCCCCTGCCTTTTTTTACATTGCTTTGTTTCGCTCATGCCTGCCATTTGGACTGACCTTGTTTGAAGGCTAATATATTCAACCTCCCGCACTTGAACAACATTGCATGGTTTCCTCGCAAGGTTTGCAGGTCTTAACATCTCTATCATATATCATGAATTATTGGCCTTGGAATGGCATCTAAGCCACAACCAGGCTGGGATTCCCTTCGTGGAGTTGTTGAAACATGTTGAAACCAGAGCATTCCGAGGTTGCCCACTGCTTCAGTCCAGAATGAACGCTGTACTGACCCACAGTGATAGCAGCACTGGCCGCTTGCGCGATTGACGGAGAGTACGTAGTATTCAAGGTGTCCCTCCGAAATTCGCTGCTTTTGCTTTCAGCCCACTGCAACTGTCAGATTTGCACTTGGCCCTAAAGTTCAGGTGTCACACAGGTTTTCATCACAGTAGGGGTTTACAACCATCAGGCACTCAACAAGCACGAGTGACCTGGTCTTGGAGCGAAAGAGGATGCGATCAGTCCAAGCCTTAGCACTTCAAAAGAACTTGTGGGATCCACAAGAAGACGGCATGCAATGGCATGCCACTAGCCCGTGGCCACCAGTTGGCAATCTGCCATAACCATGACCTGATAACCTCTTCTTGAATCCAAAAAATCAGAGATTTGAAGCTCCCAGGCGGTGAGGCAGAGATTTGTGCAATTTTGTGAACTGCACCGCATTGCACCGCTACCCCAGAGGCTCCATTTTGCTCTGCATCGCGAGGTCGCTCAGCTAGGCAGGGGAAGGCGCTGGCGCAGGAGCGCTGGCGCTGCCTGCACTGGAGCTGCATCTACAGCTCTGTCCCTGGTGCTATGGAGATTCATCAATTGTTGTTAATTAGTTAATGGATGTTAATGGTTAATGAATTATGGTTAATCCATGCGCTAATCCAAGGTCTCCAGCTCAAGCAAGCCTTGTCCTGGCAATTTCCTTGGACCACCAGTGGACCAGTGCCCCCAACCTCAGCTGGTCGGTTTGTTTTGCTGTCATCCCATTGATTCAGCTGGGACTTTCAGACGTTCGAAGTAGTCGTGGGCAAACAGGCGGTTGTAACCCATCCACACCTGGCCCCACGTGTCGGCATGTTAGACCCGCTTCTGAATGTCAGTTCAAGCTGAATCTGGTGTTGCCTTGAGCAATTTAGGTATCACCTAGTCAACCTGGTCTTCAAGGGTTGTTTTCGGAAGAGACCCTGACTTTCGAATGCCAAAGCTCTGTGAATCGCTTGATACCTTTTTCAGTGAAGCATATTCTACATGCTGTCTCTTCAGCATCTTGTTTTGGTTAAAATTGTTCGGCTTTGTGTCAGTTCAACCCCAGTCAAACAGCGTTGAGACTCCATGGGTTCATCATGCTGAATGGTTTGCGCAAGAGCAATACCATCAGAACAAACCCAGCGCCTCTGTTGGCACGCCAGAGGAACCTGCCCAGTGTATGTGTGGTTCAAAAATTGCCTTCAATCATATATATAATATATATATATATATACAATCATGTAATATAATGTGTATATATATACATATACACACATATCCTGGGCACGTCCCAAATGTTTGCATAGGCATAGGTATTCTCATGTATTCTCAGTCATCTCAGCATCGCAACAAGAAGATCCGTGCAGGTTGGCCACACAACAGTGACAACCTATCGGACCTATCCCATCTGCTGACCTGCTGGCGCTGGCGCTGACGCCGTGGATTCACCCTCCGCGAGGGATGCAATCAGGGCATCCTCCCTGGCAACGCAGACACGGACACGGATGGAGTACCTGTCTCTCCCCCAATCAGAAAGTAGAAACATCATGAAACATCCCCCTGCAGATTAAGAACCACCATATACAGTACCACCATATAGAATCAGAACCAACATCTCGATGATATTTGGTCCATAACCCTAAGAGAGGCCCTCTATAGAATCAGAAACAGGAAATCGAAACTCTATAGACTCTATAGAATCCGAAAACCAGCTTCCAAGACAAGAAAAGGGCCTCATTAAAATAAAAAAACAAACAAACATTTTTTTTGGAGCACGTGCTCCAAGATTTTGTAGAGGTAATTGGCAGGGGGATGTAGAAACCATGTTCAAAACGGTGATCTCCACCACGAACCATGTTCATCATTTTCATCCATGTTCCCGTTCCCTAGTGGTGTCGAACAGGCTAAATAATCCTCATGACCCATGACTGACACCCTCAGTTTTGACCCACTCTCAGATTGGCCCAACGCGATCTGTCGCCTGGCTCGTAGCTTTCGGAGCCTGGTGTGATTTTCGGATGGTTCAGTGACTGTTGGTTGAGCGCTGGTTGGCTATTCTTTCAAGAGATGTTTGAGGTCCAATGGTCCAACCCCAAGTCACTGATGTCTGCAGATGTTCATGCAGCTGCCCATGCCTCAAAGCATCAGGGCTTTGGGGCTCCTGCCGAAACGGTGAATAAGTTTGGGCTTCTAATGGTGAAAGCTACTCTTTTACCTGTGCTATCGTTTCTTGCTTTACAGTTTCAAATTTATCCAGTATGTAGTATGTGTACAGATCAATCTCAGGAATGTGAGCTCTTGGAGAGCGATCGCAAGAATATCTTCACCCCTAAACTCAGTACAACAGTTACACATGATTTGGACTCTTTCTAGCTTTGTCCGTATATGCTGCAAATGCAAGACGCCCCACTCCCCCACTCCTCCGCAGCTGCGCCTAACGCGCACACCCCTGGCAAGAATGGGCCAAGGATGGCCAGGGCTTGCAGCTTGGTGTGTGTCCGTATACAGTCGTTTTTTTGAGACAGCGAAGTTTCAAACCACAGATTTGATTGATGTTTGCAGCACCTGCAACTCACCTCTGCAAGAATCACCATCTACCAGAATTTAGAATCGACCGTACCCTCTGGATCCCTCACGCCTAGGGCAAAGGCCAGCCCCAGCAGCTTCATTGCTCAGAGCCAGAAAGGCTACAAATTGACACAAGCTTGGTGAGTCCACTGTATAATCTCTATACAAAACCAACACACTTCAGTCAATTTTCAGAGAACAAGCTACTCTCATACGTGTAGGCCACATTGGAACCAATTGTATGACCTTTAGAAACTGTACAGATTGGGAGTTCAATGTCAACAGCAAAGAAATTCAAACATCAAGTTGTCGCACTGGGAATTTGATTTGAGAGTCAAGAGCACAACAGACCCTCCCTTCACACAGCTTGGCATCAAAAAGATTCAAAAGGTTTGTCATATCTTGTACAGTAGTTGTTTATCTGGAACAACTTGACATCTGAGTATTTCTGAGCAACCTTGGCACAGCACCTTCTACTAGGCCCTCCGACAGGGACGTGCTTCTGAGATCGCATGTCGTAGGCATCTGTTCCCGGATGCCACTTGTAGGAGGGGACAAAACATATAGGATGCTCCTCTCGTGGGACATCACACAGGTGTGTGATAAAGTGTCACTGAAAGTTTCAGAATGTGTTAAGTAGACATTTGCGGCAAACAGGTAAAATTCGGCTGATTCGCAGAAGCCCGCCCAATGGGTCCTCGAAATCATGGAAAGCCATGCGGTCCCGACGCATGAGCGTCAACCTTGGCTGCACACGTGCAAATCAGTGGCTCCCAATGATTCTGCAGTAAATTGATGTAAATTCTGCAAAGCTTTCCAAACATGTTGATATATAAATATATATCCGCCGACCCCGGCCGATGCAAGGGGGAACGCGTAAGGGAAGAAGATGGAAGAAAAGGGGTCCCCTTCCCACCGGTCACGTAACAACAACAACAACAACAACAACAAGAACAAGAACGACAACAACAACAACAACAACAACACAACAACAACAACAACAAGAACAACAACAACAACAACGACAACAACAACAACAACAAGAAGAAGAACAATAACAAGAACAACACGCAGCAGCAGCACCGTTTGGCCGTGTCTGAGCGCCGATTTTCTGTTTTGTTTCTAGGGTTTCAGAAGCAACGTTAGACATTTTTTGGGTGCGCTTCTCGGACTAGTTCGTCCTTCAGGGCCATGGTG
>Ga0126342_10013244_pt1 | contig 14639 bp, 14 predicted proteins | sample Cyp1metagenome_FD_92528 | JGI IMG/M metagenome (GOLD analysis project Ga0126342, IMG submission 92528) | Coral microbial communities from Lord Howe Island, Old Settlement Bay, Australia - Cyphastrea 1 metagenome | ecosystem: Host-associated > Invertebrates > Cnidaria > Coral ... | reverse complement strand
GTTCCCCAATCTTGATTTGGAAAAGGGGCAGCTGCAATTGATAAATGTTGCAACTGCTGGATCTGACATGAAATGCAAAATGAAGTGCAAAATATGGCTAATATGGGAAGTGACATCTTAGCACAAACAATCCTCACAAAATCGTCGATATTTTTGAGAAAAAAGCATACTCTATCTACTTCAGGATAATTCAGGATAAATGTGAGTGTAGATATATCTAGCATAAATCCTATAATCTATAGTCAATTAAGTTAAGTTCTGAAGCAAGTTGCCTATCTTGTAGGCCCCACAACCCCGCAATCCGCCGAAACTCCACTGTGGCCAACCCTCCGGTCATTGGTTATCCTTGCTATCTGGTGATGGACGCCATGGCCTATTCGGTTCGATGATTACCAAAACAGGGAGATTTTCCATAGCGGACTGTTCAGTTGCGAAAGGATAAATCAGATGTTGTGAGCCCCATACTGATGCTCCACGGCTTGTGCAAAGAGGTAGTCTTGGGAATGTCTTTGGAACCGCCACCCTTTTTGGGAGCTTTGGAGCCATATCCAGAGTCCATGTTCAAGCCCACCCAAATGCAGTCTGAGTCTCATATTCCCCACAGTAGATATTTTTTTCAATGTGATTTTCTTTTAGTTTCAAGATATGTTCAATTCCGCAGAGGTTTTCTCATTTGCCGCGTTCCCCAGAATCCACATGATGGGAAAAACACAGAACCTATGGGAATCCTCAAAGCACCATGATTTTCCCATTTTAGATGGCTAAATCATGGCTAAATCACCATGATTTTCCTATCGCTGGAGGATCTTCGTAACGAAACCCCCACATGGATCCCCGGCCAACCGCCTTCCAGGGTGGCGCTGCCCAAACGGCCTCCCCGAAGCTTCTTCCTGGAGGTTTCTGCTATTCAAAAGCCAGGTGGAGTTCAACAGCCAAAATGGAGATCTAAATGATCTATGCGATGATTTTGATAGTTGATGTATAATTGGTTTTTAATCTAGATACCAAATACCAAAAGGGGATTTATAGTTGTGCTAAGTTGGGGTAGCGAATGGGGTGGCCTTAAAGGATGCTGAACAAACCATAGCGTGGTGACCATCAAGAGGAATGTTGACCATCGAAAGTGGCTTTCGCCATGGCGATTCAACCATTAAGCTAACAAACATCTTGCTTTGAACAGAATGACTTAAAACTGCTGATTTCAAAAAAAATATCTGCACAAGCAGTTAAGAGACACTTTAATAAAGAGCCCAATCAGCAAAACGTCATTGAAACAACCAACAAATGATGTTTTTTTTTCCATTGCGTTTCACTTCCAATTCTGTGATTTCACCCAACCAGCGATGCGATGGATAAATCTATGGAGGCAGAACCAAATGTCAGCGCTCAGCTTGCTTGGATAAAGTCGTGGGCCAAAACCTACAAGTGGACGGTATCTATAATGTGGCACCATACTTATAAGTTGGTCATCTACAGTATCTACATATATATCTATATACATATATATATATATATATATATTATAAATACATTTTACATAAACATCACCATACATTATACATATATGTAGCATTATCAATATATATATATATATAATTATATATACACATACATTATACATAAAGTATGCAAACAATATATTGATATTGAAGCACAAACCAACTGAAGCCACACAGAGGCCCCACAGCGAAAACAAGTACCCCCATCTGATTGAGAAATATTCGGAACAATTTACCATCATGTATGATGAACACGTGTTTTCAAGAATTATACACACGCTAATATACATAATATAAGTATGATGTTGTATACATATGCATCAAAAGCTTTGTGAAGACCTATAGAAAATATGTACACCCAATGCTGTAAACCATCCCATTACCAGATATTACCACATCACCTGAGCGACCCAAACTTCTCGGTGCCCACGAAAGGGCACGGGGACATGGACACCGCTGGTAGACCTGGGTGGAGTGTCATCGCAGTGTCCGAAAATAGCCTGCAGGAAGGTTGAACATAGCTTCTTAAAAAAAATAAAAAAACATCATATTGCAATATTTGATCATATTTGATACTGTAAGAAATCCTGCACCGGTTGAAAACGGTGGATTATCCCATTCCTTTGTTGGGCTTTCAGTCATCCTTTTGGTGCAGAATTTCGCAACCATCCACAGTAAGTATTGATAAGTATTGATAAGTACTGTGATAATGCCTTGAAATTTGGATCATGAAATTTGGATCATTATCATTATTGATAAGTATTGATAAGTAAGTATTTGATAAGTATCACCCCAATGATCCAAATTTCGTGGCATTTCAATGAGTTGAATACCGCCCAGCCTTCTTTGAGTAGCGCAGTGATCACCTGGGTTTCTGCGACCCGGGGGTACCAAAAAACGAAAGAAGCATGGAGAGTTATCTAACATTATCTAACAAAAATATGTAGCTAGGTAAACCATTTTATAGCTAGGTAAACCTCTATTTCTATGGGCCATCTATACCATGGCTATGTTAAATGACCAGAGGGTAGTTGAAAATGAGAAACAATCAACTTGTGATTTAGCACCGCGATCAAACAATGGGGCTTGACCAACGCAGACGTGAACCACCAGTTGACGTTAAACCAATGTCGTTAAAGAATGGGACAGAAAAACCCGATGCCTGCAATAAAATCGATCACACATATTTTCAGATCACCATGGTTTTTCATGTTTTTGAGCCATTCCCACATGTCTCATAAATAGTCACCAATTGCAGAGTGGCACCTCTCAACTGCGATCCATAACAGAGTCCCCCTGTCGACGTATATGGATGTATGACGTGTGTCCGTATATGTCATGATATACAATGACGAAAAGAACATTCATGATGATGATAAAATATAACAACAGTAAACAACATAAAACTAACCACTAATATATATAATATTATATATATATATATTATAAATTATAATAGTTAGTTGGAATTATAAACCAAGAAACATCCCTTCTCGAGCCCAGTGACGTGTTTATTCAATGTGGTCACTGACAATCTCGTCCTTGGCAACACAATGTGCTGTGAAAAAAGAAAACAATGAGGATTAATGGACATTAATGAACATTAATGGACATTGATGGACATTAATGGACATTAATTGCATTCGTGTTTATGAAAATGATTCATAGGATGATAGGGATATGTGGGATTCACCGCCATAAAGCCTCCCATCATATTCAACATCAATCCTAGTCATGGGGGTATACCCTATACCCAATTTCAAAAACCTTGAAGTTGGGGAGGCGTTATTATTGGGTTTACCACATTAACATGTCTTGGGTCCTTTTTTGACAGCCACAAACCAACGTTGGGCCTACAGTATCATGTAACATGGGTCTGCAGGTGACATTTCCTTCTAGTCATGGATTTCTCATCTACACTTTCCAAGTGTCATTGGATTGGTTTGAGGGAAAATTCACAGGAACCTCCCCATATTTGATGGTAAAAACCATGGTTTTCTGTAGATTTTTCCTTGAAGCAATCCAGTGAAAGTGGCGTTTAGAGAGCCTCACTTCAGAGAAGGGCAGCAGCCGATTCAATGATTCGATCTTTCCGGCTTCCGTCAAACGGTAGGATGATATCAAGTCATACTCGTAATGGGATAAAAACAAGTCCATAAACATATCGGAATGTGGGATAGATATGATCAACTCCTGTATGATTATATACATATGTGATATAATGAGTATATGTATATATATATATATACATATTAGATATAGATATGAATGATATGAACATGTGTACAAATTTACGCACATGCATAATATGTATATATATATATATATATATATGACCTACACGTTGGCAACTCACACAGCATTACACCTATATAATTACACATGTATATATATATACATATACACATAATTATGAATATATACATATACCAGTACTGTGGGCACACAGTCCTAAATAAGTTTTGACCCACGAAATGGGAAGTCCAACCCGGAAATCCAGCTCACTTTGTTTCAAGGTCTATCCAAAAAAACCGAGAAACAGGCTTGGTTCAACCAGTATCCAGCCTCAAGAACTTCAAAAAAATGGAACGACTGAATATACAAAGACAACAATAAATTCATAGAACTGGATGATGGGAAAATTTACAGGAAAGCCCTATATTTGATGGTAAAAACCATGGTTTCCGGTTAAGATTTTCCCTTAAACCAATCCATTGATAAATATGGTTGATCATCATGTCCCCTATGAAAATGACCATAGATTCTCCAAGGTACTCGGAAGATCATCCCAAGAAGATCCCATCCATGGATGAACAAACTGATAGCTGTGATTGTGAAATGTTATTAAAACAAAACACTAAGGTCACTATGGATGATAACTAACTGAGAACTATGGTCACTATGGTCACTATGGTCTCTACTATTGGTCCTACTTGGATGAACTAAGAGTTATCAGAAGCTTCAATGATCAGTAACTTCCTACAAAAGGTCTCTTGAATGATAACCATAAGGTAACTCTCAATAGTATGGTCCCTACTATGGTCCCTACTATGGTCCTATTGCTTCAATGATAAACCATAGATCTGGAAAATGGACAAGGCCGATGGCCTATTGAACTATTGATATCCATAACAAACTGCCATGGTGATCCAGGAGCCCCTGGATGAACCACCCCCAACCCCAGCGTCTTGGCAAAACCCTCACGCAGGCGCTGCGTGAGATCCAGAGGCGCCTGGGATCATCTGGGGAAAACTTCCCAGGTTGAAGCCATGGCAGAAAACTCATGGAATATATTTATATATATTTATATATACTTATAACATACTATATATATATATAAATATGTAAACAAAGTATATATATATATAAATGTATAAAAATGTAAAAAAATGTATAAATATGTGTATATATATGCATATATACTATGAAACGTATGACTGGGATATTAACAATAAATTGCAGGGCATTAACAATAATTGGAACCATTTCGATATGACATGCTGGGATATTAACAGCAACAAGAAATGGCTCTATGGCATGTAATAGAGCCAACAACAAATGATCTTTGGGTGATTGTTGATCCCCTGGTAGTGGGAAAGATGTAAAGCCTCCAATCTCGTGACCCAGTTAGAGATGATCATAAGTTTCCCCCTGTGATGACATCATTCTTCATTTCAGTCACCTCATGAATTTCAAAAAAAAGAGCTGTGATCACTGTGATCATCATCAACCATCATCTCGAAAATTACAAGCAGCATCACGGCACCTATGGAATCATCAACCAAACATGTTTGGGGTTACCCTCTGGTAAACGTTTACATAGCTATAGAAAATCACCATGTTCAATGGGAAAATCAACTATAAATGGCCATTTTCAATAGCAAACTGTTAGTTTAGCAGAGGGTATAACTAGTGAGTTTTCCCATTAAAAATGGTGATTTTCCATAGTTATGTTAGTTTACCAGATGGTAATAAGCTATCGTTCTCACGGCATCCCCACGGCACGCACGAACGGCGGCCTCAGAGCTTCCCTTCGAGACACCATACCTGGGGTAGCCATGAGCCATAAAAATAGGGTAGATGATGGTAGGTCATGAATCGAACGTGATATCTATATCTCTATATCTGTATAATCTCTATATCTGTATAATCTCTATATCTGTATATCTATATATTATATAATTATACCTATACCTCGGGATATTCCGGATTGAATTTGTCGGAATATGGATACATGATGATACGTGGGTATAGCTCCCTTAAATTGTAAAGCTAGTCCTACAAAAAGATGTGGAGTGGGATCACCTTCAAAGGCACAGTAAGGCACAGTGGAGTTCGTCTCTGGTCATCAAACATGGCTGGAAAGTTATAAATGGAGGTGTATAGCTAGGAAAGTCATGTAAAGATGTTGTGTGTTTGATATTTACACAGCCTAATTTCAATTTGGGACACCCAAAGTAGGGTCTGGAAGCTGATGTTCCTACTACTACTGGATATTGCCAGTCTTGAGTCCCATGTCCATCCTATGTTCAGGCAAAGTCTCATCAAACCAGTTAGTATAACTAGAAATGGAGGTTTCCTGAAATAGGGCTAACTCCAAATCATCCAGATTATTTTAGGATGTTCCATTGTAAACCAACCAGCTATTGGGGGTACCTCCATTTTAGGAAACCCCCAAATAATCACTACTGGTTGGTGGTTTTAACCATCTTGAAAACATGAGTTCGTCAATAGGAAGGATGACATCCCATATATTATGGAAAATAAAACATGTTTGAAACCACCAACCAGTTGGCCACTAATTATTACTCAACTAATGATCAAATCACCCCAAGAACTTCCCAATATATGGAAAACTAAAAAATGTTCCAAACCACCAACCAGAATATGTATGGTGATTTACCTATTAAAAATGGTGGATCTTTCCATAGTTATGTCCCAAATAACCAGAATATGTATCACAGTAAAACCCCAACAGCTCGGTCAAGTGAACTCTGCACCGAGCTGCTCTTTGGCGTGTTGATGTCCAAAGGATCCCGCACCATGCACCACTGCTAGGCTGTAACCTGCAACGAAAAGAGGCTGTTTCTGCCGTCGAATGAAAGATGGCTGGGAAATCCCTGAACTGAATGGAGGTTTCTGCTGTTTTTTTTTCACTGAGATTGTGGAGATGTCTGCGCTCTTGAAGATCTTTGAATATGCAAAATCCATCGGAATCCCCATAAGAATGATGCGTCCCAATTGAATCCAATTGACTAGTTCTCCCACGGAATAATTAGTGATACCCTCTGGTTATGACTAACATAGCCATGGTATAGATGGCCCATGAAAATAGATGGTTTACCTGGGTTTACCTATAAAAAATGGTGGATCTTTCCATGGCAAACTGTTAAATAACCAGAGGGTAAGTCCATTGAAAGTGGTACCTCCCACAATTTTGATCCATTTTTTTTCATCGGTGACGAGCTGTGAATATGAGGACTGGGCCCGCAAACAAATCAAGACGACAAAAAGCTTCTGATACCCCCTGGTAAACGTTTACATAACTATGGAAAGATCCACCCATTTTATAGCTAGGTAAATCAACGAACTAAATAGCAATTTTCAATAGCTATGTTATTCAAATGGAAAATCCATGAAAATCCCCCATTGAGTTAATGCAATGCAATGGAAAATCCCCCAGTTCGATGATTTCCATTCAACCCACAAAAAGATGCCTCAAGAAACGACGGGAATCGGTTTCCAAGCCACGTCGGTTGGCTCAACCCTCGAAAGATTCACCCACGTGTTTGCCAACCTGTATGGCTTGCAGGCAGCATGGTGGCCATACATCTTCTGCTCGGCCGCATGTTCGGCGCATTTTTCGAATCTCGCACGCCCAGAACTCTTCTGCATGCACTGTTCAGCTTGGGACAAAAACAGCTGCTCTGCCTTGAGGTGCTCAGTAGTCATAAAGGAATTGCGTCATTCTGCTGTCCATCATGTCAGCGAGGCGGGGCGAGGCGCAGAATTCAGAGAGTGACACGTGGTAGTTGGTGGCACCACCAACTCAGGAGCCAAAGTCAGGAGCTGAGCAGCTTGCGAAGCTTTGCTGCAGTTTTCCTATCCGGGCAATTGACACTAGTTTACATCGATAATATATAGATCATTATTCATTAGATATATCATGATTAGAATTTCATTGATTGAACTATATTATTAATATTATTATCATTATTATTATTGATATGTATATATATATATATCATATCATATATATATATAAAAAGTTAGAAGTGTATATATATATATAGATCGATAATATATACTCCATAATGTTTTGAACTTGGGAGGTTATCTTCCAAATATGGCTTTGTGGAGTCCCCTCACTATGGTGACTATGGTGAGGTCCACATCGCACTATCGTCAAACAAAGATGGAGATCGCCAACAAACATGGGATGCAACCTATAGGTTTACATGCAAAAACACTACATATCTTAAAGTTTAAATATATATATATATATTATATTGTATACATATTATATTAAATAATATTTAATATAATATTATATTTTATGATTATATCTAATTATGTATAATAACTTCATATATACATATGCATATTATATATTATATATATATTATATTATATATACATATTATATTATATTATATTGTATTATATTATATTATATTATATTGTATTGTATTATATTATATTATATTATATTATATATACATATTATATTTTATTCTACATACGTATATTCGGTGCATATTTTTGATCTACTGATTTGTTTGTTTCATGTCGTCTATTTTCTTCACCACCACTTTTTGTGTTCCGCCATTGATTGGCTGCACGGTCTGTCCGATTTTGGCTAACACCGGACTAGGAGCCTCCGTGTTTTGGACAAACCCTACCTTTCATGAAACACACACACACACATACATTAAAAAAAAAACACACACGCACACACACACACACCTCAAAGACAAAGATCAAACAATGCATCACTGTCTAATGTAAAAGTCTGCATGGTGGTATTTCCATGTAAACCCAGCAATAAAAAACCAGGCCCGGCACTGTAAACCACAAAAAACTTATCTTACATCATCCGCAAAAAACAAACACAACATTATAAAACCGGGCACACCGCATTTCAGAAATCCAAAGTGAGGATGATGCTTACTTAGATCCTACGTGGTTCATAAAAAATACTTAGAAATTGCCATAACTACCTTGGGATCCATTTCCGGACAAAACCATCACATTACTTGTATGTGAAGCACTTTTTCACGAGCATCCAGTTAGGAGTTTCTAAAAATGGGGAAAGACTCAAATCATCTAAAGATCGACGATGACTGGCTGTTTTTGGCTGTTTAAAAACCAAAGTGAGAATCCCCAAATAGACAAATCACGTTAAACTTAACTTTCAGAAATTCACCAACTTTCAAACCCGCTTCTAAATCACTTTTCCAGCTTCTACCAGAATCAGTCTGAAATCACATTGAAATCATTGTTCAATAAATTGTTAAGCTCTAATTCTTGCTAGCTGGAATCTCTTAACAATAATGGTTTTGGGAATCCACCGGTCCATCTTTATAAATCATATCTGCAAGGTGGTGCCCCCCAGTTCGAAGTTGTTTTATATATATATACACACCTTTTTTACAACCCCATACATAAAAATCTCATGATGTATCAACCATAGATTAGATCAACTCCGTCTGTCATTTTCAAAATCCAACTTAGCTAACGTTTTGGGGTACCATCTTGTAACTGTAGTAGAGGTTTCCTGAAGTCTGGATACGCCCCACATCATCCACATTTAACGCATATGTTCTATTGGAACAACCATTACAATTGTGCCATGAAATATATTCCTATCCTGTCCCACTAGACTGGTTGGTTTGAACATATATCCATTATGTTTTAGTTAATAATCCACAACAAAGAAATAGACCAATAAACCATGACTCCATGACCATCAAATCTCCAGGAGAAAAAACAAACTCAGCTTGGTAGCTTGGACACCCTTTTTTTCAGCCATCAATAGGTAATCAGCTTGGGGGCTGGCTGGAAAATCATCAAACTGGCTGGTTCTTGAAGGAAAAATCATCATGACGCTCTAACTGCTGGATTTTAATGGTGTCAACGTAGCATTTTCCCTTATTTCTATGCTATACTCTCTGGTTATGGAAAATCAGATTTTTAATAGGTAAACCCAGGTAAACCATCTATTTCTATGGGCCATCTATACCATGGCTATGTTAGTCATCACCAGAGGGTATAAATATCACTGGCGGGATTTCTGCTAATCACATTGGGATCCCGGGATATCGCCGGCCTTCCGTTGGCAGGGCCGATAGCTGAGAGGAGATGGCTTGCAAGGCGCCCACGTTCAGCGTCTCGAACTCCGCCTACACGTGGCAAAAAAACAAATCGTTACGCCGTTGTGATATATTTGATATACAAACATGACATATATGGGTTATACTTTTGGATTTTTGTATGTATATATATATATAAAGTATATATAATATATATATATGATATATGAGATGTATGTATATCGTATGTAATGTCAATATGTCATGCAATGTTGAATGTTGATGCTGAATGTTAATGCTGATTTTTTCAGGTAGTGAGACGGAATGGGATGGAATGTAGTGTATACGTATTTCAACCTCCTTGACAACACAACCGTCTCCTCGCAAATCTTTGTTGTTTGTCAGTAGAAAACCCGATGATGGTTGTTGCTGAAATCCCAATTGTTTCATGTTCAAATTATGTCGTTTTAAGTCTCCATGTCGTTTCATTTGCTTCCACAAAACTTGTCGGTTGAATCATGTCGAATCCCACTTTGTTGAAAACAACCATCAAAACCTCATCTGGTTGGTGGTTTCAACCCCTCTGAAAAATATTAGTCAGTTGGGATAACTATTCCCAATATATGTAAAAATATAAAATGATCCAAACCACCAACCAGTCATTTCTTCTGGATGTTAAATCCCAATGTTTATCCATTTTTATATCGTAACTCCACACAGCAAGTGTATCTTTCGTACCAGGTCCTACCCCATTGTCGCCTTTCTGGTACATGCAGAGCCACCAATCTTCACCACCACATCTGCCTTGGTCAAAAATGGTGGGGAACCAATGGGGGAAATCACCCTCCATTAATGGTGACAAAGTGGATATTAGAGAAACAGCAAAACAATGAATGTACTGGAATTTGATGTGATGGACAAATGGTATCCAATGATCATAATATATATATATATATCAGCTATGATAATCTAAATATGATATTCATATTCCTATTCAACTCCATTTGTTTCCCGGATGTTCTCGGAACAAAAAAAATCACTTGGTTTGGAACTAGCCAGGAATCGGATACATGGGTTAACGGGGCCCAATTAGAACTGGACATTGTCCCTAATTACCCTACTTGTAATGGGGTTATAATTAACATGTTAAAGCCCACTTACGAAGTGGGGGTGAGTCATCAAGTGGGTTCCAAAAATAGGGTATATATACATGAATTGGAACCATGATGATCAAGGAGCAAATTTTGGGATTGTTTAAACCCACTATTCCATGGGGAAGCTACTCCAGTTGCTGGTTTCACCGTTTCACCCTGCAAAAAATAATGATAGTCATGTCCATCAGCTTGGATCATCATCCCTGGGGTTGTTTCAATACACTGGCATATCGAATATAATTAATGGCTAGCCACAGATCTTATGGCAATGGTGAGCAACGTGGCATGATCCAACAAGTGCCATGATGCTTGTTTTTGTGAATCCTCATTGACACACCAAAGCATTGGACCATCATGTTGATGGATATAAACATAAGATGTGACATATCCTATATCATATCCCAATCTATCTCAATAACATTGTTGGTTTTGTACCTCGTATTAGTTGTTGACAGTTGTTGAAATACATTTGAATACCCATTTCCAAAGGTCACTCAGTCAAATCCAACATCGTGTAATCCCATCACTTTTGGTTGCTCAAATCCCATCACTTTTGGAGTATCGATCGTCCCACAAATCATTCGGTAAAAGTGTTTTTTTAAAGTAACCCCGGTGTTACAGTAAGTCCGCATTCAGTGAGTTATGTATAATATTATATATATACATTACTTATAACTATCAATAATGGACTGCTTTCAGAAAAAATAGGAAACACCAATGTTTCATAGGAAAATCGAAAAGGTTTCCTGTAGATTTTCCCTTAAGCCACAATCCATTGAAACTATGGTTTCTAACCAGTTCCATGAAGTGGGACAAATGTCCAAATGGTGACGCTCTGAGCACCAAACCCAAGCTTTGCCATTGGCACGTGTGGTTACGGGCGCAGCGGCGCCACTGGGCAGGGGAGGTGAGGGTCTGGAAATGGGGAAACAATGATGGAAAACAATGGTCTTTTTTTATAACCAAGAATCATGGGAGTGAAAGGGATTTACTGGGATTTGGAGGTTTCTCAAAATGGTGGATCCCCCCAAAAGCCATTGGTTTACTAAAATGGTCTAATTTGGATGATTTGGGGATACCCCCATTTTAGGAAACCTCCAAATGGCAATTTCAATAAAACAAATGGGATGAACCAATACTTGTTCCAGACCCAATTTTTGAGACAAACCCATGTTCTCCGGACTTAAGCAACAAAACCTTGGGAATATTGAATCATTTAATGGGATATGATATACAGTAATTCTAACAGTAATACATAAGCAGGCATATGATATGGAGTTGTCCAAAACATTGATTTACCACCAATACATTGCAACTTTAATGAGGACATGGGGAAAGTTGATCAACTGCATGAGATTTGTTGAGTACCCAATCTTCAATCCTTAACGACAACGCAGGTCTTGATTTAAGGATGCTTAACTCACGTGCCAAACAAACTTAATGATAGAGTTGTTTGTTTCTTTCTTTCTACTCCTTGAGGGAAAAAACAAACTATTGAGTTTACCGTGTTATGGGGATCTTAAGAAGCAAATGCGGGGATTGGAACAGCTTGCTTGAATGTGGTACACAAGGAGCGAACAGCAATGGCATAACCACACAATTTGTTTCCCATTGCAAATACCACTGACCGAAACCCAATGTACTATGTCCACAACAAAAAACACCAACAAGGTACAGCATCATTTAGCCAACCGAAATGAAAGACATTTCCACTAGCACTGTCTAAAACCTATGCACGTTTAGTCCGTTCTTTATTCGATGGAGGGCGGATTTTGGAGCAACAACCTGCTAGCGTATTCTATATAGCCAGCTGTTCCTTCCGGGAATTTGAATCCATCTGTAGATGATTCCAGATAGGAAATCGTATATCCTGGTACGTACCTTTGTTGCACGTGGCTACAACTGAAGCCTCTCGGGGCCTTAATCATTCCTTAAAATTCACTTCCCGACCAGCCAAAACTTCATAAACCCTCAGAAATATATAGAAAAAACATAGAAAAAAACATAGAATAAACAATCAAGAATCATCCAACTATTCATGAAGATCACCATTTTTTCCCATCCTTGTGGTCTACTGTCCCCCATCTTTCGAGCAGCGCTTTCCGTTCTTAGCGCCTGGGCAATGGGAAGCAGTCCAGCAACCCGCCTCAGAAAAGAACTGGAATCCATGGCCCAGCTTTGGAGTTGCCTATTGGGCATGGTTAATGATGGTTCTTAGTGGTGATCAATGGTGACTCATGGTTACTATATGGTTAATACTGGTGATTAATGGTTCATACCTAATCATGGTTAATCATGGTTAATACAGGTGACTAATTAATGGTGACTCATGGTTATTAACGGTTCATACTGGTGATTAATGGTTCATACCTAATCATGGTGAGTAATGGTGACTAATTAATGGAGTTAAGTGAAACTCTGGTTGGTGGTTTGAACCCCTCCGAAAAATGATGGAGTTCGTCAGTTGGGATGATGATTATTCCATATTATTCCCAATATATGGAAAAATAAGCCACATGTTCCAAACCACCAACCAGTTATTAATGATGAGTAATGGTGATTAATGGTTATGAATGGTTCATACTGGTGATTACTGGTGATTATTGGTTAATCATGGTCAATACTGGTGACCAATTAATGGTGATTAATGGTTATTAATGGAGTTACCCTCTGGTAATCAAACGTGGTTGGCAATGGAAAATCCCCTATAAATAGAGGTTTTAATGAATATATATACATGGGAGATTTTCCAGCACGCCACGTTTGATTACCGGAGCGTACCGTGCCTGTTGAACATGGTGATTTTCCATAGCAGCAGCAAACTGGAACAGGGTAGTCATATCCAATCCTAAAATAGTGGTACCCTCCCAAATCAAACAGTTCGACCATGAAAATTGCCAACATTTAGTGGAAAATAATCTTTCAAATTGGCAGTGTCTATGTTCATCGGAGGAATGGTAAATCGATCATATTTTCTCCATGAGGGTTATCACACAAACAATACTGTACATAATATGTTTTCGTAGATGAAACTTTTTTCAGTGGAACTCCGACTCTCGCTACAAATTGAACATGAAATGATCTTATAGTCTTGGCTCAACCACATTTGGGCACCCGTTTCAGTTAAGATGCCCACAAGTGTTTGACCGAGAACGGTATGATAACGGTCTAACAAGTCATGAACAATACCCATCAATTCCATTACCCCTATCCCATCATACTGGCTGGTTGATACGTACCCAGTTATCTCATAATCCCAATAAATCAGGAAGATTTTAACACTGCAAAATTTGACCCAACACCTGACCACGACCCAACGCCTTATTCGAGACCGGCGGAACATAGTAAACACACTCAATGACTCGGGGCCAGCGCCCCGATGGACTGGTTATGTGATAATCCTGAAGTGGATCAAATTTGATGAATATAGCATTTTCAAACGATATTCAGATATTCATATTCTCTTTGATGAAGATAGGGATTTTCAAATGATAATGTATGCTGCCTAATAGTAAACCCCCCCAAATAAAATATTTTTTAAAACAAATACGGGGGGGGTCAGCATTCCAATAGTAAATTAAATTAGGCTAATTAACTTTTAATATTGGATACTATACCATGCCCTCTGGACAAGGTCAGAACATGACTCTTTTGGCAATACTAAAAGTAAATGG
>Ga0126342_10013243_pt1 | contig 14640 bp, 15 predicted proteins | sample Cyp1metagenome_FD_92528 | JGI IMG/M metagenome (GOLD analysis project Ga0126342, IMG submission 92528) | Coral microbial communities from Lord Howe Island, Old Settlement Bay, Australia - Cyphastrea 1 metagenome | ecosystem: Host-associated > Invertebrates > Cnidaria > Coral ... | reverse complement strand
TGTCAGGACGGAGGAACACCTCTGGGGCCTTCCCAGCCTGGCTCTGAAGGAATTAGTCCAGGTTGCCACTGGTAACGAGTTGCTCACCTTCACTCTGTTATTGGCGTCGATGATGGTGCAGACGGGCGGCCTTGGCATTGTGGAGCACCCTGCGGAACCTGAGGAAGACCAGGCGGCCGCGATTTGGAAGCTTCCATTTGTTCAGGCGCTCCTTGCGGCTCCTGGTGTGACCAGGCGTCGACTGGCACAAGGGCTCTTCGGCGCCCCGTCGCCGAAGCCGACGGACCTCCTGGTCATCAACATTCCTGATCTTGCGCTGGAGCTGAGACGGTGGATGACTAGGTCGACTTTGCCAAAGGGCAAGGCGATAGGTCTAAGCCAAGAGGGCAATTGGAAGACGGGATTCCTGAAGGAATACCCGCCCGCTTTTTGCGGTGCATTGGCCACTGCAATTCGCAAGGGCCTTGACGGCATGGAGATGGCGGCACAAGCTTCCCCTTCGCCGGAGGATCTACAGAGATGGACAGCCATGAATCTGGCTACGTACAGTAAACATCTCGGCACAGACTTCGCGAAGTAGGAACTGCCATCTTTAGAATTCAAAGACAGCACCGGTCGCAGAGTTAAGCAACAATGGACGTGGGAAAAAAATATAATTACTGCACAATGTAATGCACGCATTTCCCCTGTATATATCTTATTTTTTTAATTTATTCCATTGTTACATGTCACTTGGTATGGTGTCATGTGACACGTGGGAAACTATCCTTGAATATTTCTCTACTACGGTATGCATGTGTGCGCTGTCTCTTCCCTGGACCATGAACCATTCATGGGTTTGAAGAGATCTGAACCCACAAGCTGGTCCTCATCATTGTTTTTCAAGTTATCAATTTCTTCAAATGGAACCTCGTCATAGAATCATTCAACTTCATCAACGCCCACTTGCAGTTTTTTCTTTTTCTCTTCTGCTGCTTCGTGCTGCTTCGGGGGTGAAACATTGTGAAACCTTGGCTGATCACATAATCATCAAATTGGTTGGTTGATAGGGGTTCCCAATGGTTCCCACAATGGGTCGTGATATGTGATAACAATCTAAAAGAAACCAGACCAGGTCGTATAACCCGGTATTATAACCACATATAACGAGTAGTTGACAAGGGTTTTGGCTGCTCAGGTGGCTCAAGGTCATTCTGCATCAGTGGGGCAAAGCCGTGCGGCAGGCGGCTTGCCACTCGCCGATACCACCGCTTGTGTCTGACATCAGCAGATCTCAAATCAGCTTAACATCAAAGTGCTGGGGAGGTGGAGCAGGACAGAGTTGGGTCTTCTAAGTATAACGGTACGAATCGAATTCCATTCTTTTATTGACAATTTACTTGCGGTGTCACCATGGTCTGAAGAGCAAGACGATGCAAAAGGTACAGGGTGGCTGTAGCAGCAACATCTTGCGCCCTGAAACGGGACGCTGCAAATCAGCTGCAATATCTTGACGTATCAATGTGCTGGCAGGCCTTGGCATTGCTTTTCGGCTTTCCGTGCACAAATTCACCACGTCCTTGGGGCCATGCACCCATCCATGCAAATTCCGGAGATCAGAGGGGAAGAGAAGGAAACTCCAAATAGCTCAATTCTTCATGGATAATATTCAGTAATATATAATTCGCAATTGCCCAGAATTATCCGTCTAGCCCCTCTCTGAAAAACGCAAGGATTGGAAACAGCCGACTAGAGTCACCAGATGTCACCAGGTATCCTCTCTGAAGAGCGGCCAAGCTGGAGACGCACGCTGGCCCAGGATGTCGCGAGCAGCCCGAGCACCACTCACAACTGATGCATGCACATTGCCTGCGGCAGTGTGGACATCTTATCAACGTGTCCCCCCTATTCAGGCCCTATTCTTGGAATTCCGAAGGAAAACACTAAGCAAGATCATCAGAGACAGCCCTTCTGTTTTGCCGCGACCAATGATGTTGAGGAGCTGGTTTGCGGCATCGATGTTCAAGCTAGAAAGCATTTGTTGTAGTTTACCCGGGATTCGTGTTCTATACAATCCAAACCCAACTGAATGCACCTTATAGTAAGATCTTCAAGCTCTGCAGGGCTGTGAGGCGGTGCATATGAACTATTAGAATAATATAGAACAAAGTACATATTATATATATGTATACAACAATATAGAACAATCGCGCGTGCAGTATGTATATTTATATATGTGTGCGCACAAGTTTACATCATTCTATTATATTATATAGTATGTTACATTATATTATATTATAAAATATAATATTGTATTATATTTGATTATGTTATCTTATCTTGTAAATCAAAATAATATTGTGGTTCATTAATATTATAATTACTATATATTATATAATATGTGTGTATAGCATTGTATAGCATAGCGCACATAGTGGCAGCTGAGTCACCGTAGAGAAGTCTGCAAGCACCTTCTCCTGCAAACAGGAGTCGGTCCCCGACACTTGCCGCAACTGCGTCGAAGTCCTGGCAACTCTACATAGGATCTACAGAGTCAGCGAGCAATTCAAGATCACATAAGATCACGGGTGAAGAGCCAGTGATACAAGTTGATATCATTTGATATCTCTCTTTCATCCTCATTTGTTCGAAACGTCTGAAAAGGCAAATGGCCTGGAATCAATTGGGCATTCATATGCATTCATGGATATATCTCGACCAACCTGCTGAAGGATCATTTCAGGTTTGCTCCTTGACAGAGGAGTTCACGCGGGCGTAGCTCCAAGCTCCACGGATGTATGGATTGCTTGCCCATCTGGTGATTCCAACATCTAAAATGCTAGCTTCACCAACCAGTGGTGCCAGCTCATTACTCACCGCTCCTCGATACATAGGCGAAATTGAATGAAATTGAGACATATCTTGGCGGCAGAGTCAAGCCGCGTACAGGACTGATCTGCCTTCCACATTCGGCAAGTTCTAGCTGTAGCTGATTGCGAAAAGAATTCAAAATAGAAAAGGGGCACAAAAAGGCATCAATCAAATATCAATCAGTGGTCTTGTACTTGCCGAGTTTCTCTTCAATTCATCTGCATCCATGCCTTCAGCCTGGATTGCCTCGCTTCCGCCCAGGAAGCATTCCTCACAAGTGTTGACACTTCCCGGGACAAGAGCCCGACCCATTGCTCCAAACTGCTAAATCCTGAGGAAATCCTGTACAGGATTGCCAGGTCTGAATTTCTCTTTTGCCTCACAAATCTCGCACCATCTCACAGCATTCACATAATGTCACCACACCTAGTGACCTAGTCCAGCTATGCCCAGCTATGTCAAGCTGTTCAGCCCCAGCTTCCAGCACATGTCCACGGCCTTCTGCAATGCTATTGATGCAATAGGACAGGGTGCCATTGCCCAAGAATCCCACTGAGTAGGCGCCAGACAGCTTTGGAGAATCATGAGCTAATCTCACCAACCTGAGGGCTAAAAGGCCAAAATAAACCAAAAGCGGAGAAGCTGCAAGAACCTATATAATCATATAATATCATATATAATCATATATATAACATGTCCACAATTAACATTAACACGTGTCGCTATTTTCTAATTGATCTGAGCTGCACTTTGGCGACGTTGCCCATTCCCAACGAATGGATTGCTTCTCTCTTCCACTTTGGCAATGGTGGTTCGAAGATGACATTTTCCTTGCGAGCGCAGGTGTTATTGGTCGCTGCATGTCACTGCAGCTTAAACCAAACCTCTGCTGACTTCACCTGACATAGCTGCGACAGCTGAACCAAACTAAGCGTCGGTTTGCAAAGCTCCGATTGAGGCTGTCATGATCAGGGCACTGCCTTAGTTGCTCACTGACAAGGCCCCATGATGCCCCATGCCATGTCAAAGAGCTGCTGGGTCACCCATTCGGACCCATGCATCTGCAAGGACAGATGACAAATCACGCCCTCCCCTGCCGTCCTTGAAAGCGTTCGCCGTTCTTTACAGTTGCAACCACGCCCTTGGTGGAGTACTCCACTCCTTAAAAAAAAGTTGGTTGTGATACATCACCGCACACGTTCATATCCTTCACCGTGTCAAAGATGTTGCCAAGAGGGAAATATAGGGAAACTGAAAAATTAAAGGACCAAATAACCCCACATGTCAACTTCTTCCAATAAGCACGAAACGAATGTGAAAATAAGATGGGAAAGGCAGGAAGGATAAAGGACATGGTGGAAGACAGATGTGTGTGACAGAGTTGTGCGTAAAAGATGTGAAAGAGTTGGGTTAAAAAATGTGTGGTGACACAGTCATGTGTGTGTGTGAAAGAGTTGTGCGTGAAAGGGTTGTGTGCGAGAGAGGTTTGTGTGCGAGAGAGTTGTGTGCAAAAGAGTTGTGTGTGAGAGAGTTGTGTGTCAAAGAGCTGCGTGTGTGTGTGTGTGCGACAATGTTGTGTGTGAAAGAGCTGTGTGTGAAAGAGTTGTGTGTGTGTGTGACAATGTTGTGCGTGAAAGGGTTGCGGGTTGTGTGTGAAAAAAATGTGTGTAAAAGAGTTGTGTGTGTGTGTGCGTGACAAAGTTGTGTGTTGTGAAAGAGTTGTGCATGTGTGTGTGACAACGTTGTGTGTGAAAAGAGTTGGCTGTGACAAAGTTGTGTGATGTTGTGTGTGAAAGAGTTGTGTGAAAGAGGTGTGTGAAAGAGTTGTGTGAAAGAGCTGTGGGCGGGTGACAAAGTTATGTGTGAAAGAGTTGTGTGTGAAAGGGTTGTGTTGTGAGCCACAAAGTTGTGGGTGATAATGTCGTGTGTGACAAAGTTGTGGGTGACAAGGTTGTGAGTGAAAGATTTGCGTGTGAAACTATGTCTTTTCAATGTCCTAAGCCTTTGTATAACATTACTCATGTTTATCCAAAAAAAGTCGTTCTTGGGGGGGGCCAGTGAACCGACATGAAAATGTGGTAGTACAAACGAGGATGATAAAAGCCAGTTCGACTGCTTGATACTACTTGGTCTTGATGAATCAGAATTGAATCATGTGCAGTCGCATTGCACGTCTGATCCTTCCTGGACGTCCTGGATGAGCTACTGACAAGATTCTGGCCACAGGTGAGCTTGTCCGCAGATCGAGACCGTCTGCCAAGCGGTCCACCAGAGCGGAGTAGCCCCCTGCACAGATCGCAGCATTCCAGCATTCCAGCTGAGCCAGACATCGCACTATGTCATGGTACAACACTATACAAGACATTACAACACGATACAACACTATAACACTATACAACCCTACAACACCCATACCCCCAACATCAATCTCAGGCCAGGCTCTCCTGATTGACAACATGAAGACCCTGTAAGATGTGCAGCAAACATGCCAACTGATGAACAAAATTCAAGCATGCGAAGCAAAGGACTGCTGTAGGTGCTAAAGAGTTTTTTGACACATCCTGCCTTTCACAAAGCCATCACCATTTTTCTCGTTTCCATCTGAGCGATCTGGGTAGAAATCCGTGTAGTCCTCCACGAACTCGGCCTGAGCACCTTAAAATAACAGGGATCAGAAACTGTTCAAAGTCCATTCTCGCTCAGCAAAATGTGTGCATTGACGTTTTGCCATCCCATCATCCCCCCAAAGCCCCACATGCCCCACCATCCCCAGGTGGCTCTATATATATATATATAATGTAGAAGCACCCTGTAGTGCCAGAGAAACTACTGTCGGACACGCAAACGCACGCAACGTCTAACAGTCAGTTGGTAGATATTATTCATGAGGTCCGCTCGTACCATGCGGGTACATACGGCAAACACACACATAAACACATGGCATCGCAAGCTGCAGAAAAGCTACTGAGTTGCAGCATGCTGGAACCCGAATCCTGCTCGAAAAACTGCAGAGACTATGCGCAAAACTGTACAGGATGCCAACTATACCAATTTCACCTTCACTTCACTATAAATTTGGCATCAGTTTGGCCCATTGCACCCGCACGAATTCAATCAATGCTTCCCATAGAATCAACCTGTGCCAGGTGCCAAGGGTCCTGCTCATATGAGACCTTCTGATGCCACGCCAACAGCGCCTTGCCTTGAAATGAAATCGGGCGCTCAAAGCTGGGGACGTGGTGACCACCCAATAAAACGCAAAACATGTTTCAGTTTTGGTTGGAAGGTAAAATCCGGAAATTCATATGTTTTTTTAATAGAAAAAACAAGTAGCTAGCAGCTAGATAGACAAATTGGCGGTAGATTGATCGGTAGATCGATGCTTGGTTGTTGATCAAAATTCCTTTATCCGCAAACGGATGCAAACGGCCATTCTTCGCAAATAAACACGTTACTTTCGCGAAACTTTCGCGAATTCCACGTTTATCTTTGGCGGAACCCATGTTGGGCAACAACGCCTCTTGTAAAGATTCATTCATCACCTGCCAAACTACGCCAAAGAATCACGGATCACTTCTTGATAGCCTTTTAAATATGCAGTTAGCATCACGGAGTCGCTTCTCAGGACAGATTGTTGCTGACTAGGTTTTTTGCAAGGTTTACTGGCTGCATTTGGAGTTTGTTTCTTGAGACTTCAAAAAGAATCATTAGGCAGTGACAGCGGCAGGTGCAAGGATGTGCTTCAGGACCATGGTGGTTGGCTGTCGCGGAGCCTCACCTTTTGAAGCTCGGCTGCTACCTATGAAGGGCAAGGTGATTGCCCAAAAGCACCACACAGGAACTGGACCAGAACCAAACCGAAATTCTCCGGCACCCTTCTCCTGCCGTTTACAAGAATATTTACAATCATGATTAGATTATAATATCCAACTTGCGCGAAACTCTCGCGAAACTTTCACGACAAAAATGTCAATCCACGTTACTGTCGCGAACACGAAAAACTTTCGCGAGCGTTCCCCTGCAACAACATGAACAGTCTTCATAATTAAAACATATTAAAACATATTAAAACATATTAAAACTCTTTACACATCTTTACGCCTTTAGATCGGTTACCACTTAGACAAGCAAACGAGCACACAAACAAACAAACAAACAAACAGACAAACCAACCAACCAACAAACAAACAAGCACACAAACACACACACACAAACACGCACAAACACAAACAAACAAACACGCAAACAAACACACAACCACACAAACCGAACGACCGACTGAACGAACGACCGACCGACCGAACGAACAAGCAAACACATACTTGCTCCCTCTATCTCTCTAACAATTGATTTGTGTATGTGGCGTTATTTTTCTGTAGGTTGGCTGGTGGTCAAGGTAAATCAAATTTTCTCCTGCTTTTCCAGTGCACCAACCAGCCGACTAGTGTCACAACAAATGACACAATTCAAAATATTAAACGAAGCAATAAAGTGTAATTATCCCTGCAAGTGCCCTCTCCCAGGCTCGAATAAGACCTACAGGTTCGAAATTACAAGTCCGTTCAAAATGCGAATCTAGCATTTTGCAAGACTTCAAACTGTGCCAAGATGTGCCAAGTTTCTGCTATTGGAGTACTTCACTTTCTTCAAAGCTTCTTCCCAAGCTTCAGCAACGGATTTGCTAATGTTGCACCCATCCTGTGGCTTTCAAAGTTTGCTGTCTTGGAACCTTGTGTCTGCTTGCTTTGGTACCTCTGTTTCACCTTACGAGTAACTACCGAACCAAATAAGGCGAAAATTTGACAGTTGCTACGAAAAACCTAAGAATCTCTGCCTACGCTATATATCCGAGGCAACTTCCCCAAGCAAAGTCTGCATCAAACATGATGCCGTACGTGTATCGCAAATAAACAGCTTCATGCATACAGGAACGTAACGGAACCAAGTAGAACATCATTCCCGTGTAAAGGATTCACCTTGGACTCACAGCGTACAAACCGTGCAAAATCTTATCAAATTTATTACGCGGCCCGATAATACGGTTATCGCTTATCATCCACTATTATCAGTGTTCATGCTTCTCGTATACTTCTGCAGACTGCCCGTGGCCTCAACATGGGTTTCTGCTGCTACCACGGCTGTTTCGAATAGGTCGAAGGAGAGGTCTTGCTCAGTTGCTGTTAGCTCCCTGAAGGCCATCTTCCCATGGAAGACTCGGAACCGTTCTCGGGGCCCCTCGTAGTCATCATCACCACCAACCCGGGCCTCCAGTGAGGCAGAAGTTGAAGGAAAATTAAGGAAACAAATGAAAGATGGCACAGGCATGGAAGATCATCGAAGCCAGGTGGCATGGGAGGAGATGAGATGAAAATGATATTGAATGATTGAGCGGAAGCACGGCTCAGAATTCTCAGCTGGCCTGCGAAATGTTGTACATGCGCAGCAGCAAAGAAACTGGGACGTTGTCGGTGCCACCATGGACCTCAGGAAAGGAGGAAACATCTTCATGTCTCAGGGAAATCAATGGTATTAAGACTATTAAGAAAAGCAACTTGCCAAGATTTTAGAAACCCAGAGTAAGATTGGTCAAAAGCAGCGTAGAGAAGAGTAGAGCAGAGAAGGGCTTCAAGATCTTCAAGAGTAGAGCAGAGTACGGAAGAGTAGAGTCGAGAAGGGTACAGTAGAGAAGGGCAGGGTAGAGTAGAGACCTCAAAAATCATCAGTAGACATCATCTGAGATTGCCGCGCAACGGTTGTGAGACTGTCTCGGGTCATGCTCGGATCATTCCACGGTCGGCCGCGCACTGGAATTGAGGATTCATTTGGTGAAATTGGTTTTTAACTGCTGTCTTCACGCGTTGATGTTTTCTGGCAGCTCTGTGCTTGTAAATCGCATTGACTGCCTTCATGTTGCTGCTTGGTGTGTCTGCGCGCGTAGTTCCTTTGGGACGTTTGCGTTTTCAGGCCATATATCCGGGCACAAAGGATGCTGTGCACGAGTTTGTGTTGGGAAGTTTATGTGGTTGCTCTGTGCAGTCGGACGGCTGCGTCAAGTGACTTTTGACGTTTGCCTTCGCGCTGATGCTTTGGGGTTTTGCAATCCCATGGTTGCTTCGCGCAGTGAATTGTTGCGTCAATACTGCTGCTTTGCGACCTTGTATGACATGACATCTTGCATTTTCCGTTGAAAATTCCTTTCCAAACGCTTGAAAAATGTACTGTTACCTGCTGTGTCTCTGACATCCTTTTCTGGCAGCTTAACATGCTCAACTTGCTGTGAGCACGCAGAGTCCTGCTTTGGTACTTTGCAATCCTACGCCTGCTCTGCCCAATCAATTGCTGCGCCAAGTTGCTGTGGAGATGTGTTTGACATGTCAAGGGAAAGATTTCAAGAGACGAGGCGTGAAGAAAAAGAGATGTCAAACAAAAAAAGGTGCCAAGAGAAGAGATGTCAAAAGAAAGAAATGCCAAGGGAAAGAGATGTCAGGTGAAAAAGATATCACGAGGAAAAAATGAGAAGAGAAGGAACAAGGTGTCAAGACCAAAAGGCGTCGAGGCAAAGAGATGTGTTTTTCACCCAACATGCCCTTGCCTTCTGAAACCTCCGCCCCTGGTTTGCGCTGGTACTACAAAATGGTGTATATTTGTGCGTGTCTGCATCTATTAGGTGTGAAAGCATGTTTTGCGCGCCCGCGGGCACATGCACTCATGCATGTGGCAGGCGCATGCACATCTGCGGATTTATAGTTCTGTACTTGCACATGGTACATGTTTATTGTTGGTGCTTATAACGTGGTGAATGTTAATGCACGCGTCTATGTATCGATGTATCTATGCATATACTCATCTATCTGCATTCTGTATGTCTATCTATCAATATGACAAACATACAAATATATAATATATGCGTGCGTGTGCACAATAATTATTTATATAATACAAATAAATATTATAATTATATATAGTTCGATTGGTTTTTTGAATGCTGACCTCCTATGAGATCGATACTTGCCCCAACTCCGCTGCCACATATGGCCAAGAAGCCCAGTGAGCACCCTCCTCTATGTGTTGGAAAGGGCCCGATGCAAAGGTATGAGTTCGACCACCCTTGGATCAAAGTCAAAGTTGCGAGACAATACAAGAATCAGCGTCATGTGTGCTTGTGACAGAATGACAAACTTCTTTTTTTCCACCTTGTCGGAAGAGTGCCAGGTCGCACCTATATCCGTCACATGGAGCTACTTGCTGTGACGCTTGAGCCCGGGGTCAACCTGGAGAGACTGCACATGATGCCACAGGTGATCTCCAGCTCAGAACAGAGATGTCGTGGGGCTCTCGGCCATGAAGCGATCGACCCGGCACTTGGCACGTGCGTCTCTGTGCACCTTTTTGTGTAGGTCCACAATCAGCAGGTTCCTGGCGGGCGCAAAGGATCAGCATCTTCAAGGAGACTATGGCTGGACCATGCTGTGCCCTCTGGAAACTGACGCCGGTATAAGCGTCAACTACAACGGGTTCAAACGCCCATCTCGGCTGCCAGGTCATCGGCTTCGTAGCCAGCCAGCCACTTTGAAGTCATGACAAAACAAGTCTCGGTGAAAATCTGGTGTGGTGTCGGTGCCAGCACAAGGCCAGACTTTCAAAAACGCCTTGCGAATCTGGAGCCAATCGGTCCAGGCAAAACGATAATGGCTGCTGTCGTGCTTCTTGTTGCTGAAGCTGGCCACGGATCCGGATTTTGCCACCTGGTCGGTCCCCCACTTTAGATCGACAGGTAGATCCACAGGTGACATCGTCGTTGGGTCTGCACGTGCAGCGTCAGTAGCTGTCTGAAGCTGATGCTGTCCCAACTGTTCCTCACAACGTCGTTCACGTTGTGCCAAGTCCTCCTCCTTCGAAGGACTAGCCATCCATCTTGTAGTTCTTGCCGGAAGTGCGTCTCCCGCACCTCGTTCCTTCTGCATGAGCTGCTTTGGTGCTTCAGGCTGCGCCAACGCCACTCTGGTCTCTGCCAGCTCCTGCGCGAAACTCACCATACCGCAGTGGACATCGTATGGCAGAGTTGTCACGTGGGAATCGCCATTGAAGTGCTATGGGGCTGCCGTTGGCACGTCTAAGCTCCTCTATAAAGTTTCTGGATCGGCTTCGGGTGCTGTCCTGAGCTCCTCACAAAGGTTTCTGGATCCGCTTCGGGTGCTGGTCGCTGCTGGAGGCGCAGACACTGGCCGGGCCGCTGACGCATCTGGCTTCTATCTATATAGGCGCAGCATTGTAGGCATGGGCGCATAGCCATACACCTATATCTGATGCTCGCTGATGGCCAGCGCAAAATTCCATAAATACAGTAGCAGAAGATCGGAACTATATAAGTGTGCTCAAATCACGCCAATTTTTTGTGGACAAGATGTCTCTCTGTTCGATGAAACCTCACAATAATTTTTGGGTAAAACGTATATCAAGGCACTTCCTGAGGAGAAGGCGTTTCCTGAGGACTTGGGCCCTTCTCTGCCGCATCTTATCCTCAAGTCTCCCTTGAAGACATAACTCCCGTAGCTCCAACTTCTTCCCAGCTAACGCCAGCTAACGCCTGTGACGTCTGATTCTGATTGATTCTGCGTCTCGCTCAGAGGCATGTGCTTCTCCATCATCTCCTTCGATGCCTGAGTCTGCATCTCATGCAAATCCATCTGCATCGCCATCACCTCGTTTGGACATCTGAGCCTGCAACCTCCTCATCTGCATGTGGACATGGTATGGCACAGAAAGAGGACCAGCACTGGGCTGGAACTCGCATGGCTGTTGTGACACGCCAATGCCACAGACGTGCTGCTGGACGCGAAGTCGATCCCACCCCGAAGCTCCCATCTCAGGTTTTGGTCTCACCTATATAGGCCGAGCCCGATGCAGTGCCGAATCAGTTCGGTCCGGTTCCTGGATAGACAACGTCAGGGCCGGTGGCTGAAGCATATCCAAACTCAGGCCAGGGATGGTGCTCTGCTGGCTGCAGGATGCTGCAGGGAACATCTCAGCAGGCCATGGACATTGCGCAGACATTCAGGCATCACCTCTCTGTTCAGCCTTACTACTGTTGGCATGGGCTCGTGTCTCTGCGAGTTCATCAGTTGAGAAGCCGCTTCAACTGGTGTCACTCCCTGGGCATACCCGATTGAATCACCGGACTTGCTGCCTGGATTCGAACCACCTCTCTCATTGCACCAGCGGGTTGGGTAATTATTGTTTCCACTTTCTTTGAGACAACATGAGAGAACAAATCACAAATATCACAATCATGTCCCGGTATATATCCCATAAATCTATCATTGAGCACCGTTGAGTCAATTGACGCGGACAATCTCAACTTGCAACGTTAACAATGTGTGTGTCCAACGTTGATCAATTGAGCATCATTGGACACAGCTTGGGGGCCAAACCACGCGGTCCAAAGCTTCCAGTATCGTGACGTTGCAACCTGGACGCGGTGGGTCGCACATTCATGCGCTTAAGATCAGGTCGGATCATTGTCCGGCAAAGGGGGCCAAACAGGGACACCAAACACTAGGGGTGTGAATTGCACCATCCTCTCCAAGCCACCAAAGTGTTGCAAGGAGCTGGCTGCCACCAAGCCAGAAATGCCAGAACCAATGATGAGCACACGGCCCTCCTGGCTCTTTAGAGAAACATGCTGGAAAAAAACGGCCAAGTACCAGACAAACTTAAACATCAACCTGCCAAGTCGTTGTGGGCCTGTTTATCTGAAAAACTTTGCAGGAATCACTAAATAGTCACCTCAAGCACCCTCAAGCTATCTCACATCGTGCGCAGAGCCATGTCTTCAAAATCCTTGGGGTGAGTCTTCGAAAGCATTTGCAAAATCATCCCAAACATATTAATAATATAAAATTAGGTGAAAAGGGGGATGCACCGAAGCGAGTCTGTGAAGTTGTGTGAATTTCCCCTGCCATCCTCGCACGGAGCTGCACCGGAAACCAGTGCTGCCAGCGCAGCTACAAAGCAGACTAACGAGATGCTCATGGCACTCACGGAGGAAGATGTGTGGTCGAGTGAAACTTTTTGGACTCATTCCAAAATTGCCCAATGAGTTCAATGTGCAAGAAAGCTGCAAGCATGGTGCCTCATGTTTCAACCTGGCTTCCCTACTCTGTCATCAAGCCTGCAGCAAATATATGACACGACTTATTCTCTCTCTCTCTCTCTCTCCATCATGGGTGTTTGCAATGTTTTGCCAGGGTGCTCCTCTTGGGCCGATACTCCGATACGGTTTCCCATGGGCGCCCAGCCAAAACAAACGATTCAACGGACATTCCCTACGTGACATCAAACGTGGAGCAACAACGAGTCTTGGTGCCTTCTTTGATGTATGATTGCCACTGGTTGCCCTGTGGTGTGGTGCCAGTGCCAAAAAATAATAAAAAATAGGGAAAGTGACACCAATCCATGGCTTTTTGCCGAGCATCGGAGGCCGGCACCTCCCAGAATCAATAGTGGGGCACACCTGCAAAGGTATAATGTTTTGCAACCGCCAGGAGGTTCTGTTCACGTCTTTTTTGCATAAGACGAATTAAAATCCTACAAGTTCTATCAAGGCTCATGCCTAATCAACCAGTGATGTCACTCGTGATCTTGGTTTTCTGAAATCTTCACATCCGTGTCGGAAGTCACAGAGTCATAAAGTGGCCAATAACCTTTCCCCCGAAGTCAATTGGATGCTCCAATTGTCTCAGCCAATCCCGGAATGTAATCAAGGAACACTTGGCCAATCTATCTATCCCAATCGGATACACATGCGTGGGCAATTGCAACATATTGCAACCCTCAGCTCGGCACATCTCTTCACCAGGATTGAGACCATAGCGCACGGGCTCACTGAGGTGATCCGAGTCAAACCTCAGACGATCATGCTTTGGTGCGGTAGTCCAACCAGAAGGTCTCACAATGTCTCACGTCTAAACAATGCTGTACCACAACAACTCACCATCACCATATCAGCGGTGGCGAAAACCCCCTTCATGACTCTCTTCCACTCCTACATGTACTACATGCCTTCCGCGATTCTTCTGCGCGGTCTTCCGCGCTGCTTCCGCGACCACAGTTTTAGCTTCTGCGGATGATTGGTAAGTTGATTCTGCTTCTGCCGAGCTTCCGCGAAAAGAAACTCACGAAGATTATAAGTTGAACAAACCTTGCTAATGGAAACTGATTGACTTTAATGTTGGATACTGATTAGTGTGGGGATACTGAATTGTGTCCACAGACCTCAAAATTATTCTGAAACTTTGGAAATGATCGAGGGTACAGTTTTGAGTCCACAGGATTTTGGTGTAAGTTTTTTTTCATTTTTTTCATTTTTTTAGTTTTTAATTGTGTTTTATTTTATTTTAAAATTTTAAAAGATTTTTTATTTTTATTTTTAATTATAATAATTTTTAATTTATTTTTTTATTTTATTTTAAATTATTTTTTTATTTTTATTTTTAGTTATAATAATTTTTATAAATTATTTTTTATTTTTATTTTTAATTAATTAATTATAATAATTTTTAAATTAATTATTGTTTTTTAATTTTAAATTATTTTTTATAATTATTTTTAATTATAATAATTTTAAATTTAATTATTTTTATTTTTAATTATATATGTTTTTTTATTTTGTAAAATTGTGTCAGGATACACAATTGTGTCATTGTGTCAGGATACACAATTGTGTCTTGGTCTTTTTTTGTTGTTCAAACATTTTTCATTTTTTTCATTTTTTAAAGTTTTTCCTTTTAC
>Ga0126342_10013242_pt1 | contig 14640 bp, 12 predicted proteins | sample Cyp1metagenome_FD_92528 | JGI IMG/M metagenome (GOLD analysis project Ga0126342, IMG submission 92528) | Coral microbial communities from Lord Howe Island, Old Settlement Bay, Australia - Cyphastrea 1 metagenome | ecosystem: Host-associated > Invertebrates > Cnidaria > Coral ... | reverse complement strand
CATTGCAACCATTGCAACCACTCCAGCAAACACAACTCCAACCACCTTTCGGTCAATCAGTGGCTTCGCTCTGCCATCCCTGATTCACAACAACCAACTTCTCCTATAGGTTTCCTATTTTTGCAACTTCTGCCACCGCCTTGTGCGGTACTACTGGTATATGGTAGGTAACTCCAATTTAGGTTCCTGAAATGGCCATTGATTGATATTTCGTCGGGTGAAATATATAATGATCATATTTGATCACCCCAAAATATTGGATCTTCTAGACGTTTTATCATTATTTTGTCCTTGGAATGGTCCTAAAATGGGTGACTTGCAGCTAGCTTTGAGATTTCCCGCGTGGCTACCCTCCCAATAGATATCAACGGTTTAAGTAAAACTTGGTACGAGGTGCCCCCGCAGATATATTAGTTGGTCTGTAAGCCCCATTAACTATAGATGTATCTACCGTAAACCAAAGTTATCCTAGTCGTTTCAACGCATTTTAACCAACTTAGATAACCTGTCTGGTTTAAGGCAAGCCCACCTGTCCGTTCCAGGTTTTCGCTCCTGACTCTTCTCATCTCCAGTTTTCTTGTAGCTAAACAGCCCCGCGGCTTGTGTGGCGGCTTGGGAAGCATAGAACTCCGCCGCATGCGTTAACCTTGAGAAGGATCCTTCGCTGCCAGCTGCATTCGCAGGCTCGGTAGCGGCGACATCCTTAGATGCATGCCCCTCCCAGAAGTGGTCTAAGGCAAAATCTACGGAAAAACCATGTTTTTGGGGTGAAAACCTGAAAATCCACATTTTCCTGTAGATTTTCTCTTAAATCCATCAAGCCAATCTGAATTTTAATCCTGGAACTTGCCCTGGGAAGGGTTTCGTCATGTGAATCAGTCTCCAATTTGTTGGATTTGCTCAGTGGATTCAACATTTCTGGTGGGTTCAGCTATATGACAAGCTGGTTGGTGGTTGCTGCTAACCCCTCTGAAAAATGATGGAGGTCGTCAGGTGGGATGATGACATTCCCAATATATGGAAAAATAACAAAATGTTCCAAACCACCAACCAGAGTAATATAACCTCAGCAAATTCATGGTTTTTTTAATGTTTTTTCGCTTACTTTCCAGCAATCTTTTACCTGGCCATTAGCAATCCCACGTAAGTTATATTATACCCCGGCGTGATAGTGAAATCCCTGAAACCACCAGAATTGATTGCTTCAAGGCTGTGAAAATTTTTCAGTTTTCCTTCGTTTTCTTGACCTGGTTCTTTCCCCAATCCGAAGACATTTAGAATTCTACTTGGTGGTGAACTACCCACGAATCGTAAGTGAGTTATAACCCCACTTATAAATGGGATTTTTGTAGGGTTAATCCACTTATAACTGGGGTTATAACCCACTTGCTAAGTGGGATGAACCACCAAGTACATACAGTTATACATGGTTTTCCTGGATGTCCTCTTGACTTGTTTGATTGCAAGAGCAAAATCACCATGCAGGTACCCCGACATTTGAGGGTCAATCACCATCTTTCTTGCTAAAGTGGCCACAATAACTTGGAGGTACCCGCTGGTAATCAAACATGGCAATGGACAACTCCTCATTTGTGATTGTCCATTAAAACCTTCATTCATTTGCAAGGGATGTTCATGGATTTTACAATTTATCGATGAATTGTCCAATATTGTCCATTACAACCTTCATTTGGCGCAGGGATATTCCATTGCCGCGTGCCATAACTTGGGGGTACACACCATGTTCAGACACAGCCATTTTCACTGCTACATCCCACCAGTGATCTCTGCTGAGTTGCATTCACAGGCAGTCCTGCGCCATCAGCAAGGACCTCCTGAAGGTCGCTGTCATGTGCATCGGAGTCAACTGGAACATAACCATCTGATAACCCAGCTATTTATGGAATATTGCATATCATTTGTGAGTTATGAACGACGTATGGAAAGGGGGATGCACGTCACGTAGATGCCCAATTCATCGCCATTCTCATTGATAAACCAAGAGATCTTGGGCTATCCTATTTTGAGACAACGGCTATATATTGAAAAATCCGGGGATAGATACGCATGTCACAAGAGAAACACATCTGGTTGGTGGTTCTAACCATCTTGAAACATATTTGTCAATGGGAAGGATGACATCCCATATATTAAGCATCATTAACCATCATTACGCCATACATAACAGCCATGTTTGAAACCACCGTCCCCAGACATTGACATTCTTAAGCTATGTGGGCGTCAGGGGGGGCACTGTGGATCATCCCAGTGGCGTCACGGATCCTAACGGTGCTGCTATAGGTGCTCCATGGATCCCATCAATATACCCCCAGTCATGTTAGCATTAATATACCAGCACCAGCCGGATCCGTCATGGGTTATGCTTGGCGTTCAGTTCAGATGGGAAGTCTCCAAGTGTTTGACAAAAGTGTTCACCTGTGATGGGAAAAGGAATGGAATTTAAGCATGTTCAAAACCACCTGTTCGATAAGGTGGCAAAATTCTGGGAGGATTGTTCCTCCAGGTTTTTGCTCCTGACTCTTCTCATCTCCAGTTTTCTTGTAGCTTAACAGCCCCGCGGCTTGTGTGGCGGCTTGGGAAGCATAGAACTCCGCCGCATGCGTTAACCTCGAGAAGGAGCCTTCGCTGCCAGCTGCATTCGCAGGCTCGGCAGCAGCATCCTTAGAAGCAGCCAAGCCTTTAGTGGGGATGACAATGCCATTGGAACTCGATCGAGTAAACCTGCCAAGGTATTATTGTGTAGTACTTTATGGTATTTCAAAAGACCACATATTTGACATTCAATTCAATGTAACAACCTATAAGGTGGTGTTCCAGCTCGTTAGCAAAGTTGGTAACATAACTAGGCCACGTGTTGATGGTGATCGTAACCAAACAGTTCGATGGGTTCTTAACCAACTTAAATAGTACATTTCTGAAACAGCCAAAACTGCTCCAGATAGTTTCTCAAATCGTCTATCCTCTACAAAGTGCGTAATCAGGCTTGGAACCCAACGCAAAAAGTACATGAAGAGGAAGACAGGCGTGACACTCTCAGCAGGCACTTCAATTCCTCCAGGCCATCCGTGTAAACCACAGCAATGTGGCTTCTTGTCCGGGATGTCAATGGTAGGAAAATAATCATCGTGCGCAACTTGTGACACGTGTTTTCACAGCTTTCGTGAAGATAGGGCCACTTGTCCTCAGCAACTTCCGACGCGCCTCACTGTCCTGAGCCAAATATACACGCCAGAATTAACAGAGCTCCCATCAGTGGAAAACCAACTTTTATAAATAGTACAAGTTTCCCAGGCTGAAATGTCTGAACATTTCAGATGGTGTCACTGGTAATTTTTAGCTTGAAATCGCAAGCAGTTTGGGAACTGATGTAGGACCATCCCAGGTACTGGTTGCATCGAATCATCCCCATCTGATGAGCTCGGCGAAGCTCCCCTGGCCCTGGTCGAATCGTAGCCGTAGCCTTCGGTGGTGTTCCGGCCACTTCGAGCTCTTCCGACGAAGGGGATACGTGTTCCCTGTGAGCTTGATGACATAGGCCGCAGTCCCGGGAGGGAAACCTTTGAGCCTTCCACAGATCGCAGAAACTTGAATTCCAAAAAGAACTCTCCTGGTTGGTGGTTTCAACCCCTCTGAAAAATGATGGAGTTCGTCAGTTGGGATGATGACATTCCCAATATATGGAAAGTCATAAAATTCATGTTCCAAACCACCAACCAGTCTCAGATGTGCATTCTACCACCGCAAATGCCACACAAAATATCATCACACCAAAAAAGCCCGAAAAACTGGCGAAATGGACCGCCGGATGGGATCAATTGGGACTGCCCCCACGTATAAACCAACCACAATCTATTCAGGGGACATTGGCTGTTAATTATCATATTCCCCATGAAAAGTTCTTGCTCATCGTTGACACCCTTCGGAAAAAAAAGAGTATAACTTTTAGGCTGGTTGGTGTTCTTTTTTCATGAACATGGCAATAAACATCAGCGACGCACTTTAAGGTGAAGCCAAGAAATGGAATGATGGAATGAAGTCATAACTTGGTTTATTCCCATTGAACTACAGATGTCATGGCCAATCTTAGTCACGCTGCGGGAACGAATAGACTCTTAGTGAATCCAGTAAATATCACCATCATATACCCTCCAGTAAATTAACATAGACCCTGCCAGATGGGGGTTGGAAGACTAGTTTCCACTATAAATTGGTCATTTTCAGGGTCAACAAGTTAATTTACCAGGGGGTACCATCTGGTTATTTAACATAGCCATGGAAAATCACCATGTTTAATGGGTAAACCATCTGTAAATGGGCCATCTATACCATGGCTATGTTAAATAACCAGAGGGTAACTCGAGCACATAAATTTAAGCGTTTAAACATATCTATGCAAGATGCAAGACCCAAACCACCAAGTACCAGTGGCATCTTGAGTTGGATAATCCCCTCATTAAACAGCACTAAATCAAACACAACTGGGGTTTCCCTAAAACTACGGCTATACATGGGTATAACATGGTATAACTATGGTGACAACCTCCATAAGTTGAGATATGGGCCCCCCCTTTGATAACTATGGTCAGATACCCGCTTGTTATTGGAATTGCCAGGTATATCCATATCACATTCGTGGCTATATTTTCCATTCTATATCACTATATTCCATTGCATCCCGGTCACCATTATTATGGTTAGTCAACCACACAAATTAGGGACAACCCCAGCCAAGGTGGAACCAGACATATCCGGAAAAAACAAAACAGATCTGGTGGTTGACCTACCCCTCTGAAAAATGATGGAGTTCGTCAGTTGGGATGATGACATTCCCAATATATGGAAAGTCATAAAATTCCATGGTTCCAAAACCACCAAGCAGTACACAGTTGGATGGACATTGGACCAGGCCCCGAGGCCAACTGCACCCGACCCATCATGCCGTGTGACATCGCCACCTGCGCCAGTGACGTCAGTGGGGGACTCCTGGTGCGACCATTTGGGAAGCCAACCCAAAGAAAACATACGGTCGTATCAAATGATTTGGTGGTTTTATGGTAGTTTAACTATAAACATATGGGGAAACAAGTGATAAATAATGGTTGATAGGTTTCCATAGTCATGGGGATACCCCAAAAGCTGGATGGTTTATTTCATGAAAAATGCGATTACATGGGGATGATGACTGGGGGCTGGTGATCAGATGAAATGGGTGATCAAATGATCGAATTTCTTGGGAATCCATGCCATTTCAGAATTTGATTAGACAATGACTGTGGAGATGCCCTCTGGCAATCTAATATCTGTTAGTGGGAAACACAACATATTGGACAATCGTCATCAACTATCTATAAGTGGGAAAATTATAGTATTTCACTAATCTTAAATAAGGCCTTTAGGATTTAGGGGATAGTTATCCTTACTAACAATCATTCCAGCGAGGTCGCTATAAGGTCGCTATAATTTGCCCAGTTATAAGTTGGTTTCTAAACCATAGGAACCACTTCGATATATTCTACATTACCACCCAACAGTTATTGGAGTGGTTTTGCACCAAATGGTTTATAAACCAACTTATAACTTAATAAATTATACCGACCTCACTGGAATGATAGTTAGTAAGGATAACTATCCCCTAAATCCGATTTAGGCCTTAACTTAGCTAACTATGGAGTTGTAATCTACCCAGATCTAAAGATCCAATGGATTGGTTTAAGGCTTAATTTTACAGATGGTTTAAGCAGCATTTTTCATGGTAAAATCGATGCTTTCCGGCGTCGATTTGCCCGTGAAAACCAATCGAATGGGAAAAAATGGATCCCAACGTCGTGGGAAAAATCAGGGGAGGTTTCTGCTATTCATGGGGACATTTTTTATTGTCAACTAACATGGCATATTGACATCATGGTATATATATATACACGGGATATAGAACTATGAACTAAATTTGCATATTTGTATAATGGTGTATCTATATAATATAGCAACGAATAATTTAATAACTATGAATTGCATAGCCATTAGTCTTGAAAACACCTTTTTTTGGTGCCGTTGAATATATGATTGGTTTCATCCCCCCCCAAAAAACGTGTTTCTGGGGGATGTTTCGCTCCTGACTCTTCTCATCTCCAGTCTTGTAGCTAAACAGCCCCGCGGCTTGTGTGGCGGCTTGGGAAGCATAGAACTCCGCCGCATGCGTTAACCTCGAGAATCCGGAATTGCTGCCAGCTGCATTCGCAGGCTCGGCAGCATCCTTGGAAGACTCGTCAGCTACATCCTTGGACGCAGTCAGACCGCCAAACAGGGAGGTGGCGCTGGTGAAATTGAGGCCAGTGTGCCCCAATTTTTTTTGCAACAGAATGGGATGTTTTAGGAGAACCTCCCAACATGGCCAGGGTTGGTTTGCTGAACATCTTCTACAGAACTTGTATATCTCAGATGTGGAATGTGTATGGAATATTCGTCATCATTGACCCCAACAGTGGCCCACATTTAGGTAAATGTGAAACGCATGGACAAGCGAATCCAATCTGTCCACAAGGACCAGTTGGATTGTGGCTTTATAGTCCCTGGCAACATCGACGAAACGAGCAACCAAAGGATTGACCAAATTTGGTAGGCATGTATACTTCGCTGTAATTAATTTGGAGGTTTCATAAAATTGGGGTACCCCCAAATCAATCCAAATCATCCATTGACATAGGATTTTCCATCATAAACCATCCATTTTGGGGTATCCCCAGTGACAGAAACCTCCATTTGGATCTTCCATGACGTGGTCCATCACTTAAGTCGCCTTTTCCACGTCTTTGAGCAGGATCATTCCAGTAAAAATATTAAATCACCGAATCACGAATAATTGGTCATAATGTAGAAATAGTGGCAATAATCATAATTGGCAAGAATTGGTTATATCTGGTAATCTCACGTTTTCAAGTTAGGATGAAGATCAGTTTGAAAAATATTGGTTATAACTTGTGGTGGGATTATAGCCATGGATAATTCATCAAATAAACCTCAAATGGAGACAGCTTATAATCCCACATGTTCTCTTCATCAATCACCAATAGAAGATTTAACCTCAAATGGAGACAGTTTATAATCAATAATGTTTACTGGGATTAATCTTTATTAGTCTAGTTTCACTGGAATGATATGAAATGATATTCAATTATTGCAATTACATAGTTTTTCTTTATCAATCACCAATGGTTTTGAAAGTACCATGTGTCAAACGAACATAGATGTAGAAAATCACCATTTTAGATATGTTTTCATAGGTGATTCATCCATAAATGGGCAATTTTCCACATCTATGTTAGTTTACCCCTCAGGTAATCTCAAATTGATGGCGAACACTTTTGGAGACTCCCCGCATTTTCCACCTGCAACTGAGGTACCACAGGTGCAGACACTGACTCCATGACATGTCGCGGATGTGGCGAGCAGAAATATGTGGTGCCGTTGAGTACAGAGGTTTTCTGGGAGTTACCCTGTTGCCCCTGTGGTTCCTGTCATCTTGGGTTTCCTTCTGTAGGGTGTATGCTGAGCCCCAAACATTGAAGGATCGTCCTACTTGAATCCTAGGGACACACTGTTTTCTGCACTTGGCCAGGGCATAAAAAACCGCACATCTTGGTGGTCTCACTCAGAGAAGCGGTTCATTGCAAGCTTTTCCCTCATTTTTGTAATTCATAGACATGCCCAGTTTCGTTGACCAAGTTAAACCCTCATGTGGGGGTTTCCTAATGGCTGGTACCCCAATAGCTGGATGGTTTGTAGTGGAAAATCACAATCTAAAGTGGAGAACCGGGGGTAGCACCATTTATGGAAAGCACCATTTTAGGAACATCTGGATAAATCCACCATCATTTTGAAATGGTTTCCCCATTTTATATCTTCTATATCATTCTACACCACAAAAAAACATCATGAAATAAACACCTGGGGTATTTTCTGGATAATCCCCAGCCATTAGGAAACCCTGCCATTCGGCAAGCACCCTGTTTGGATGGCCACGTCCCACTGCATTTGGACCGCCACTTGAACTCGCTGCGCATCGCCGCATCGCGAAAAAAAAAAACCAGATCATCCCCGGTCCTGGCGGTCCTGGGAAATGTTCCCATAGTTATAACAAGGTGGTGACCCAATGATAAATTGGAGTTATCCCATATGAAAACTATAGAAACTATAGATATATCACCAAGAAATGATTAAAATTGTTTATCCGATATATCCCATGAAAACTGATACATCACCAACAAAAACCATCGTGAAATTGGAGGTTGCAATGCGCCAACTTAGAACGCCAACGACCGTCAACGGGGGCACCTTCTTGGATCCGCTGGGATGATTTCTTGCCACCAGGGTGGAAAAGCACAAACTCAACAGGAATCCCTGGGACAGGATGGAAACTGAGCACATCAATGCGGACTGCAACATCAAAGCCTCGCAGTGCCTCCTAGACTTCTCGCTCTTCGTGGGTACTGTATGGGTCAAAACTTTGGTACCCCTGTGCCAGATGCCATCCTGACTGCAACCTCTCCCCAGGGCACAAGGGAAAAGACCACCCTGGAGGCGTTTTTGAAAAAGCTCATGCGCATGGTACCCCCGCTGAAGCCCCCAAATAGCTGGCAAATGGAAGTTCATCTGTTCATCCTCTGCATATAATGTAATATAACATAATATAAACAAACATAATATAATATAATATAATATAATACAATAAACCCAACAATAAACCATACTCATACCCAATATTGGTTTATGATGCTTCTGAAATTGGCTATACCAGCAGTCATGGTGAATGGCATGGTTTTCCAACTGCCTGTGGCTGGAGGTGCCACAGAATAACAGATCTTTGCAGGTTTTACAACTTCAATCACTCTCACAAATATGTATAATATATATATATATATGTATGTGTATATATATATATATATATGTATGTATATGTATATGTATATGTATATGTATATGTATATGTATATGTATATGTATATGTATAATATATATATATATATAATGCAAAAGGTATGTATATATATATTATGTACATATATTATGTACATATATATATATGTATTTATATTATGTACATATATATATATATATATAATATGTACATATATAAATTATATGTATATATATGTACATATATATGTATATATTATATAAATATATCGCGTATATTCATATAATGTTGAATTCCCATCATTTTTGAATCAAAAATCAATTGGTTTAAACTTGGCCATCTGTTTTCTACCATTATGTTGGGAAACTGTCAGTATCTCCTTGGCTCCATCTTTTAAATGGTCATTTCATTTGATTCTCCCACATTGTCCCATGTTATCCTAGACTATTTCACCATATTATCCTATCTTATCCCATATGAGCAGTGTGAAACAAATCCCTCTATCATTCCATGAAATACTGGTTGGCTAAGAACAGGATTCCTCTATTGGATTATTGTAAACCCCAATATATTGGGTAGTAAAATCTCCCAACTAATCATCAACCAACCATCATTCATCAACTATATGCCAAGTATCTCTCCATATTCTGATGATTAAAACAGCTAAAACCCCTATTTTCATGATGGTTTAATCAACCAACAGGGGTTTTGAACACTGCTCATATTATCTTAGGCTTGTCCCAACAAAATAGCCGTTGAACAACACGTTGGCCGCCGCGGAATTTCTTCTTTTGCCGCAGCCGGTCATCCTGCGAGCTGCGCCAGTTCTGCAGCTTCCTGCTGTCATCAGCGGTTCATCCTGGGCTCCTATCTGCCCGTGTATCTGTGACCATATATATATATACATTGTATATATGTGCAGCATATATATATAACTATATATGCATATATGCATATATATATATATATATGGGGATTTGCATGAAGGGGGGATCCACAAAATGGATGGTTTATAATGTAAAATCCTATGAAAATGTATGATTGGGGGGTAACCCGTTCTAGGAAACCTCCATATATAAAATTTTGTTGCATTTACATATATATATATAATTATGTGATGTTATATGATGATAAGTGGAAATGTGACGATGTGTATTGTCTTTCCATCTATGCATCTAGCGATCCATCTAGCTGGTTGGTGGTTTCAACCCCTCTGAAAAATATGAATTCGTCAGTTGGGATGATTATTCCCAATATATGGAACAATAAAACATGTTCCAAACCACCAACCAGTATAATATAATACACTATCATGCGATATAATATAAACCCAACAATAAACCATACTCATACCCAATATTGTCATTATGTCAGTTACATTTTTTTTGGGGGGGTTCAACCCAACCACCTATGGCACCAAGATCGACACCTGCTGCTCCCACATGCCTTCTGCAGTTGGCTCCCTTGCCTTGGCGTCCGCGATGCGAACGAAACCCGAAATCAGTGGGAATTTTCGAGCGCCTAAATGGTCTTCCTATCGGGGGGTAAATCAGACTTGTGATACTTTTAGCATCATATTCCTTTATTATACTGTATAATGTTTATGCTATTGATACCATCCTAAACTGTTAGCATCATGAATTTTGTGGTCATTTTTTAGTGTGAGAATCTTCCCTGTTTTTTTTCAAAAAAGTGGAGGTTTATAGCTGGGAAAATCATAAATGGTAGATCTTGACGTTTGCCGGAGGGTAAGCCGAATAATCAATCATCCACCATGAGGGTTCCGGAGGGTCTCCCGGCTATTTTGGATGGTTTCAACGGCTCCAAATGGTTGGCTACGGTTGGTCACTGGGTTGATGTTCGGGTTGACAACATACCAAGTGTCTTTCAATGTTGCCTAAGTCTGACATCAATGCTGGTTGGTGGTTGCTGCTAACCCCGCTGAAATGATGGAGTGAGTTCGTCAGTTGGGATGATGACATTCCCAATATGATGGGAAAGTCATAATCCCGTCATGTTCCAAGCACCAACCAGTGTAGAAAATATATGAAAATATCCCAATGGGATTATGTTCATCATCATTATTACGTATACTGAACCCAAATAGGAGCATCATAAATTATAAGATGACACCCACCTGAAGACTTCGGCCGGGGAAACAAAAAATCACCATCTTCTTGGCGCCGTGAGGCCGTGAGGTTGAAGGAAGTCCAAGCGAAGGCGCGAACAAAAAGGGGAACCACGTCCAAGCGATGCAAAAAAAACATGGAAAGTGCCATGGAAATTCTCTCCTGATCCGCCAGACTCAGACTGGAACTGTATAACTGTGAAGAATTCGGCAGAAACTGTGAAGAAAACTTCTGATCAGGAGGCACCTGAAGATCAATGCTACCAGCACCAGCTTCATCACCAACATCGTTGATATCTAGTGCTCTTGTTCAATCTCCTGCTTTGTGGCTTTGACATCTGGTGCTTGTAGCTGAATTTTCCAATCTGGCTGTCCTTAATTTCAATGCCAGTTCCATGCTCTCGGTTAAAGCCCCATTTCAACTACTGTAGCTTAACCATAAGCTAGTTATTTCAAGTAGTTATGCTAGTTGTTTATTCACTGGTAATGAAATAACTATGGTGAGATGGGTCAAGATAAACCAACTTGCAAAACTACTTGACAGTGCATCCTAGGAATCGCAGGCGGGAACAAGTAGTGAACTATCCCAGTTGCCAGTGAGACGAGTTTTACGATGGGTTATATGCGGGTTAAAAACCTCTATAGTATATATGTAAAGTATAAATCTATATATCGCCATTACACTACATCACCATATGATACTATATAACATCATTAAATATTATGACCTGGTTGGTTTTAACCATCTTGAAAAATATGAAAATCAATGGGGTTGGGATTATCCCATATATTGTGGAAAATCATAAAATTCATGTTTTAAACCACCAACCAGTGATTATTAGCCATTATTAACCATCATTAAGCATCATTAACCATCATTACACCATACATAACAGCCATGTTTGAAACCAGCGCCCCCAGATTATCATCCCATGACTAAGCACTATTAACCAGCCATATAACACTATTAACCATCATTAACCAGTATTAACCACTATTAAGCCACTATTAACCCACTATCATCACCTCCCGAAATATCGAAATTGACACAACTTGGGTCCTGACGAGCCGGCCACACCTCGCGATTTCACGTGGTTTAAAAAGGTTGGGGATGGAACCAGCGACTCTGAGTGGCGACTCTTTGATGTCCTTAAATTGGAGGTACCTACAATATATAAGGCCTATAAAAAACCCATTATGAATCATTAATCCCAGTAAATACCCCTTATCGACCATTGGAGGTACCTACAATAAAAGGCCTATTTTTCCCTAAATTTCAGGGAATATCCCCACAATTCATATGGCCTTTTTTAATTCCCATTGACCTGGTGATGTAACTGCTGAGCAAACATGGAGATATCATCCATCGGCTTGAACATAGATGTTTGTTGCGAGTGCAGTTTTCAACAGTACAACCATGGTTATAAACCCCAGGGAAAAAGGCCTGGGAGTGAACAGAAACCCTCCTAAATCATGCTAAATGGGGCGAACTTCCTCACCTAAGTAGGATGAACCAAACACAGATTCAGATCCTTTCTAAGAAGGTAACATTGTGCAACCTTCGAACTCCTTCCCAAGTCCTACTGAAAACAGGAGGCGCTTGGATCCAAACGCTTTTTCAGCAGATTAATATGGCACCTGAATATGGTCATTTTACTTATGTTCTAGTGGGGAAGATATGGGGAGATCATGATGAACCAGTGGATGGGTCATAGAAAACCAGTAAATGTCCAAAGTTGAGTCGGGTAGTCCCAGTAGACTGAGATGATCCTGGGAAGGATGGAAACTGGTGGTCTGTGGCAACTGGTTCCGCCCCCCCTGTTGACCCATAATGATGGTACCCTCCCACAAGCCTCCCATAAGAACCCCCAACAGTATGGGAAACTGATGGAAATACAGATATGGATGCTAATATTTCGGCTCTGCAATAGCACTGTCTCTTGGAATCTTGAAGCGGTATAGACTAGTTAGTGACTAGTTGCAAGTGACCATGCGTCGTAATTCCTGTGGAAACCATTCACATCCGTTTCCAAGAGAATCCACGATACAACCGTGGATCATTATCCAGGATGAAAGCATCTGTAGCACCCCCAACTAGCACTGCGCTATGGAGAAACTTGGAGGTGGTTTCCCCTACTTATCGTCATCTTGTCATAATTTCCCTGAGCTACTTTTCATTGATTGAAAGAAACACTGGCTCGTATATATATATATATATGCATTACTTTTCTATGCCCATTTGCATCCATCTATGGCAAAAGAAGAAGTTGTACTAAACTAGCCATCCAAGTTTGACCTGGTCATCCTGGTTCAACAAGAACCAAATGGCTTTGTCCAAACATGGGGGATGCCCCATTTTAGTCGTCATTTTAATTAAATAATAGGGAAACAAAAATTATAAACCATTGGATTTTGGGGTACTCGATTTTCAGACCCCTTCCGTGAGGCCAAAAAAAGGTGGGCAGGTCACTTATGTGAGTTGGTTGATAAACAACCCATTAGATATACCTACCATAAACATCCATAAACCATGGATCATCAACAGAACAAAAAAAAACGATGTGAACAACGGACTGACTCTCCGCCTGTGAAGGGGAGCTCCACACTTGGCCTTACCAGGTGATAGTGAGGGAATGGACCGGAATGGTTTGCAAAACCGGTTGCTGCTTGTTCCATCTTTATCTGGTTGGTGGTATAAAACCCATCTTGAACAATATGAGTTCGTCAATGGGGTTGGGATTATCCCATGTATGAAATGGAAAATAAAATTCATGTTTGAAACCACCAACCACTTATGGTGCTTGAACCATCCATCAATCCCAGGCTATTTCGGTGTGAACAGAAGGGCTGGTTTTGACCCATACCCATGGGGATCATCACGAGACTTCCCTTTGGACCAAGGTGCATGCAATGCCAAACACAAGGCTCGTTTAGTCAAGGGCCATTTCACGATCCTAAAATGGAGGTACCTACCGTATATAAGGCCTATATAAGGCTTAAATTCCAGGGAATATGCATACAAAATAAGGCCTTATATGATACAGTACCTCCATTTTAGGATCCTGGAATTCCCGTTGATTTAGGCGAATCTTAGATACCTGTCAAAAAATCTCGTTTTTAGCTGGCGAGTGCACTACCATTGATAGCAAAAAATTGAATGAAGTACTGGAGTATCTAACCAAGGTTGACCCAATGAAATTATGTGTGTTATGGTCATGCCACCATGAAGCTGGGAGTCTGTCTAAGGGGTGCATTAATCCCTGGAAATGGGGGGATGCCACGTCACGTAGATGTTGGGGTATACCACATCCTCCATGTGGACGTTCACCATGCTTTATTCAATAAATCCGCCGACCCCGGCCTTGGCCAAGGCAGGGGCGGCGCCTGGGACCACCGCAGGTGTGGAACTTCTCCTTCTTCGCTTTCCAAGGTCAAACCCATCTCGCAGCCAGCAAGTTGCCCCAAGGCCACATCGCGTCAACATTTTCCTGGCATGCTTCGTCCTCCAGTTAAGACTTCCAGGCATTTGGACATGAAAATTACATGCTTTGGGAAACCCTTAAAACGCTGACTTGGCATG
>Ga0126342_10013241_pt1 | contig 14642 bp, 15 predicted proteins | sample Cyp1metagenome_FD_92528 | JGI IMG/M metagenome (GOLD analysis project Ga0126342, IMG submission 92528) | Coral microbial communities from Lord Howe Island, Old Settlement Bay, Australia - Cyphastrea 1 metagenome | ecosystem: Host-associated > Invertebrates > Cnidaria > Coral ... | reverse complement strand
TAGATGCTAGATAGAATGCCAGAAAGAATGTCAGAAAAGATGCCAGATAGAATGCCAGATAGAATGTCAGAGTAGATGCCAGGTAGAATGCCAAATAGAATGTCAGAATAGATGCCAGATAGAATGCCACATAGTCAGAATAGATGCCAGATAGATTGCCAGATAGAATGTCAGAATAGATGCCAGATAGAATGCCAGATAAACTGTCAGAATATATGCCAGATAGAATGTCAGAATAGATGCCAGATAGAATGCCAGATACAATGTATAGATGCGAGATATTTAAAATGTCAGATAGAATGTCAGAATAGAATGCCAGATAGGATGTCAGAATAGATGCCAGAATAGATTCCAGAATAGAATGCCAGATAGGATGCCAGAATAGATGGCAGGGAGAATGCCAGATAGAATGTCAGATTAGATGTCAGGGAGACTGCAAGATAGAATGTGAGAAAGAATGCCAGATAGAGTGTCAGAATAGATGCCAGATAGAATGTCAGAATAGATGCCAGGTAGATGCCAGATAGAATGTCAGATAGAATGCCAGATAGAATGCCAGGTAGAATGTCAGAATAGATGCCAGATAGAATGCCGGACAGAATGTCAGAATAGATACCAGGTAGAATGAGATAGAATGTATAGATGCCAGATATATAGAATGCCAGATAGAATGTATAGATGCCAGATATATAGAATGCCAGATAGAATGTCAGAATAGATGACAGATAGAATGCCAGGTAGAATGTCAGCGAAGATGCCAGATATGTCAGATAAGATGCCAGACAGAATGCCGGACCAAATGCCAGAAAGAATGCCGATTAAAATGTCAGGATTGTGTCAGACAGAATGCCAATATGCATGCTCGAATATTTTTTGTGAGAGTGCTGCGTAGGTGAGTCAGATATAATGTAATATATGTCAGATAGACTGCCAATCAGATAGAATGGCAGGAGAAACGTCAGAAAATATGTCAAGTAGAATGTCTGAATATATGCCAGACAGAATGGGGATTGCCCGAAAAAAGTAACTCTATTTTCCTGTGAAATCTGTTTGGGTACTCTCCCGGGCTTCGAAGATTTGGTAGGAACTGGTGTTCCTGCCAGGATTGGGAAATCTAGTGGGAAATATTGGACGTATTTCTCCCCAACAGCATGAACTTGGGCCTTGAGGGTTCCAACACAGACAATCTTCAGTGCTGGTGGGTGCTTTAGGGTCGTGGGAAGGGTTCCAGGAAAGTCCTGGCGTGGGTGGTTCCAGAGGTTCCGCGGTGCAGTTCCGGAGTTTTTGGTGGGGTTGCAGGGTAATTTTGTTCAGCGTTCCGATGTAGGTTCCGTGGTTGAAATTAGATGTTCACTGCTTGGTGCTACGCTTTCCTACCACCTTTGCTGTGACACCACCTGGGTTTATTTTTTTCTGGCGCCTGTGCAAGTTCAAGAAAACCAAGGAAAACAAAGCAGACAGTTGAAGGCGTGACAACCGCATCCACGTATCCCAACAGTCAAACGTCCAGCAGTGTCGATGTTCGCACGAGCAAGGAGCCACCGGATGTGATTGCGAGAGTCAAAAAAAAAACAGCAACCAGCAAACAGGTCTTGTTTGGGAAAGGTGCGGTTCCATTTAATCTTGGGCAATATTGAGATATACTAACATAACTCTTTTTGAATCTGCTTTGCTGGAATTGTTGGAAACTTCTGTTTCCACCTTAGATGGAAACGGTTGGGTTTCGGCGGCTTACTTTTTTGAACATGCCGCAACCTTTAGCATGATTTATCCCATTCACTGTATAGCAAAGCCGCGTCGAAAATCTGAAGAAAATCAGATAAACATAGACGGTTACGCAACTTCTCTTGGCACAAGGTGATGACCCCAACTCTATTTGTCGGTTACCGTTTAAGTTGGTCTGTAAACCAATCTAACGACGTACTCATATATCATGAAACCCCTCGTCAGCCGATTGTCTGACTTAAACCGACCTAGCCAATCTTCATCATGAAATGTCACTTCACATACTTCACGCCGCTAGTGCCCTGTTAGGACCACTTAGATGGCACTTGCGAAGCTTGTGTGTTTTTTCGTTCGAAACATGGATGTGCTCGGAGTGACCAGTGCCGATATTGCCACTTCGAACATCCAACATCCTCAGCGCCACGGCCACGTAAACAGACAAGGGACAAGATCAAGGAGCCTCTGGTGGTAATGGTGAAATATGGTGAAACATTTGTTTTGAACATCATTTTTCTTTTGTTTGTTTGTTTTTATTTTTTCTTGCCGTTGGTGAAACCATGTCCAGGTTTGTGGACTATTACTAGTTCGTGGTTTAAATCGTTGTATTATCAAAATATATGAACAACATTTGTACATATGTACATATATATATAATCATTATTCAGTTATTTATTGAATATGTATTTATGTATTTACTTCTTTATTTTTTTTTATTTTTTGTTATATTTATTTTTATCTATTTATTTATTTATTTATTTATTTTATTTTTTTATATTTTATTTTTTATTTTTTTTATTCTATTTTATTCATATATATTTCTTTATTTATTTATTATGTTTATTATATTTATTATATTTATTGTATTTATTGTATTTATTATATTTATTATATTTATTATATTTATTATATTTATTATATTTATTATATTTATTATATTTATTATATTTATTATATTTATTATATTTATTATATTTATTATATTTATTGTATTTATTATATTTATTATATTTATTATATTTATTATATTTATTATATTTATTTAGTTTTTTTTTGTTTAAATGTATTCCCCCTGATTTCCCTGACTGGGATTATGACCCCAGTTGACTTTGATTTTTTTTGGGACGGGTTGAAGCCACCAAAGTTTTTTTTGTCAAACACGAGATTGTAACCATTAGACTTGGGGTCAAACATCACTTGAAATGCTAGTCAAATAGTGGTTTACTACTGTAGATAGTGTCCAAGAATGTATCAACATGTGATATTTGTAAAGGAAATTTATAAGGGAACAGACCAGGTTCAATAATCCCAGAAAACAATTTTTCGTAGATTCACCATACTCCACCCGGGTTTTTGGATATTTCCATCACCAGCAGCAACCGTAGTTCTCCCTTTAGTTCCGCAGGAAGTCTGAAAAACCATTGGATCCAAGATATACCTGGGGAAACTAAGAGTTTTTACACCGCTGTCAATCAGTTACCCTCTGGTAAACAAACATAGCGAACTGGAAAATCAATGAACATCACCATTTTAACAGGTAAATCATCTATTTCTATGGGTGATTTTCCATCGCCATGTTAGTTTACTGGAGGGTTTCCAGTGAGATAGACATCCACGTTTTTGAAATTGCCAGAAGGGTGTTGAAAACACCTCGGGATTTAGTCAGCCAACTATGGGGATACTAAAGGAACATGATGACATGAAACTAGATTTGTAGCAAACAACTGGTTGTGAAGGTTATTCATGCCTGCTTGGGTGCTTGGGCCTTTTATACGGTCCTTGCGGATCATTGTAGGTGATGATAGGTTCAAAGTGATGCCGCCAGGAGCGGGTCCTGCACTTGTTCCGGGAGAACTCAGCGGAACTTCACGAAGAACTGCAGGAAGAAGCTCGAAGCCATCCATATGCATGTCGCATTATACAGGGCTATTTAGATGATGACATTCCTTTGACCTTTGAAGCAGAAGATCCAGAAGATCAAGATCTTCAAGCCCATTGGGATCCCCATTTAGGCTTTGTATTCTCCTTGTAAATTTCTGCTTTAGCCAAGAAGCTGCTTTGCAGTGTGGCTGTGTACTGATGTCATCAGGGCTTAAACAAAATCTTTTAAGCACATCATTCCACTTACCCTCCGGCAATCTGAGCGATGAAACAAATCACTCTGAATTTCAGAATATAAACTTCATCTTCAAATGTCTGATTCTTCATGGAACAAGCCCCCGTAAAATCGTTGGTTGTGGGTTCCTTTATGGCTCTTGGTTCTATCAGGATGATGAACAAGATTACCCTCTAGCCAACATAGATATGGAAGCTTGCCACCATTTGTGGATCATTCCAATAGACAATGATGGATACACTCTGGTAAACTAACATAGCTATTGAAAATCACCATTTTTAATAGGTAAATCCACTATTTCTATGGTCATTTTAAATAGCTTTTTGTATGTTTACCAGGGGGTATTTTCCATCTCTTGAGTTATCTTACCTCAGGCTAGCTTTCAGCGGTTTTTTTTGGTACCCCGCTGAAAGATAAAATTTGGTATAGAAGCGTGTTTTGCAACTATTTTAGTATGGATCAATACCTATTAATACCATTTTTAGGGGAATGAACATCCATTTACCAGCTATTTTGATGTTCACCAGGGGTACAAGATTTTGACACACTGCCATTTTAGTATATAGGATGTTACCAAATTTAGATCCTTTTTTAGGGTTGCTATGGCGTATGATGAAGTTTACGAAAGTGAATGGTCATATCCATACGGAAATAGTTCGTAGAAATACTGGCCCAAAAGATCACGTCTTAATCGACCAAACCCTGTAAATAGTGGTTCATGAAGGTAACTCCCCAAGAAAAATCTGGAAATTAATACAGCAATTTTCCAAGAATGATGGTTCATTGTGGTACTGTTTGAGAGTTTAAAGATTACTATTTCGGTTCATTTCCACTCTGGAAAATCCCATCCCCCAGGTATGTTTGTTGGTTCGTTCACCCAGAACTAGTTCGATATATCTACCATAAACTGCCGCTCAAATCGGTGAACGGGACACAGCCAGAATGCCAAATGCTGTAGAGTGGGCCTCGGCCAAGGTGACTTGTGTTCTACAGTACTAGTTTAGCTGGTACACCGGCGAGTGGTGCTTTCATTGTTGTGAACATTCTGCCATATGTATATATATATACATGCATTTTTTTAATCACACACACATACATAGATATAATAGGTATATATACTATAATATAGTATATATCTATGTACATATCCACATGTATATATGTATGTATGTATAAAGACATGCAGTCACAAACATGTATGCACTTGAATTTCGTGTCTGTTCCTTTGCGGAAAATTCCAAGTTGAGTCATGAGCACTCTCGTCTGTGAGTAAGTTGACTAATGATCACACCTGTCTCACAATTGTGGTTCAAAAACTGGTGCCGTGCCATTCAAGCGGCCAAACTGGCCAGCAATTGGACTATGGTTCCGGTGAAATGTGGAGAAGGCACCAACCGGATGATGTTGTGTTCTTCAGCTGTCATGTTTTGTTACCCCCAATCGGTGCAGGTTGCGTTCTTTTTGTTGTTTGAAATACCCGGTGTGTCAAGCAGGCAGGAGAGAGGCAATCCTTTCTCCAGACATCCAGAAGCCTTGGCCTTGCGGCTCGATGCAAAAACAACAGCAGTGATCTTTCGGCTCGGAGACAGCTTGAAGCAGTATCATCTCAGGTACTTTGAGTGGTCAATTAAAAAAAACCGTGGGTAGTATGTAAGTCCCTTACCGGTCTTCACCCATTTGCCATCCCCGAACTAACATAGATCCTGCCAACAGTTGGGGGTTGGAAGACTACCCTCCAAAAAGTAGTGATTCTCAGCCTGTAGCTTAGTTGGGGGGAAATGGTATCATTGTTTTCTAAAATCCTCTTTGTTGAAGCAGCTTGCGCTGAGTAGCATGATCGGATTCCAGAAAACTCAGAGCACGGTTCTTGTGAGGAAATGCCACGAGAGCGAAAGAAATGGAGGAGTATGACAAGGACTTTGGGTCTGTACCACTGGGCACCCATGGCGTATCCCTTAAACAATTTTTGGCCCACGTTTCAATGGTGAAACCTATGGCTTGTAGACCGGAATTTGGAGTAGCCTAGTTTCAGGCAGAGCCAAAAGGTGAAGAGCGGGTTTTCCAAGGTTCAATGATTGTCTTTTAAAACAATGATGGAGGAAATCATCCCTTGTCCACTTATAGTTATTTTTCCTTGTTTATCTGTTTTCGCACTTGGGCTGCTTTTGTGGCTTGTGGCTTCTTGGCTTTTTGGCTTTCCAGCTTCTTGACTTTGTGGTTTCTTGAATTCCAAAAAGGTTTCTTTAGCAGTTGTGGTTTCTTTGCAATATGCTGCAGCTCTTGAGCAGACAACAAGGGAAATATCCGAAAGGAAAACATCCCACAGCAAAACAGATCAGAAAGCTTAGCTACCCTCTGGTTATTTAACATAGCCATGGGAAATGGCCCATAGAAATAGATGGTTTACCTATTAAAAATGGTGGATCTTTCCATGGCCAACTGTTAAATCACCAGATGGTATATATATATATATTTCAGCACCAATATATGTAGTATCTACTTTTTCCAGAGATTCACCTTGATTCAACATTCAATATTCTGCAAGCATTGCGCAAGCAACAAGGACAAATGAAAAATAATGCCAAGAAAAGCACCATCCAGCAACAGCAAAAACAAGAAGAACGCAATGCCAACAACAGAACTCATGCCTCCCTCCACCGCGAAATCATAGTATTTCGAAACCAAGCTGCTCACCTACAAGCACTGAAATGGGAGATTCAATGTCCAAGATGCTGTGCATGGAAATGAGGCTGCGAAAATGATGCTGGCTTCTTGGCTTCTTCGCTTCACATGTTTTTTTCTTGGGAGCTTTACTGTGGCACCATTGCACGGCAATGGTGGCAACAAGCACTGCCATTTTTTCCCCACCTGCGAGGTGAGGGTTGTTAGATTTTATCACAGTTGTTCTCCTCCTCCTCCTCCGCCCCCTCCTCCTCCTCCCCATCCTCCACCTCCTCCTCCTCCTCCCTCTCCTCCAGCTTCTCCTCCACCACCTTTGCATCCACTCCCATGTTCACTTTCGCCTTGTCAACTCTTCGCCAAGCTCTTCGCCAACTTCCGCACGCAGTGGGCACTGCTGGACCTCAACTGCAAGGGTCTGAGCGCACTGGGCACCGCTGGACCTCAACCTGGGGCCTTCCGAGCTCAGTGAACACCGCTGGACCTCAACCTGGGACCGGCCGAGCTCAGTGAGCACTGCTGGACCTCAACGGCCAGATAGAATGCCAGAAGATATTCCAGATAGAATATCAGATAGAATGTCAGAAGATATGCCAGAAGATATGCCAGATAGAGTGCCAGAAGACATGCCAGAACATATTGCAGAAGATATGCCAGGTAGAATGCCAGAAGATATGCCAGATAGAATGCCAGAAGATTTGCCAGTAACAAAACGTATAGATGTCATGGTGGGGATAACTCGAAGTAAAGTAATTGTCATGATTTCATAGGAGAAAACATCCAACCGTTACCATTTTGGCTCAAGCACTTGGGAGCGGATTTTGTTGCCCAGTTTTTCCCTTTCTTCCAAACCAATCCATTCTTTTCGCTCGCTCCCGGTTGAGTTTTGTCTTCGATCGAACGCCATGGACACCCCCATCAAATCACCAGCTCAGAAGAAGATGAAGGCATACGGAGAAGAAGAAGAAATGGAAGAAACAGATGATGTTCAGGTAGTTGATGTTCGTAGAAATGGAGACCAACAATTGCCCCATGAAGTCACCCTGCAAGCAATCGCCAGCCTCCTTGATCAGAAGTTAGACCCTGTGCACAAACTGGCAAAAGAACTCAGCGATGACCTAAGCAGATTCAAAACCTCAGTCAGGGAAGAATTCCGAAGCATGGGCCTCAGAGTTTCCAACATAGAGGGGGTAATTATAAGGTAGAGACTTGTTCCAAAATTGCCGAGCTTGAAAGGAAGTCGCCAACATCAGGCTCTCCGCCAGCACCAGTGGCAGCACCCCACCACCAAACCCAACCCAATTGACAATCACAGCAACATCGTGGTAGGTAACATCCCTGGAGAAGCAACGTTTGAGACAGCAAAAGCGTGGCTGACCAAGCATTGCCAGAGTTATCGAATCGCACCTCCATATGCAGGCTTGATCTTTGCAAAATGTGTCAGTCCAACCCAGCGGGACTCCATCCTGTCATCCATTAGGACTTTGCACAGCTCAGCCCACCCTGACTTCATGGCCGACTGAAGCGGCCAAACACCATAAATGATGGTAAGGATCAGGGAATTCAGGAACATTTTACTGCAAAATTGCTGATTTCCAGTTTGGTTTATATACTCTGAGTTGCCCAGATGTTCGAACTCAAAGGAAGGCCGGGCTTGTACTACCAGGCATTCTTTGGATTTTTGGTGACTCGAAATCAGCATACTTTGGCCTGTCGCAGGTGGAATCCACACTCAAGTGCTGGCCGATTCTCAAGATTTTCGCGAAATCAAATGGGCCCACGTCCATTGCCGGCATCAAATCCATCTGTTTGTGCCGGAAAAAACCATGACTTTTACATTGAATCATTGTGGCGTCTTGGTAGGAGCAGTTCATGCTGATGCAGCAGCGGCACAAGCTGCAGAAAGACACGCAACTGGAGGCGCGACATGGCGCGACTGACTGATGGCTTGATGGTCCATCATTGTATACACAAGCTTGTACAAATGCTGGGATTGTCCATATAAAGGGTACTGGAGTACAAACTCATCCCTAGTCATATGAAGGCTTGCCATGGGACATGGGGCTGTCATCGGATGTCCCCATTCGATTGCAATCTTCGAAATCCCTGCAGCAACTTAATTTTCGTATAGCCGTTGAAGCGGGGAAGCTTGGCCAAGGGTTGGACTTTTGTTATTTTGCCAATTTTTGATGGATGTTTAAGCGCCACATAGGGAGTTCATTCACTAAAATAGCTACTTGGCCATACTTGGCCAATAGAAACTGGGCCAAAACAATTAGTGAATGGCTGACAAGAATTGGCTTAGACGGGGCGGGTGTTGGGCCTGGTGGTCGTCAACGAAACTAAAACTCATTATAGCAAAATGTTGTTTCAAACATTTGCCCATGTATATATAGTATATAATATTTGTTGCACAATCCATGATATTGGATTATGATATATATATATATATGTATATATATATACATAGTCTATAATGTCACATGGTCGCTTTCCTATTTTTTCCAGCCCTTTTTGGGATGAACATATTTTCGTTCGGGAGTTGTTTCAGCAGGCAGTTCCCAGCAGTGATTTTTTGGGGAAGATCTCCCAATTTGATGCTTTATCATCATGGAAATCCCATGAAAATTCATGGATTTAGCAGATTTATCATCATTTTCCCTATGAACATTTCCATCTTTATGGTTTTTAAAACTCCAACCTGAGCCTCTGTGCTGGCAGAAGCGGTGCAAGAATGATCAGAACATTGCCATTTTTCTTATGTACCCCGTTTTCAGGCAGACCCCCAAAAAGTATAATGAAGGGACCCCTGGGATCATCATGAAGCAGACTGTCCGTTGGCTGAAAAAAATCAGCCCAATGTTTTTTGGGGTCAAATGCACTGCTTTTTTTTCTCTAGAATGCAGAATAATGGTGATAAAAACAGGTATCGAACATATAAACCACAATGATATTGGGGTATGACAGAATTATATAAATCCCTGAATACACCAGAAACCCGATTTATTTGTCCAACAAGCACAGCCAAAACGAGGTGAGAAATACCAAGTACAACATGAGCAGGTCGTGTGGTCAGCTGGGGATGAGCTTGGGCCACCAATTCCCAGAAGTTTCTCTTACAATTGGTTGAAGGGAACACATTGCTGGTTTCAGCCCCTAGTTCTTGGTATTTGTTCGGTTTTTTGTTTTTTTTCCCAGCATAATCATTCAATGGATCACGCGCTTGCAGTCCTGTGATCATGGCTGAGGATGTAAAAGCCAGGTGTGCCAAATTCCACACTGTTTTTTTCGTTGGGTGTACTGTACCCCGTCTAGAAGACAAGCAAAAGAACATGATAGGTGCATGATAGTGATAATTCCAGTACAGTGAATGGTCCACGGAATTTTACGAAAATCTACAGGATGGTGCCCCAAGTTGGTTTATAAACCCCATTAACTGTAGTTATCTATAGTTATATCTACTATAAACCTATATATACATATATATATATATATCTCTCTCTCTCTCTCTTTCTCTCTCTCTCTCACTCTCTCTCTCTCTCTCTCTCCCTCTCTCTTAGTTTTCCTTGATTTTGAGTCTCGAAAGTTGTGAGTTCCACGAAAAAAACTTTCCAGGATCCAAGAGAGCTGGCTCAAGATCATGCGCTCTGCCAAGACGAAACAGTTGAAAAAGCAGGTGTGGCTCCGGGGGAGAACTTCTGAAATGATGTTTTTGTTTTTTTGAAACCAGGAAGATCTGTACATCGTGGACTTGCAATTTTCCATTGCCATGGTTGATTACTAGCAATGCATCGTTAAATGCAACAAAATCAGCTAGTTGATCTGTGGTTCCATTAACCTCTACTTACTGGTGCTTAGTAGGAATGGATGAGAATGGGGGAATGGGATGATTATTAATAGTTATTGTGGATCATTCCCTCATTCCCTACTAAGCACAAGTAAGTCTAAGTTTGACTCATCCCCGTGTAGTTGGGTAGCGGAGGAATTGACCAAGAAATACTGTGGATGTTTACCATGTTTACCAACTGAAAAGGGGTGCTCTCAGAATGAGGAACCACATTCCCCCTCCATATTTTCCTGTAGATACAGATGGTTAAACACTATGGAATTTGGAATTTCAATCGAATCCACCCTTTGAAGGGACAGTTCCGAGCCCCTACAACCGCCCCAAATCAGTGTAGGCTTAGGGTCAAAATGCGCCAGGCACCAGGTAAGCAGCGATGTTCACTAATCTCAGGGTCTCTAGGTCTTCAAATCTCGTAGACATAGCAAGAATCATCCAAAAAATTAACTGAATATTTTACTTGGGTATTTTCCAGTTGCCAGGCTGGCCAGGGTTCAAAAATCGACCGCCAGCACGGCACTTTTTAAAAAGGGCCAGCAGAGCCCAGGTGGAAATCATTTCTCAGAACCACGAGCGAGATGTAGACCGTGAGAAACTCAGCAGTGCCTGCGTGAAAAACAACCTAATGGTATGATGATTTATTGGGGTTATGCCAGTTATGCCACCCAATATTTTGGGGATTGTCATGCTCATTCATGCTCCATGGAGTTGCTACTTGGGGGAATCTGTCATGTTTACTTCCCCTCCTACCACAACATGATTGTTGCCCTCCGGTACAGCACTCAAACATGGCAATGAACAATCCCCCATATATAGTCATGGCTGATTTTCCAAATACACCCCCAAATTTAAAGGAATTTTGACATTTACATGCCTCTTTAGTTCGGGATTTCCCAGCGGCAGCTAGCCACGTTTGATGACACCGAAGCCTAGGGTGCAACTTTCCAAGGCCAAGATAGCCATCGTCAGCTGAACGCTGTGTCAAAATCTGCTGATTTGTTGTCTGCCTGCGTTACCTCTTTTTAAAGGCGAAGTCAAGAAAGCATATGTTTATTCTCCCCATGTTCTAATTTTTTCCATATCAGTCATAAGAGGTCCTACATATGTATAATTCATTGTTTAAGATATTATTCATGGTTGCTATCTCCACTATCTCCACTTTCTCACAGATTGGGGCCCCCTCCCCGAGTCTTCGGACTTTTGCCACAGTCTCCCACATATTGGTGAAATATGTAAGACATATCCAATTCCATACCCTCATATCAGGTTTGTTTTTGGAACCCTTTTCTATCCCAGTACGACCCATTTGATGTAGGGGTATGTATATATATAATATGATATATATAATATGATATATATATATAATATGATATATATATAGTATTATATATATAATATGATATATATAATATGATATATATATATATATTATATGATATATATATATATTATATGATATATATATATATAATATGATATATATATATAATATGATATATATATATATGCATTTATCCATTTAATATTTTTATTTCCTTTTGTTTTTATCTCTCTCTACATATATATATATATACACATCATAATTTCATGTAATTTCTCTTTCTCTGTCTTTCTCTCTCTCTCTCTGTGTACATGTATATATATACACATACGTACATATACATTCATATAATCTCTATGACTTGTATCCCTGGTAAAAAACAAACAAACAAACAAACAAACAAACAAACAAACAAACAAACAAACTGACAAACTGACAAACTGACAAACTGACAAACTGACAAACTGACAAACTGACAAACTGACAAACTGTAGGCTGATCTCTCCCTGAGGCAAGGATGCGATCCTCCAAATGTTAGATCGAGATCTGGATGAAGCGGAGGTGCCACAAAGGGTCTGAAAACGGACCAGGACCCTTTTGGGAAATTCGCAGGCATATATTTAGGGGTAAAAAAACATGGTTTCCTCTAAATGTTTTGGAGAAAATTGATGATCAAAAAGTGGAATTGCTAGCCATTTTGATTGCGTTCGTCTTGAAATCGGGCACCCCAAACTCTACTGGTACGACATCATGGATCCCCAATCACATGGCACCTTTTTGGTATTCCCAGTTAGACACGCCTGTTTTGAATATAGCTGTGACTCAACATTTTGGGTGCCTCCAAAATTACCCGGTTGATCATGATGGTCCCCATCAAAAAAAAACAAGTTCTTCGGGTAGACCCTATTTCATTTTGGTTCATTGTTCTTGATTACCCTCTGGTTATTTAACGTGGCCATGGAAAATGGCCCATTTATAGATGGTTTACCTATTAAAGATGGTGATTTTCCATGGCTATGTTAAATAACCAGATGGTACCAGTTTTGGTTGGCACTATGAACCCCCATGACACCCCAATATATATATATATATATATGTAAATCCAATAATAAACCATCCCATTGACCTTATCCCTACTCATAACATATATATATACATATCCCATTATGGCATTGGCTTTATCACATTATTCTGGTTACATACCCATACTAATACTATTACCATGTTTATTCTTATGGTTATATACCCTATCGCAGTTATCCTACTATTGGTTTACTTGTATTATACACCCAAGTTTGGTAAACACATATATACATATACATAGCCAACTTGGCCAGGAGCAGCATCAAGTAGCTGTGCGGAGTCATCTGCTGAATGTGGACCGCTTGCACGAGATCCAGCAGAGTAGGCCGATGGGCCGATGGCCGATCCATCCCCATGTGAGCCGATGGCTTTGGCAAACAGGGGATGTTTGGAGCCCAATTTGAACAGCCCTTAAATGTATGCATGCATACATATTGCATATATATATAACTATATATATACATATGTATATAAATATTGCATATATATATATATACATATGTATATATATATACACACACGTATTTCTATGTTATGTGTATATATAATTGTCTTATATATATACACACACCATCTGAATAGATGTAATACTTCTGCATTTAGCAGGGGGCCGCTGGGGAACATTGCAGTCAGCGGCCAACGAAGACGCTGTGAGAACGTACCTGCTTCATTATATACATATAGTCCTGCCCCTGGGCGCATATAAGACGCAGCTGGGACGTTTACTTAATCGCTCTTGGTTTATACTGTCATTGTCTCCTATGATTTTTAACATATATATATAATATATAATTTATATCTAATATATCTAATATATCTAATATATCTAATATACCGTGTGTTTTTTGTTCTTGGCGTTCCAATTGCACTTCACAATTGGAGATCCGCAGTCTTGGCGTTCCAGTTCGATCCTCCACCGGTCCGGCCCAGGGGGTTCTTAAAATTGGGGATCTCCAATAGCTGGATGGAAAACAGCATGGAAAACCCTATCAACATTGGCTGTTTTAGAAAATGGTACCCCCATTTTAGGAAACCTTCATATGTATATATATATATATATATGTACAGAAATCGACATGTCTTTGCATATGCAAGTATCTGTAAAGGTGTGTGATTGAATATGTGTACATCGTTGCCTTGCATTACGTTGAATTTCGTTGCTCACATTGGATGGCATTGCAGTATGCTCCATGGTAGCAGATGAACATGGAGGTGTATATACACAACATAATTACATGTAGATATTTAAACACTGTGAATATGCGGTACTCTTAGGTATGAATGGGCGCGGTGCCAAATATATCCACAATTATATATACACATACACACATACGCACCCATATAGACTCAGATACCTCTACCTAGACATATACAGATACCTATACGTGTACATATACATGGACATATTTTTACATGTGCATATACATAGACATACACGTACATCTTTTTACATATGGGCCCACATGTAAAGAAAAAACATAACGAAAAAGTCCGTGCATATATACATATGTAAATATATTATTTACATATTTATACGTATACATATATATGTATATATACATATTTACATATATACATATATACATATATACATATATACATATATACATATATACATACATACATATATACATATATACATATATGTATGTATAAATATATATGTATATATACATACATATACATATACATATATGTATGTATAAACATATATATATATACATATTGCTACATACACATATATACATATATATATACATAAATATCCCGCCGGGGCGGGAATGGAACGTGTAGGCGTTAGCAATTCACTTCTCGGCACATTTGAGCAACACTGGGATTTACCAGTGATTTTGTCTCTGGCGATGATGAAAAATGTC
>Ga0126342_10013240_pt1 | contig 14643 bp, 13 predicted proteins | sample Cyp1metagenome_FD_92528 | JGI IMG/M metagenome (GOLD analysis project Ga0126342, IMG submission 92528) | Coral microbial communities from Lord Howe Island, Old Settlement Bay, Australia - Cyphastrea 1 metagenome | ecosystem: Host-associated > Invertebrates > Cnidaria > Coral ... | reverse complement strand
GTTCTTCATTCCCTGATAATAGACTATCACCAAGTATGTGATAACCCCCGTAAAGACTATCGTAAAATGATGATAACCTAGACTATATCCTGTCTATTAATAACCTAACCGGATCCTAGGGGTTCACCAGGGCACCAGGGGAAAAAACAATCATTTACGTTGCACTAGGATATTGTAACCGTTGTAACCTCAACATGTGTGTGTGTGTGATTTACCCACGTGTTCGAATAAGTTGCATCTATATAAACAGTGTTGTTCCCCACTGGTAATCCCACATCAGACCATCATCCCCTGAGCATCCCACAGAGGAGATCCAATTCCTTGCAGGGCAAAATTGAACTGCTTTGAAACATGGAAGTTTCCTAAGTCATGGGGGACCCCCAAATCATCCACTTTACTGGGATGTTCCATGATTTTCCATCATAAAGCATCCTTTTGGGGGTACCCCCATGTATGGAAACCCCAACATGGAACCATTGGTCAAAAATGCGAAACCCAACAGGGCATGTAAAAAATACTCTGTGCATCCCGAGTAAACGGATAAATAAAAACACCAAACATCACCAAACATACCAACATCAAAACAATACCACTGCAGCCGAACCAGGGATTCAATATGACACAAACACTTATTGTAGTCACAGTCACATTTCATGACATGTGTTTCATTTTCTTCACGCGCATGCCTTCCCAGTACCCGTTTGCAAGTTATGTCGTGCCCACCAATACCTCGGTTGTATTCAATGGGGCAACGTGGCGGTTGAACAAATCATCAGTATGTGGAATTCAACATTTACCAAAATTTATTCAACTGTTTGTAACCATAGTTGAATCGGTTTGTAGCTGGGATAAACCCACTAAGGGATTCGCCAACCAACTGTGTGAATCTGAAAAAAAATAGTCAGCCACGCTAGCAAAATTTTGTATACGAATGACATGTTTTTCCGTGTTTTTTCCCCAGCCTGCCAGGTGAGGGACGCTATAGTTTTACAAAGGTGCAACTCCTACGACTCCAGGACGCGTGTGGTGTGGGTGTGAGATGGTCCCCTGGGGCAATTTGAGAATGCTTCATGAATCTTACCAGGGCATTAAACGGCTATCTTCACATTCCATCATGATTGTCAGTGCGGCCACGGTATGCGTACCGTCACTAAAACTGTGAACACCCAACCATTTGGTAACTACTTTAGAAAATCTACAATGCGCATGCAACGGCGCTATTCAGCCAAGGCGAAGAATTCCACACACTTTCAGTGCAATGCCTTCTGCTACCTGCTTAAACCTCATCATCCAGTGGAAACAGGCTGGCATGTAAAGATCAGTCGGACAAGCAAGCATGGCTGTGAAAAAAACAATTGTGTTTGTACTACGTCACATGGGCCAGGCCCATGGTCAATGTAACCAACGCTGCACGCTTGAGGGCACCACCGAACCCGAAGGCTGTTGATTGGCCGGCGCCCTGTCTACCCCCTGAAAAAGGAAGACGCATGAAGCCATTTTGCTGGCAATATTTAGGTGCACCCAAAACAGAACCGGTTTCTCTACAAAAGAAATCCTTGCCCAACCAACCAGCCAATGGAAAACCTGCAATAAGAGCTTTGACGGTGCCAAGCGTCTGCGTAGTTCTGCGTGGTTCGCCCACAACCTGCACACCGGAAATTTGAAGATGACGGGGTTGCGCTGCAAGTGGGATAATATACTGTTTTAGCCATGAAGGCTTTAACCTCCATGAGTTTGGGTAAATCCCCGCTACCTACATCGTTAATGAAACTGCGCCAAGGGGTTTTACCAGAAAGATTCATCAAGTTGGGACGATCGATCTAGTGGTTGGGCCCGTTGTGCCTCCACAGTCCGGGACAACAGTGACTCTGAATCAGATGGTTTGAAATTTGTCTCTAGCTTTCTGAAACCAAGCAAGATGTTTTTAGCCGAATACTGTCCTCGCGTGCCTTGAACAATTGCAAACATCATGTGGGAGATCAGGCATCCCTTTGCACAGGTGACTATCTACATTCTTTTCTTGTGTTTCTAATTTTTCAGGAAAACAAATGATGACAAAAGCACATCAGATGTGTGGACATCTGAGATGTCAACATGCTATCTTTGCTCAGCCCTCAGCCTTTTGAGCCCGTGGTCGTATCATACAGACCAAACTGGTGTCCAATAGATACAGCCCTAGGGCTTGCCCGAAAACCCAACCTCAGGGTGCAGTTCTAGTACCCTCTGGTAATGACTGACTAACAGTTTTCTATGGAAAATGCCAATCTTTGATAGGTAAATCAACTAATTCGACTGGGTCATGTTCAATAGCAAACTGTTAGTCATTACCAGAGGGTAATAAGAATGTTCTAAGCGAATATCGAACCATAGTTCATGGTTAAATCCATGGTTAAATCCCAACTCATGCAGGTGACTTTTCTCGCCAAGCCGACACAAGCCCTGTACTGTCCCCAAGAAACCAATCCTTCGGTGGAGCCCCATACTTCGCTAGTCGTTGGTGCTGTGGATGGGTGAAACCAGATAGATGGGATAAATGATATACTATAAGATATATAATTCATTAAATATAAAATAAATAAATAAATATATATATATATATAATCTGGTTGATGGTTTATCAACTGGTGCATGATTTCTCTGGCCCATCCACAGTAGTGACTGTGGCATCACCTTGTAGCCTGCCCACGGGCCCACGATAGCTAAGTTGGCGCTAAAATAACTCCCCTAAGTGTTAAAAAAAGGGAATATATCAAACTACTGGGGAGTAATTTGAAAACCAACGTTCACATCATTGGGTACCATCTTCTATGGATTTGTATGCCTTTTTCTTCGGTAGCTTCCTTTGCCTGAGATGGCGTTGGAAGTCTATGATTTCTGGGGTCCATGTCAGCTTCACTTCCAGATTTCGTGGGATCAAATGAGAAACTTCTCGAATCCAAACGATGTGCGATTTCTTGGGATATCTTGGAATAATCATAGAATCCATGTGTGCTGTCTACTGTCATCGCACATCCAAGGATTCGCTGGGCGAATCAAGCTGGCGTGGACCCAAATCGAACTCACGATCCAGGCCCAAAAAGAAACATCGGACTAGTTAGCCCAGCAAAACATCATGTGGATATATATACATTATATATAAATAATTATATCTATATATATATATATATATACATTTATATGTATATATATGTATATTATACAATTATACACCCTCTGGTAAACTTTGACATAACTATGGAAAATCACCATGCTATTAATGGGAAAACTCACTATTCCTATGGACATGTTCAATAGCAAACTGTTAAAATACCAGAGGGTAATTTGTATAATATACACAAATAGATGGGACAAATCAGTGAAATATTCTGAAAAACTGAGGTGTTTTGGGTTCAGGGTGAGCGACTGACTTGTAAATTGATCTTGTTAAGGTTCTCAGCTGGAAACGCAGTTGTATCTGGATGCTGATCCCCCCGAAAGTCCGTGGCTATGGACAGTCCATTTGATTTTGCCATGGAAACAAAATATATATAAACCTTACAGCTCCAAACACCTTCTGAGACTGCATTTGGAGTTGAAATTTGGGCTCTAAACACCTTCTCAGAAGATATTTGGAGCATTAGGGAAAGGATTCTCCAGAGAAGGTATCCGGAAAATCGTCGATGATCATCCCATGTTTCCTTCGATGAACAGTTGGGTTTAAGCTGGGATTTTCGACTGCCACGTTACTTGACCAAAGGGTAAAACGTGGCTGGTGATTCAGTCCCAAAAATGTCGGTTAAGATCATCATGTCAGTTGGGATGAGAAACTGGGTGAACGTTTGAGCATTCAAAAGCCTGAAGCATCCCTAGTGTTTGATTGGCGCTTCCATCATGGACCATCATAGTCATAATCCCAATACACCACAAGTTGGTGCCACCTAGTTCTGTATGTTGCTTTGTAACTCCAGGAGCTATAGAGGCCAAACAAAAATGCCGTAAACTATGATTAACCTACTTTGTTCAACCAACTGAGCTAGCATAAATCACCTGTATATCACCTGTGTGTTTGCTTATAAAGGCTTCCATTTTTAATGGTCATCACTACCTATCAACTGTGGGCACCACCTGGTAGTACAACGCCTAGAACCCGCTCTCACCCGTGCGCGTGAATTATGCCCCCATAGGTTGACGCTGGTGAATCGTTGAGCAGTTTACAGTTATGGCCCCTAACAGTTATAAATGGGACTAAAACTCCTATATAAGGTGTACTAAGGTTATATGTTATATATCATTATAATCACAGTTATAACTGTTAAGGGCCATAACTGTAGGACTAATTGATTGCATTAAAACCAAGGATTGGGAGTACATGTTAAATTCCTACCCACTTCAAAGATCTTCAGAGCGCCTCAAACTGTTTGGCAGATTGCCACAGCTTGGGATGAGAACTTCGTATTTAAGTGACATATCAAGCCACAACACACCCTCCGGCAATCAAACATGATTGGCTGGAATTAAAAAAAATAGTCCCCGGCTATAAACCTTACAGCCAGTCATCTTTGATTCTCGGAGGGTATATATAACAGATACAAATTGGGCAATCTGGCTGTTGCTACAATGGCCCTGCGCTGACTCTGCTGCTTTCAAACATGTGGATTTCCACATGAAAGTATAGCCAACACCGTCTGGTTGGTGATGCAATAGCCATCTTGAAAAATAGGAGTTCGTCAATGGGAAGGATGACATCCCATATAGGAAATGGACAATAAGAGCCATGTTTGAAACCACCAACCAGCCATTGATTATACGAAGAATAGCTATCATGTGCATCATTTCATCGCATTGTTCTGTATCAATTTGCTAAATACATCTGCATCGATTGGGGTTTGTATGAAAAAACACATATCCACTTTTTGGTCAGTTCAACTGTCAAGGCTACCATGGGCTACCCGATTTTCAGACAGCCCCTAGCAATACATTTAATTAACTTGGGGGTCAAGGTGCTGGGGATCATTCGTAAGGATGGCACAAGGCAAGCACAGTAACCAAAAACGGATACCCAACTACATCTATAAACGGGTTTCAAAGAGAGTTTTCTACTCCATTACCTGGAACAACCAACCAGTTGGAAAAAACGTGGAGATCATCTGTCTATTCGACATCGGGCATGTAGGAATTGGAAAAACGGCACAATTGCAGGACACCCCTCCATTCAGGAGGGAGAAGCATGGCTTCACCATGTGTCCTACATAATGTCTAAAAACCAGCCCCACATGTCCATATGAAATCACCATGTTTAATGTCAAAATACCAATGTTTTCTGCATTAAACATGGTAATTTAATACATTTAATATGGATAAACAAGGGATGTTCACCATCAAAATGTCACAAGGTAGATGTTTCAGTGATACTTCTTGGCATTAATTGGTCACCCAACCTGCGTCTTCAAGACCTCCTCGTAACGTTCAGCTGAAAGCAAGCCTTTCCTTGGAAGTTCTTGTGCAACGCTGTGCTTTGGAACCCGGAAAGCTGAGTGGTAAGTGGTGGGGTGCCAATGCGCTGATGGGATTTATACCCAGTTAGATTCCACAGATCTGTCATTTTGCTGCTTTCACTATCTATATAATGTGGTTAAAACAATGTCATAAACTACCCGTTTTGGAATGGTTTATACCACCCATAAAAATGGTGATTTAAGAGATGGTTGATTATTGTTTTAACCACATTCTATCATGGTCTGGAGCAAATTTCAAAATGAAAATGAAACTATGGAGAACAATGGATTCATGCTATATCATGCTATAGAAGGGTTTATCTCAGGTGGGGGGATATTTCACTAGCTTCACAACATAGCCAGATCTTCCATGATATCTATGACATAAAATACCATGCCGTGATGTCCAATATCCCGATACGTATCCATCATATCATGTCAACTGCTATCGTTGGGGGTCATCAGATCTCAAGGAATTCGAAAAAAATTGCCCTGGCCTAAGAGTTATGAAAACTGGGAGTTATGGGCCAATTCACAGTTATGATGATTTATAGTCCAGTTGTGGACCCAAAAAACACTTATGGCTGGGAGTATTTCATGATATAAATTTAAAACCTATCTAAAAATACCACTGGGATTATTTCATGATAAACCTACTAATTAGTTATAGGAGTTAGAACTCATCTCAGTTTAATAACTGTGGACCATAACTCTATGATTCACTACGTTCAGGATTTCACCGATTCACAGGGGTTTCCTATGGAGATCCCCAATAGGATGGTTTTGGGTCAGGGAAAATCCCAATTCTTTGAAGATGATAACTAGGGGTACCCCATATATATTCCACAGTCAAAGCCCATAGTACCAGCGTTTGGCGAATCATTCCTGACTATAAATCAGTTGACTTACTGACCTTTATTTGGTCGCCAGAACTCAGTGCCAAGTTTAGATACCCTGCAAAGAATTGTATAAATTCTTAGCTGGTGAACCTAGATAATCCCATTGATACCGAAACCCGTGTAAGATTGACCTAATCTATGATAGTATATAGTCTAAGGCATTGACCTATAACCTATATTATTGACCCTATGTAAAGGATTAGTTTGTACCCATGTATGATTGACCTATATTGACCTAGACATGGCAAGCTGCTGCAAGTGCTTGATGAGATCCAAGTTCAACACCACGTCGTTCCGCGTCTCAGCAGCGCGTTTTCCGCGGCGATATGGCCACGCGTGTGGCGATATGGGCCCCCCTCTATATAGCAAGTTTAACAAATATTAGGGAAGAATTGGGAAACTGAAGGAGACTGAAGGAAACTGAAGGAAACTGAAGGAAACTAAAGGATACTGAAGGATACTGAAGGATACTGAAGGATGAGGGAAAACATGGGACCATGGGCAATTTTGATGGGAACCTGTTCAAAATACATATGATAAACCATGATAAGCCATGGATAAACCATGATAAGCCATTGGAAAGCATCAAAATCTACGGTACCTGATGGCCAGGACTTAGGGCCTCCAAGGAATCCTGTACTCGCATCACGGGCATTTGGATGCTCATCCTCTATTCAGTTTGAAAGAACAGGATTTTACAGCAATTTCATGGAGTTTCTATGCATCAGATACCCTCTGGTAAATTAACGTACACCCTGAAAATCACCAATTTTTAGTGGAAACTAGTCTTCCAACCCCTATCTGGCAGGGTCTATGTTAATTTCCTGGAGTGTATATGAAAACAAGAAAACAAGAATAACTATATATAATACACTGTGGCGTAGTATATTCCTCTTCCATGGAAATTCAATATATTCTATGTCATTCTAAGTTTAGAGGAACTTCCATTATAAAGTTATATATAATGATATGTTTTCCAAAAATGACATAGCTTACAATACAATATTATGAATATCCTCGGATTATAAGAACCCGTTTCTCCATAACCCGTTTCTCATCCCTTATCCATTTCATTGGCTTTGTGTAAGATCCTAATGTTTCTGATAATTATATAAAGTTGGAACTTGAGGAATTTCCATGTTTTTTTCCCCTGGTTAACACATTTGAAACTGGTGGAACGTTTCCATCATTAATAGAAAAATTAATGGTTTTTGTCCAAGTGTTTTTTCTGTTACCCTTCAGTAAATTAAGAGTTCAGCCCTGCCAGATAGGGCTGGAAGATTAGTGAAACCACTAATGGGTGATTTTCAGGGTCGAACTGTTCATGTTCAGACTATAATGATCATTCTAATATAATTTCCATTGTGAGACTACGAGTATCCCTAATTATTTCCCGTGTTAATTTACTTCAATATTTCCATCTATTTCCCTTATTCTTTCCATACATGTCCATACATATCCATGTTATGTTCCATATATTTGTCATATATTTTCCATATATGTTCCATATAAATATATATATATTTTCTTCTCCATATATGTTCCATATGTTTTCCAAATTTCCAAATATGTTTCATATATATTCCATATTTTCCATATTTTTCATATATTTTCCATATATTTTCCATATATGTTTCATATTTTTCATATATTTTTCATATATTTTCCATATATTTTCCATATATTTTTCATATTTTTCATATATTTTTCATATTTTTTTTTTCGTTTTTTTTCTGACAATTCTACGATCTTCCCAGTTTGTCGCGGCACCCAAGGCTTGGAGATGGCGTCCACGAAGAAGCGCCTGGGGCGAAACTCGTTCCCCCGGGAGCTTCGGATGGCTTCACCTGGAAAAACATAGGGAAAACCATGGGGAAAAAATGGTGAAAAACCATAAGAAAAACATAGGAAACGGAAAACCCTAGGAAATGTTGGGAAAACCCTAGGAAAACCATGGGCAAAACAAACCATGGGAACCATGGGAAAACCCATAGGAGGAAACCCATAGGAAAGAAAAGCATAGGAAATATTGGGAACATATGTAGTATATGGGGATTTGAGGCTGAACAGTGCATATTCCGTGATTCTTGTGGGGTTATAATACTGACCATACATGGTGTGATGACTTACAAAGTGAAAACAACACTGGTACAACTCGGGCCATAAGTGTATGTTGAAATCTTGAAGAAATCTAGGATAAGCATGGATAAACAAGAATAACATGAGGATTGAATGTCAGAATCAAACATAGGGGGAATTGTGATTCTAAGACAAAGAACATGGAAATATGTAACATTATGTAACCAACATTAACCAACAATATGGGGGTTTCCCCACATCAAGGGACTTACCTCTATCTGCTGGCCGTTTAAACAAGAGGGGTACCTGTGTCGATATGGGAATCCACGCAGTACATGTGGGGGTTTCCAAATATGGGGGTACCCCTAAATCATCCATTTTAGATTGTGATTTTCCATGAAATAAACCATCCATTGTTCAGGTACCACCATTTATGGAAACCTCCATGCGTTTCCATGGTGCATCCATCCTTCGCGGAACTTCCCGGAGGACTTCGCTGTCGAGAGGCTCCTTTTTGTTCGGCGGCAGATCACCCTCTAGCAGCCTCAAGAATTTCACCGCAACGAGCGACACCCTGTAGGCGAAATGGGATTTATAGTGGATTTATCTCTAGGTCAGCTGGGGATATAGTACTAGGGAACCCTTCCCTGCAACCCAGTGGATGTTTATTTTTTTGGGGATCAAACAACATGAGTCGCATTGTTAGTGTTCGACTGATCAGGGAATTGCTGGCGACATCGTGTGCTCAGTTAGTCATCGACTGGATGATCAAGCCATGATGCATTCGCATGGGCCAGGATGCCCTGTCACAATTTGTGAGTCATAATGGGTTCCAAACATTTTGGAGTTATGTGATCTTGGGATACTTGGTTACTTTTCTGGGCAGGTTGCAAAGGAAGTACGCCTGAGGCTGGACGCTTCCCTTGGGCAAGAGATATGGGTCACTCATCTCATTCGACTTGTAGCGCGCGGCCAGCTTTGTAGCGGAAAAGAATAAGTACTGTAGTTAATTATAGTTATCATATCAACTACCTATCTGTCCCAAAAAAAGGTGATGTCTAGGAGTCTAGGGATATAAAGAAGGTATATTTAGTGTACAACCAACCAATATAGGCATTCTGGATCAGTTACAACAGTTCACAAACCTAGAAATTTCGGTCATTTTGAGATAGTTCCAGGGAAACAAAGAAACACCATTCCTCCCACGTGAGGTCGTTCCGTTGCATTCCATCATCTCCCTGTGACATCCACACAAAAAAAATATGGTTAGAATGGGAATAAAGCCACAATTTGGGGGTATCTTCAGACAGACCCATTGAAATGTATACGAACTTTCCCATGAACAATAGATATCAATAGATACATTTACCAAGAAAAACAAGCAATATTTGTCATACACCAAGCTGGCAAAACCTGGCGAACAAACTGGGGCACCACCTTGTATGCGTACGGGCACTCATTAATTGCCTAAATATTGGTTATGTAGGTAAATTCACCCTACCAGAGAATTTAACATAGCTATGGAAAATCATCATTTTCAATAGGTAAATCCACTATAAATGGGGTATTTTCACTAGCTATGTTAAATCACCAGAGGGTACATATCATAATATGTCATATCAAGTGCCAACATGTGACAATATATTCAGACAAAATAAAAAATATTCCATTTTATTCTGATTATATAGATACAAGCATTTGCAACATCCGCGTCATCAACCCGATTTTGTCGCGACCTCGTCATGGCCAAAACGTCATGGGATCTGCCAATTGGTTTCCCTGAAAATCGGTATACCCGAAACCCACTTATCAACACTTTTTCAACATATTGATTTATATATATAAACCCCATTGAATATAGATATATCTGCCATAAACTGTTGTGTTTACAAACTCATTTAAAGCTTACAGAAATCAACTATGAATCCACAAATTTATTGGTTATACGTACCATTTCTAGTGATAAAATACCATTTGTCCGGGGCACCACTAGATATTAGATATTGTTGGTGACATAGTCATCAAGTCCCCATTGAAATCTCCATAATATTGCTGGACATATCACGATGTTCATTCAATTTCCCACACAGTAATTGTTCGGGTTGTGTATCCAAGGTGGTCATTTCTTACGTTGTATCGTACCCCATGTCAAACATGTCTGGATGGTGGTGTCAACCCCCTGAAGAAATAGTCATTTGGAATCAGCATCCCATTTCTATGGTTCATACCGCCATGCTCTCATCATTGGGATTAACTTCCATATGTGCTAGGGTCAAAGCACTGTACATGATTTGTGGTCATGCATCCTATATCGAGAATCCAACCACAAAGGTGCGGGCATATGAATCCCTAAAAAAAATGATGACCGTCCTCCCACAACTGAGTATACAATCCAGCTAAATTGACCATAGCCCAAAAAAAATGTTTTTTTTTAAGAAAAATAGATGAAGTAGATTTTCCTAGTTAAGTAGGTTTATATCCTCCACTCCACTGGCTATAGATATATCTACTGATGTACATTGATTTATAGTTTATTAAACCACTTTCATATCATTCAACTTGTGATTATAGTTGGCTATATGTCCGACTAAATAGTGCCATGAGCATCCATGAAAATTACTTACCAAATAAATAGTTCAATCCAATAAATAGTTCAATCCAACTACCCTCTGGCAAACAAACATGGCTTGCTGCAAATCCCAGATTTAATTCCATGATTTTCGCAGCTATGAACTTCTTTCCATTGACATGTTTGGTTACTGGATGGTAACAATTTAATAATTTAAGCATGAAACCAACCAAAAACATGATATATATATATATATACACTGGTGGTTTATGATGTCTAAGTTGGTACAGTTAGTTGCTGTATAGTGGATTATACTTGGATTATTCCATTTTAAACCATTCCATTGCTTTTTGGCTTATAATGGGATATCTAACCATTACAAACTATAATGGGATTATTCCACTGACCGTTCCAGTGTAATTAAATGGATATGTCACAGAGTCACAACCATTACACCATAGAATTGAATCAATATCCCATGAAACCATAAATATAGCTGGCTGTGAATTATAACAGTGATATTTATGATATTATATTACAACAGCCATATTGGCTGTAACAGAGGCGACGAATTCCAATGAGCACCGGGGTTTGATTTCATCATGTCGTTAAACGAATTCGCCAACTGTGTGTGTCTGTATTTATCTAAGTTTCTTTTCTTGGAAAAGCCGGAAAAAGTCACAGAAAATTCATGGCTCATGGTTCAGGTTTCTGTACACCTTAGTTCTGGCTGTGATATTATCCCATTCTGTATATATATATATACATTATTACACAGCCATAAGGCCATAAATATCCCATTTTGGATTCCATATATTATTCCATTCTGTATGCTTCTGTATACAGAATTAGGTTACCTGTGAATATCTTCAGTCTGTGAATTAACAGCCATTATTCCAGCCATATGACTTTCTTATCCGTTACTTATATGTATAATGATCAGGTATATTCTATACATATAATACCCATGAATATATATATATATATATATATATAGAAAAAAAACATATATATATATATATATAATCTGCATATTATGTATATTCTAATATATATATATATATATATATATAAATACTATTCATATATAAGTTCTACACCCAACATGACCAGGTCTCTCCAAGTCACTGTGAAGCACGCGTCTCCACGGAGCTGATCACGCGGGAGAGCCGATCCAGGAAGACCTGGAGACGGACGATTTCTGGCGGATGTGGCAAAATTATGTTGATTTTATGGTGGCTTTAATGGGATTTAATGGTGATTTTATGGTGGTTTTAATGGAATTTAATGGAGATTGTATGGGATTTTATGGGGACTTTATGGGATTTTATGGAATTGTATGGTGATTTTAGTGGTATTTTATAGGGATTTTATGGTGATTTCATGGTGATTTCATGGGATTTTATGAGATTTTATGGAGATTTTATTGGATTTAACAGTTCGCGCTATTGAACGTGGCCCAGTCGAAATCGTTGATTTTCCAAATAAAAATGGTGATGTTCCATCCTTTTGTGAAAGTTTACCAGAGGGTATATAAACATTATCTGGTTGGTGGTTTCAACCCGTCTTAAAAATATGAAAGCCAGTTGGGATTATTATTCCCAATATGTGGAAAGTCATAAAAGCCATGTTCCAAACCACCAACCAGTTATGGTGATTTAGTGGGTTTTTATGGTGGTTTAATCTATAGAATCTTGAATTACCAGAACTACTTATACAGAATGGGATATGTAACTAGAGACTATTGACATGATTCTGGATCATCCACCCATAACCATCCAACATGTGAGTTTGAAACTGAAGGATTTAAGCCAAAAAGGTGATTTTACCAGCGAAAAAGGTGAGTTTAACATGTAAACAGCATAAATTGTGATTTAACTGATTTAACCAACAATATCAGGGGGCTAAACAAACCTGCGGGTTTAGCCGCAAAGAAAAAAGGATTTAACCTACAAAACTCCCAAACGTGAAATGTTTGTTGGTTTATAAACCCCATGAACTAGTTCGATGTATCTACCAAAGATGATAATTACTTAAATATACTTATGGTCACCAACTTAGCTATCGCTTGAAAGCGTCACCTTGCAGGTTGTAGAAACTTAGCTATCGCCCCAAGCGCACAGCGAGGTCATCTATCTCATCTTCTGATATCTTTGGGTACATGGTGGCACACTACCCACTTACTTACTAAGTTCTATCCCTAGTTATTTTTATGGGATAAGTAGTGTTAGCCCATTCAAAAACAAGATGCAGCCCACGAACCCGAATGCTCACACGTATGTTAATGGTACAGATGTCAAAACACATGGATATGCAATCACGCAGAACACTTTTCTGCAATAGTTTATTTAAACAGTCTTGTGCACATTTCCCCTGTTACCAGTCTGCAGTGTGGGGTGTGGAGTGTAGCGTGTGGAGTGTAAAGTGTGGAGTGTAAAGTGTGGAGTGTGGAGTGTAAAGTGTAGAGTTTGGAGTGTGGGGTGGAAAGTGTAGAGTGTGGAGTGTGGAGTGTGGAGTGTAAAGTGAAAAATGCGGAGTGTAAAGTGTAAAGTGTGGAGTGAGGAGTGTAAAGTGTAAAGTGTGGAGTGTAAAATGTAAAGTGTGGAGTGTAGAGTGCACAGTGTAGAGTGTAAAGTGTGGAGTGTAAAGTGTGGAGTGCGGAGTGTAAAGTGTAGAGTGTGGAGTGTGGAGTGGAAAGTGTCGAGTGTGGAGTGTGGAGTGTAGAGTGTGGAGTGTGGAGTATAAAGTGTGGAGTAAGGAGTGTGGAGTGTATAAAGTGTAGATTGTGGAGTGTGGAGTGTGGAGTGTAGAGTGTAAAGTGTAGAGTGTAAAGTGTAGAGTGTGGAGTGTAGAGTGTAAAGCGTAGAGTGTGGAGTGTGGAGTGAGGAGTGAAAAGTGTAAAGTGTGGAGTGTGGAGTGGAAAGTGTAGAGTGTGGAGTGTGTAGTGTGAAATGTGGAGTGTAAAGTGAGGAGTGCGGAGTGTAAAGTGTGGAGTGAGGAGTGTAAAGTGCAAAGTGTGGAGTGCGGAGTGTAAAGTGTAGAGTGTGGAGTGTGGAGTGTAAAGTGTACAGTGTACAGTGTGGAATGTAAAGTGTAGGGTGTCGAGCGTGGAGTGTGGAGTGAGGAGTGTAAAGTGTAAAGTGTGGAGTGTGGAGTGTAAAGTGTAGAGTGTGGAGTGTGGAGTGTAAAGTGTAGAGTGTGGAGTGTAGAGTGTAAAGTGTAGAGTGTAAAGTGTGAAGTAAGGAGTGTGGAGTGTAAAGTGTAGAGTGTCGAGGTGGAGTGTGGAGTGAGGAGTGTAAAGTGTGGAGTGTGGAGTGTAAAGTGTAGAGTGTGGAGTGTGGCGTGAGGAGTGAAAAGTGTAAAGTGTGGAGTGTAGAGTTTGGAGTGTGGAGTGAAAAGTGTGGAGTAAGGAGTGTGGAGTGTGTAAAGTGTAGATTGTGGAGTGTGGAGTGTAGAGTGTAAAGTGTAGAGTGTAAAGTGTGGAGTGTGGAGTGTAGAGAGTGTAGAGTGTGGAGTGTGGAGTGAGGAGTGTAAAGTGCAAAGTGCAAAGTGTGGAGTGTGGAGTGTAAAGTGTGGAGTGCGGAGTGTAAAGTGTAGAGTGTGGAGTGTAAAGTGAGGAGTG
>Ga0126342_10013239_pt1 | contig 14643 bp, 12 predicted proteins | sample Cyp1metagenome_FD_92528 | JGI IMG/M metagenome (GOLD analysis project Ga0126342, IMG submission 92528) | Coral microbial communities from Lord Howe Island, Old Settlement Bay, Australia - Cyphastrea 1 metagenome | ecosystem: Host-associated > Invertebrates > Cnidaria > Coral ... | reverse complement strand
ATATATATATATATACACAATTTTCATAGATATTTGCTTCATTTGGTTTCATCTTGGATCCGCACTCTATGCTCACCTCATCTTAAGGGACTGATCATGACCAAGGCATCGGCATCTGTTGCCCACGCTTGTTGAAGACGGAAGACATCCTTGGCAGCGCGCCGGCTTTCAAAACGACGAAGGGCGGAGACGCTGCAGAACGCGTAGACATCGTAGCATGGGCGAAAACAGACTGTTCTCTGAACATGCTGAGCTGTCTGCAACATTCTCTGAACCCAAAGAAATTATAGTATATGTATATATATGTATATTAGCAATATATTAGTGTTCTTTCATGTTCTTTCTCAGTTTCCTCCTGTCCTTCCTATGCAACTTCTGCAGACAGCCTGCTCTTCCCGACTGAGCTTGTTGCGGACATAGCAATGCCGATGCGCCCAACTGGATCAAGCCTCGAATCACTCGAGTGACTCGAGTCAAATGCAGCTACAAATGTCACGAGTTGGGCCAAGATATGCCAAGTTGTCTAAAAAATGGTTATGATCCAGGGATGCGTAGCATAAGGTTACGAAAAACACAGCGGCTTTGAAAGAAAACGGCTCCTAGGCTCCAAACACGTCCAACGTGCCAGCGAAGGGCCCCCAGTCGACGCCAAAGGGCTCCGTGTCGACAGTGATCACTTTGATTGACTCCCTGTAGGAGCGGCGTGACATGATGCGACATGGTGCGTCACAGGGGGTGTTGGTTCAAAGTTGCGAAGACAGAGTTGGGGGTTTGAGTAGTGGTTGCGGAAGTACATCGCACATGTGCCCTGGAATGCATGGAATGCATGGAATGCATGCAGCTTCTTAACATGGCCAGCAGGGAACAGCTGACTACCTGCTTGGTTCCCAGACGGATCATCCATGGGCTCCACTCCCAAGTCTCTCATTGGGCCCTTAATGTCGAGACATGTCGGAGATATGTCGAGCTGTCATGTCTTGCAAGTCTGTGAAACTGAACGTGAGAGAATCCTCATCACTGTGCAGAAAAACTTACATTCCCATGTCATTTGTCCACAGCAAAATACATGAACGAACCCACCGACTCAAACTGCTTTCCAACACCTCCCTCATCCAGTTTAGCACCACGCCTGTGAATTCTCACCTGATTCTAGCAGTGTCTCCTGGCTCAAATAAAAATCTCAGGGCTCCTGCATTTGTTCTGCAAATGTTCAGCATGTCACATGTCTGTGCAGGAACAAAAATATGAGAAATCTTAGGTGCTGCCTTGACGAACGTCTCTACTATTACAAAGCTGGGCAAGCATTGCCAGCCATATGGTCACCCATATGGTCACCCTTTGGACCTTTAATGGGATACTTAGGATACTTAGGATACTTAGGTCACCACTTAGGATGCTTTAGTGTCAACTTGGGATACTTGGGTGAGATACTCGTGTTGAGATCGTGTTGAGCCAAGGCTAGGCGCTCTGAGCTTTGGCCTTGTAATTTGACATCAAGTGGGCTTCCTTCGGCCTAAAAAAGGCTCAGGGGCGGATCTTTCTGTACAGAAATGGCAGGATGAATTCCTGGACGTATCTGGACGTTTATGGAATTGTAGCTTGACAATTTCAACATTTCTTGACACTTGAACACTTGAGCTTCATGGATGCGTGGAGAACATGCCCAGGCAACGTCCAATTTGCTATGTACCGTCAATCACCAAAAACAATACATGCAAACAATGCAAACAACGTCCAGTTCTACCCAGGTGCAAATCCAGCTTCAGAATCCAGAATCAAAATTTGTCGGCTTAGGTCTGCAGGCTGAAAGCGCCAAATGTCTCTGGCTTCGGAGTCCATACTAAATTGATCTAACGTATGCTGTGAGAAAAGCTACGGTCGTCTGAGGACCCGACACTGAGGATGCCAAAAGCCTGTCACCAGGCTTGGAACAGCTAGGCCCATGTTGGCCCTCACAGTGTCGTGTCATCGCCAATCTAGGCTTGGATTCAGAGAATTCTTAGAGAATTCTATAAACCGTGTCTCAGAGAATCTGCACTGCACTGCTTGCATTTTTGCCCGAGATGAGCAGCTGCTTTTGCTTTTGCTGCTTGTCAGAGGAAAAGGAAAGGTGTGCAATGGCCATTTTAAGTAGGAACTCCACAGCCAGCCTGATCAGTTTAACTCAGCTAACAGCTTGACATCCTGAATCCAATGTCCCGGACTTGAGATAGTTTATAAATGTCAATAACTTGTTGTAGATACCTGTAGTATAGACAGAACTTGTAGCCCGGGCTGCATTCCTGTAGGAATAGATGAAGCCAGCTTGGAGGTCTGCTCTATCTGCTGAGGTGTAGATCCAAAGCCTGGGTGCAAACGGAATGAGAAATACTTACAGTACTTATGTGATCTTATGATATCTTATGATATCTTATGAGAAATACTTATGTGCATCTCAACACCTCGAAATCTCGGGCAAAGTTTTTGTTCCGATCCAATCTCTGAGTCTGTGACGAATTGCTAACCCCTCCAGCGATATCCTGTCGGAAACACAAGTGGCACGAAGCAACACCCCAGGAGCTCATCATGTGCTGGAAAGAACTGCCAAAGATGGCCAAAGAAAACAACTATATCAAATACACCAATTACGTACAATCCAGTACCTGTAGCTGGCGATAGTGGTGCGAAAGTTATTCAATGTCGCGAGTTGGAACATATCAACTGATGCGACTCTCATGCTCTTTGCTCCCCCCGCAGTTCCAGCCCTCCCAGCGTGCCCTGAGCTTGTGAGTGTAGGTGAGCTGCGGCAACGCGAAGGGTTTGAAGTGAAAACAAAACTGCACAGAGTTTCAATATCTAATCTAAATTTACATAGACTCCAAAGGTTGATCAAAGTTGTTTTAAGCAATTGCGTTGTTCTTCCACAAGCTCTGAACATCTCATAACATATGCATCATACATCATTTATATATATATATATATACATACATCATATGCATATATATATATATACATATGTGCATATTTAGCGGGAGTCTGGGATCCGTGCAGCTACAACTGAGGCAAGTTCTACAGCAACTTGACAAACAAAATGTCGCTGTGACCCTGGTGAAATTGGCTGTGAAGGTCCCAAAACAGAAAATTCAAAGCAAAGCTACAGGAGTCCGAATGGATTGGTACGATGTACCGCACCTGTCTGCACCTGTCCGTACCTGGTACCTTTCTTATTGTCCGCGTTGTGACTATTGGCCGAATGGATTCGGACTTGCTCTGAACAAGCTCGAGAAAATCTCTCGCAATTTACAGCTGATCCCTAGCCGAAAGCACAAATTCTAAGGGTTGGAACTCTCAGCAGATCAGGGAATATGCGGAATATGCGGAATATTCGGAATATTCGGAATATTCAATATCCCTTGCTGGATGAATCCACACGACACTTGGCACCTGCGTTCCAAGATCGTACTCTAATGTACTCTAGTGAACTAAGATCCCAATGGATCTCCCCCCAATCTGTGCGGTACCTCTTTGTATGCCCTCATGAAGCTCCGAGGCTGTCCCAGAATGCCACGCATCAAAATGACCCTCAGCAACAAGACATGATGAGTCAGTGATGAGACTCATTCTGAGACTCATTCTAACAGTCTTGTAACAAGACCTGCATCCTGCGGCATTAGATTCGATGATTCCTTCTAATTCGTTCACTTCCAGTCTTTTCTGTTGAGTTCAGCATGTCACGGAATTAAGCTTCAATTGTAGGATGATCTGAGAGATGTCTTTCATAAGCTGGGAAAAGCAGCATGACTTTGGTTTCTAACATCAAGTTGGCGATACATCAAGTTGAAACATGTTTGATATCGCGCTATTGGCGTTATATTGCATTCGTACACACACACACACATTCACCTAATCACCCAGCTCTCAGCGTTCCCGTCGCCCAGAGCTGCCACTGGGCTGCCCCAGCGCATGCGTTCTTTCAATGTCGTCTTTTGTTGTTTGCACCTAAGGATTCAAGATGATAACTTGAACACCTTGTCGATTTGAACTTGAGATTGGTTGAACGGTTTGACTTTTCGCGTCAGTACCACATGGTACTGAAAAGTTGTGGCACATGACGTGTCACACTTAGACTTTGGTCCGAAATTGTCTTCCTGTGATTTCGTAGCAGGGATCACGAGTTGTCTGATTCGTTTGATCGATAGAAAGCAACTTGAAGGCTGCGGCATCCTGCGTCTCGGCTCCGCACGATGCAAGTCTGAATGAAGGTAGCCTCTACCTCGAACAAAAAACATTGCATACACATTGCCACGGCTGAAAGTTCCAGTTTTCACCTTTTTTTCGAGAAAAAAAAGGCGTGCGCTGTGGTTGTTGCTCCGGTATCAGCGCACACTTTGTGCTTGACTGGAACACTCGGAACACTTGTAGAAAATCTATAGTGCTGCAAGAAGATCGTGATGCTAACTGTCCATTTCGCAACTTCTTCAGCAACTTTGCTCTGTCGGCTCTGTCATCTAACTGGCCATTTCGCAACTTCTCCAGCAACTTTGCTGATTGGTGGGGAATGCCTGCCATCTTCATCACTGGGCTGCCGCAACTGGATCAGAAGGACCCAGAACACCTGAAGGGCCTTCTGTTATGATCCTCAGTGCTGTGCAGGGAAGGAAAGAAACGGAAAGAGACGGAAAGCAAATGTCTGGAGAGTCTCAACTGCAGTTTGTCCAATCAATTGGCCTTGCCAACTGAAATGACCTCCGGATTCCCGCCTACATCTTCCGCATCTCTCAACGACTAGTCGTTCATGATTGCTAGAAGGATTACTAGAAAAAACTGCCGTGTCTTCTGTGTCTTCTCAAGTTTTTCTTGTTTTTTCTATGTGTTTTCAATTGGGACAGTGTCGGAAGATTGGATTCAGGGGGTTGTCACCATGTACACAGGACTGGTTGTGGCCCACCAGGCACTCCCACACTGGCAAGTAGTCCTGACACAAGAGTTGAAACTTAAAGAAACACATCGATCTTCATCGACCTTTAGTCGCCGATAAGGCCTCCAATCACCCTTTCCAAGGGAAGATGGCTTGCTGTCATTGTGTGAGTGCAAATCCCGCTACTTTGTCGGACTGTGCCTATGAATACAGAGGCTTAAGGCTTTCGCGTTCGCAAAACACTTGTTCTCAAGGTTTTGGATGCCCTCTGTAAGCCTCTGTACCTTTACTTCGTATGTCAATCCCCATCTTTGGTTCACATCTTTGTGTTTCCATGTCGTTTGGCTGGACACGCCACACCTTCTTGTCCAAGAGCACTGTGGTGCTGGCATTGGCTATCAAACCTTAGGATGGAGCGACATCACGTGACTCTGACAGCTCCTTATGTGTGAAGGCTTAATCTGTCAATATTCGCAACTATATGATACTATATGTAATATTCTGTAATACTATGTAATACTATGTAATTATGTATCTGTTCGTTCCATTTATTTCCATTTGGTCTTCCACTTCATGCATTAATGGATGCCTTCTGACGATCTGCTGGGGGTTAAAAACGCGACCAAAGCCCCACTGTGGCTCCGAACTGGGATACAGCGCGTCATAAACCTCCACGGTAAAGACGAAAAGGCCTGCTACGATGTCGAACTAGACTGAACCATCGAGATCCATGTCGAGATCCATTGGAAGCGTCGACAATATTCGAGCGACTTTGCAAAGCTCATCTTGTTGTGACATGATATGGAACGTCATGACACGGGCTGTTGAGGGATGATCCTGAAACTCCTGGGCTGCGGCCTTTACAAAATACTTATTGTCGGATGGTCAGATGGGATGCTTGGATGGTTAACTTCAAAAATCTCTGTTGAAACAGCAAAGCGTCCACCGTTTCTTGGTGGCAAACACTTCCAACCTCCTGCCGACCTAGGTTCTGATTAGGACAACCATGCCATGCCACAACTCAAGCACTGTATCATGTCGTATTGTATTATAATTGATGGTAAAATTGTAAACGTATGACCTTGAGCTACCTTGAGCTATCTTGAGCTTACATAACCACAACAATTCGTATTACAATTCATGGTAAGGTCACCTGGGAACCACTCCGCGTGCCTTCAGTAAGAAGGGCCTGACGACAGCTGAGAGAAGCCGACAGCCGAGTGGGGATACAAACCATCCGCTGAAGGCACGATAGTACTGAGGAAGGCTGAAGTAAGAGATCATGACTAGACTATTATGAAATCATTATGAATAAAGAATTGGCTATATATTACTACATGAATAAGATTGAATAAGATGTGACCACAAGATTAAAAAAAACAAAAAGTACCTGATTGATCCCGGTCCACATCAAAAATTGCCTTCGCAGAGATCCGTCCACAGTATTTGCTCTGTGGCATCGGAGTCGCAAATGTTTGTCACGTCTTGTCTAGTAGCCCCATGTAGCCCCCATCACCTGTGCCGTCCATCTGTCGTCCATCTGTCGTCCATCTGCCGTCCATCTGGAGGCCATGTACCGTGCCTGCGGGACCAAGAGTTGTGAGGTGCGTATCCTCTCGAGCTCTGAGATCGCCAGCGCCTTGTTGGGCACCTTCCATCAGCTCAAAACTCAACAAAATAGCTCAAAACAATAAATAGCCTAGCTCAAAATTTCTGTCAGAGGGTTCTCCAAGGTTTGACTTCAAGGAGCTTTGGTAATTGCCTACTTGACATTGATTCATCATCGGTTCATTGTCTTATATTGCATATATGCAGAATTCTATGATGTTTCTCAATGAAACAACTGCATGTCGGCTTTTGGGCATATGAACCCAACAGAAGAAATTCGGGCTTAAACTTACTTTGCTTCAACAGGAAATTGGCAGGTCTGAAGGCTGCAAGAGGCAAATCTATCATCTCGCTGCTGCCCAAGCGTTCAAGCACAAGGAACCAAACATATCCGGAGCACAGTCTGATTCTTTCCTAGAAAGCCACTTTGATGCAAAGATTTGGAAACTAAAAAAGAAATAGTTATTATTAAGTTATTAAGTTTTTACGAGTTCTTGGTGTCGCCATGTCTTCAAAGCGAAAGTCAGCTCGAATGTTTCGAGTCGTTTCGAGGTACCGTAGGAGGATCTTTCTGGTCATCAATTCCAGCGGCCAGCTGCCTTACACGCCACCTCAAGGCATGTGAAATCATGTGAAATCATGTGAAATCATGTGAAATCATGTGAAATCATGTGAAATCATGTGAAATCATGTGAAATCATGTGAAACTATCATGCGAAGCTGATTGAAACACATTGAAACATTGAAACATTGAAACCAGCATCTGAATGTAGTTTGAATGCCCATGGAACTGTGTTTCTTGGTGGCAGTACAAATCCAGCTGGGAAGAAAAAGGTCACACTGCTGTCCCGCTCCACCAGAACATTTCATGACACTTCCTGCCACGAAAAAACGTGCCAGGCATGCCCATATTGCAAGCCCGAATTGATGTCCTTAGTCGTTGCCAGCATTGGGATGGTGACACAAGACATTTCTATCACGACTTGAAGGGTGGACCGACGGTGGACCGACGGTGGACAGCCTTCAGGTGAAGCCGAAGCTATCCACGTCACCTCCACCTCCAGCCACCTGAGATCTCCCACTGGAAGGCTAGCGTTCTGAAGTCTTCGATCCTGCGAGCTGGTGGTATTTGGCGGAATGAGACACCAAAGTTGTGGAGACTTGTTGAATTATGTTACGAAAGCAATCAGCTGCAGTTTAGAAGTAGTTGTTCAGATTCTTGGTGGTTTTCCTCGCATAGGAATGACAATTCCTTCACAGATCAACACCAACCATGCAGAAAAATGTCAAGGAATCTCTTTCCTCGTCCAGTCTTCGACCCAAAGTATCCAAGGAGTACATGATCTCCCGCGCTCGGCCTCACTGTGGCTTTTTGGGGGGCCAAAACGTGACTTGAAAAAACACGCTCGCTACATCTATCTAAATCTCCTTACAACCCTCCATTTGCCAAGCCCTTCCGCGGCTTGAAATAGGGTCTTAAAATGTCTTAGTTATATGATTTCATGCCTTGCTACCCCGATACCACTCAAACCCGACAAGTTCATTGCTGAAGTTTCAGCGGATCGGCAAACTATAGCAACAGGAAGGCCGCTGAGCGACTGGGATGAAGGGATGGTATTGGGTCAATTGGTGAGCGACTGCGCCCTGATCAAACACGGACAGTGAGAGAGTCAGCGAGAGGGTCAGCGAGACAAGCCAGGCAAGCGACACCCCATTTCGCACCTTTTTTCGCGCATTTCGTACATTTTTACACCATGGATGTCGGGATGTCAATGGGATGTCAATGGTTTCACCGATCTCATCTGTCTCGTGCCATGTCGTCCGGCACTGCTTTCACTGTCTGAGGCCCTGGCTGCCAGACGCATCGAGGATGAAAGAGCACTGGTCGTTGTTCGCACGGTACGGGCCGATGAGTTTGGCCTCAGCAAACTAGTCGTCCTCCCTGACAAGGCGATGTGTTCGGTGTCTCGATACATATCTTCATGAGTACAGCTGTACATGTCTATGTCTACATCTATGTATGTGTATATATATATACATACATGTACTATTTGTGTATATATATATATATATATGATCAGATACTTAGAATACAACCCTTCGGGTGTCCTCGAAAAAAATGCTTAACATATTCGGGATATAATTTTGGAGCGCACAAGCAGAACCAAAGCAAATACCGTAGTAACAACGATTTTTCCATATCGAAAATGGGTGTGAAACCCAGCAGTTAGGACATTTTCAAGTTCTATCAAGTGGAGAATTTAGAGAAGGCAAGAAAAATAGAAAGAAGAGAAAAAATATAAGCGGGCACCCTCAAAAAACCAATACGTCAATAAGTTTTGGATCAGAATTGGGGAAAAGAACTGGGCCTCCCAAATTAAAGAGCTTTTGACTACACTTTACATTGAAAGAAGGCAAGTTGAAGTTCACAAACGGATGACCCCAACGAGTTGCCAAATTTAAGGCAATGAAAAATAAAAGCAATTGCCACCCCTCCACAGCTATTATTGGTGGTTCCGGGGCCCTGAATTAGGGTAAAATTCAAGAACCTGGGAAAGACATTTTCCAGAATCGACAATGCATAATTTTATATGTGTGTCAAATGTTGTTTTCATATTCTAAGTAACGTTTTTTTTCGATTCTGGAAGATGTTTTTTGAGGCCGAAATTATCGATTCCGTATTCTGTGTGTCCCATCAGGATTAGTTATACAGACACACATATACATATACATATATATATATATAAAACCCGCGGGAGAGGGTTAGCTGGGGGGTGGGGTGGGGTGGGGTTGGGTGATAACGTTAGTGTAACTTGCGTTCAAACTGGGTGCTAGTTGGAGCTACGTTGGGTGGGGTGCGGTGGAGCAATAGCGTCAATGTAACCTGCGGAAACTTTGGCGAGTGTGACAAAGTCACAATGGAGGCGCCAGGGCTTGGATAAGGTTGTGAATGACAAAATAGAACACCGAAATGTTCTTGCTGTTCATCCTTTAAACAAGCAACCCGGCTTGGAAAGTGTCTTGAAAGCATTAGTTCGTTTTCGGCAGTTGGCAATCAAAAGTTGCCGCAACCCCGATTGGTCTTCAAAGAGGGGCCGTGGGAAGGTTGAGAGAAAAAACATTGACTCACCTGCCTTGGTCACTGATGATGTTTGCTGAAAAATTGGCAAGTACCATTCAAAAATTGACATGAAGTCAAAATACCTGCGGAAACCCTATATTTCCAAGCATGTTTGAATGTCATTTCTAAACACAATTATATTTATGATTATATATACAAAAATAGATATATATATATACATAGCTATATGTCAAACTATATATGCAACTATATACATATAACTATAAATAACTATTTGTAACTATATTTAACTATAAACATTTATATATATAACTATATCTAACTAAAAATAACTATATATAACTATAGATAACTATATCTAACTAAAAATAACTATATATAAGTATATATAACTATATAACTATATATAACTATATATTACTATATATAACTATATATAACTATATCTTACTATATGTAACTATATATATATAACTATATATAACTATATACAACTAAATATAACTATATATAACTATGAAAAACTATACACAACTATACATAACTAAATATAACTATACATAACTGTAAATAATTATATACAACTAGATTTATCAATAGATATTTAACTAGGTATAAAACTAGATATATCACTAGATATATAACTATATATAACTATATACATAACTATATATAACTGTATTTAAATAACTGTAAAGATATAACTATATATATATAACTATATATATGTATATATCTCTAAATATATGTCTATATATATAACTATATATATATATGTATATATAACTATATATATATATGTATATATAACTATATATATATAACTATATATATATATCTATATTATATATCTATATATATATATATATAACTAAATATATAGCTATATATATATAACTATATATATAACTATATATAACTATATGTAGCTATATATAACTATATGTAACTATATATAACTATATTTAAGTATATATAACTATATATAACTATAAATAGTTATGTGTAACTATATATAAATATATATATATATACGAATACAAACTATGCATATATACATTATTATTGTCAAGATATGTCATAAATAGAATCCTGCCTTGGGCTGTGTGAAGCTAGAAAGTGAAGTTCCACTGCTCCACTCTGAGTTCAAAGCCATGGGCGCTTCTAAAGGACCCACTGTGACATTGAAGGGCACGTAGGAGCCCTGGATCTGTTGGAGAAAGACACAGGGTCAAAAGCTTGCTGGTCTGGTTTGGCAAAGTCTGCACACCTGGAAGGTCGAAAAGCTAGAGTAAAAAGAACAGTTGCTCTGAGTCTCAGTGAACTTGATGCTGTGGCGTCCAGTATCGGTTCATCTTCCTTGACCATCCCGTGCCTCCTGCGCGCCATAGACTGCATATGCCACTCGTGCGTAGAACAACCTGGGCTACAGATGATTAAAGGATGCTTTGTGCCGCAAAGCATGGAAACACAAATACGACATGCAGAAGCCAAAAGAACGAATGGTTAAACTGCCCAAACACGGTTTTCAGATACGTCACAACTACTGGGCCATAGGAAGTAGATGTGACCTGTACGGACCATACTGCCTTCCAGTTCTGAAATTTGGCTGCCGCTTCTCTTTGACTTGGAGCACTATGAACACACTGTGCGCGATCGCAGCACACACAGCGGTTGATTGAATAAATAGACCAATTCTGAACTGAGACTTGGTCCAACCAAACTTTGTTCTTTCAAGATGTTTCAAATTTTGCAAAACATCAGCATGATGATCAACCACCGGATCTGAACCGAACACAAGAGGGGAACGCGTGCCGACGACACCTGCGGGAACTGGGCATCGTCTGACATTGGTAAAGAGAAAACTTGAGCGACTTGAAACTTCACTGCAGAGCAGCGACCGCCATCGAGATTTAACTTCTCAACGGGGTAGAAGCTACTGACACCGAAGATATGTCTTTGCAAGGGCTTAGAATGAGATGCTCTCTCAAGATACCTCGACCTCATCTGTCATTCGGATCGCTCGGAAAGAATCATGCAACGGCGCACGCAACGACGCTCAAAATATCTGTCCATTTGAGCGGCGTTGAGTTTCATCGCCGTTTGAAGAGACTGTATTTACACATGGGATCATTTGAAAACGGAAGCGGGTTTTGCTCAGGAACACTATGCTGAGGGTTTTTGGGCTACAGCACATCAAAGGGCTATGATTACAGAGCTTCCCATATCAAAGTGGAGTGTCTGGCTGAAGCAAACCAAGCTGTACCAAACTCTCAGCCACCCTCTTCCTAATTCTCTCCCTTTTGGCCTTGCACGGGCGATGAAGTCGTTCTGGATAGTGCAGGTGGCAGTATGGACATGTTTGTTCCCTGGAGCATCCACAGCTGAAGAAGAAGACGCATGGCTCACACATGCGATCACCAGGGAGATGCGGAGGCGCAGCCGTGAGTCCCACAGCCGGTCCAGCTGCGTCATTTCCAATATCTCCATTAACTTCCAGCGCAACTTCCAGCCCTACATCAGGTACCAGTTCTACGGCTTCCAGCCCTACCGGTTGTCCCATGGTCTCTACATCGACCATGTTGACTCCATCAACTCTATAGACTCGATTTCCCGGCATTGGCTCATACAACCAATACATCGCCATGGTCCCCATGGTCTCCATGGTCTCCATCGAGCTGTTCTCTGTCTCCTCTCCGATGGAAGCATTGATCTTTCGCACCCATGCTGTGGTGATCGAGTCGCTTGAGCTGTCACCAGAATCCTGCCTGTCTACCTTCTTTCCATTCTTCTCATTCTTGTCATTCAAATCACTATCCTCACTCTCCTGATTCTTCTCATTCGCCTGTTTCAAAGGCACCTTCTTCATGGCCATGGCAGGGCAGGAAACATCCGTGCATGCACAACTAAATGCAGTTCTTGAGCAATGTGACGTGTTGTGCACTGATTCAGCAAAGTTACACGGACCAACAGAAGACAACATGAGACTGGGATCAATCAGCCAGACAGCAGTGAAACATCTGAGAAATATTGACGCTTTCTACCCCCAAGGGGAGCACACGAGAATGAGACATGGATGTGACACTGGGTTTCCCGTGCCACTGGCTGTTGGGCTTCATCAACTCTCCACGGAGCAGGACTTCCTTGGTTAGGGGCCAGCAGGGCCAACTGCCAAGCCTTCAGTGTGTTTTCCGCGAGGTGTAAACTATGTGTAGGGCTTAGAAGAAACGTGCAAAATATAACATAATCGGCAGAAATTTTGGAGGTCAAACTTCCGACTTACGGAAAGATGCAGCAACAGTCTTGGGAAGAGTCAGAGAGCGAGTAAGTAGAAAAAAAATAGCGTGGGCGAAAAGGTAGAAAAGTCGCAGCGCATTGTGTTTCTCCGATGTTTTGCGGTTCCGGAGGGTCGACAAGAAGGCTTGCTGTAGCCGCAGTGCGTTGCTATCTGGCGGGATGAGCGATCAAAAATTGCAAGCTGCTGTGATTCGAAGTGTGTTTCCAAGTCAAAATGCCCAAAACATCTCAGCCTCGGAAAACTTTTGGAAGTTGCGTTGCTCAAGAACTGCATGCGGTTGTGGCGCCAAGCACGTTTCGAAGTCAAATGGTCAAAAGCACCTCAGCCCCGGAACGCTTTCGGCAGTTGAACTGTTGAAAAAGTGCCCGCGGCTGTGGCGCCAAGCGCTAATCCAAGTCAAAATGTAAGAAAAAAAAACGCTGCGTTCTGAGCTTTTTGGACGTTGAACCGTCATTTTCATTGCAGGCACCATGGATTTTGCACTTTCACAAAAGTGAGCCAAAAATGTTTTTTTTCTGAATTTCAAAAAGATGGCAAGAGTGGGACGTTTGAAGAGGATCTGCAGATGCACTAGGGAGCCGGGCCATTGATTACCTGAGAGGGGTTGCGTTTTGAAATATCGAATCGTCAGGTTCGCTAAGATGATTGTGCGTGACAGGCGCAGCGCTTCGTATGACCGGCCGCGCTTTTTCGTGGCAGGCGCGGCACTTGAGACAGATGGGATGGAAAAGTCGCAGCCACAATGCTGCGGGGGCATCAGGTGCCTCGCCAACATTCCATTTTTGTGGGACGTCTCCCTGAATTGCTTTGTTTTAACGTCTTCAACTTGCATTTTTGTAGGAAGCCTGGTAGGTTTTCTGCATTTCCACAGTTTCAACTTCCATTCTTGCTGGAAGTCTTGCAGAATTGCTTCGGGTTCGCGGCTTTAACTTCAACTTTTTGCAGGACGTGTCGCGGAAGTGCTTCATTTTGATAGACGAATAGAGAAACAGATAGAAAGGACAGAGAGATAGACATATAGACAGATAGATGCATAGATGGAAAGATAGATGGATAGAAAAGGAAGGATGGACAAATGGATAGAAAGCTAAATCGAGAGTTCGATAGGTTGACTGGATAGATAGACAAAACAGACAGACATATGATATATAGATAGAGCGATATATAGAGAGATAAATAGTAAGATTGATAGGTTGCCTGGATATATAGACAAAACAGATAGGTAGACAGATAGGTAGATAGACAGACAGACAGACAGACAGATACAGTACATGGACAAAATATTCAAACCCTGCAGCACACACTATGTTGAACCCCCGCACCCCCAAATCTCAATATTTCAGCGCACGTGTTAGCAAAAGTGATGTTGGGGGGTTGATTTTTTTCGTCCATTGGGGCTAATGCACCTCGGGTTACATTAACATTGAACTATGGGGGCAAAGGGGTTGTATCGGATAGAAAGGGTTTGAATATCTCACCCATCTATAGCGGTACCAATTGGTACCGTCTCGCTCTCTGATGTTTCCACGTCTTTTTTCTATCCAAATTTCTACTGTGGAAACATCTGTCTGCATGCTGCTGATCTTATTCCAAGCTGCGCAAAACATTACCTTTTCGCGGTCAATGCAACCTGTCTGCCTCCCGTCCCATGCTTTCTTCTCCTTGATGTGCAACTTATTGCAAAATACGCCAAACATTAGCTTTTCAAATGAAAATGCGAGCTGTGTCCCAATGCGCAAAACATTACCTTGTCACATT
>Ga0126342_10013238_pt1 | contig 14644 bp, 16 predicted proteins | sample Cyp1metagenome_FD_92528 | JGI IMG/M metagenome (GOLD analysis project Ga0126342, IMG submission 92528) | Coral microbial communities from Lord Howe Island, Old Settlement Bay, Australia - Cyphastrea 1 metagenome | ecosystem: Host-associated > Invertebrates > Cnidaria > Coral ... | reverse complement strand
GGAGGCTGCCGCCACAGCGGCGGAAGCGGCCACGGCGGAGCCACGCAGGGCGGCATTGGGCGCGTCCGCCGGAGGCACGAAGGCTCTCAGGGCGCAGAAGGCGGAGATGGCCAACCTTGGAAGGTTGGACTTGGATGTGCGTCCATGTGCGTCCCAATGATATGCGGAATATATCGGGTTCATCCCACTTATGTCTCTATAGGCTATAGGTTTTAGCTTTTATTGTGATACATGATGATATATGTGGGATTTAAAATACACACTAGATTCGAGGCACATCCAAGACGTCATAGTATATAGTTTAGGGGATCGACATCGGTCTATTACAGAAAATATCAATGGAGGCTTTACGCTAAATCAATGAGATTATCATCATTTTACCTATTCAAATATGCTATTTGGAAGGTACACCCTTGTTTCAGACGAACCCATGTCGAAAATATGTTGGATGTCACATGCTGACCCGGTGGAGTTGGCAGTCCCCCCCTTTCAGATCCGAGGGGCACGACGGTGGTCAACAGCCCGGAGCGTGCCATGATGTCGTCCGTGGAACTTTTCTTCGCTGTTGTACCGCCAAAACAATGAGCCGAAAGCTGAGGGTGAAAAATAGGGTGCCACGGGCCACGGCCAGCTGGATGTTGGATACCAGCCGATGCTTTTTTGCGGCAAAGATCAAGAGGATTACCGGCAAAAATGGAGTTTAAAAATGGGGGGTTGCCAGTAAACATGGCGCTTTAATCTTTGTGTAATTCTTGCCTGAGTATTCTGTTCCCCTGTACGTAGCTGAAAATTTAGTAATGAACCGACCCAAGGGTGTACCTAATGCGAATGTGACAGACAGGCAAATATTTCACCAAAGTGGGGGCATGCAATCCCCGAACCTTGGGGATACAGGAGTATCACATAAGATGTAGGATGTGTTGCCGGGAACTCCCTCACAAGATCCTGGATCTAAAGAACAGGAATGGAAATCCCACCCGTTTTCATCCATGTTCCAATTTATAGTTAAATTTTCCCTACTATTGGTTTATATTGTTTCAGCACAAAAAAACTCGTCATGTTTGTCAAATGTTCAATATGTGTGGGTTTCGCTATTCATATTGGTTCAATTCTTATTCGCTCATGGTTGCTACATGAATTTGTTCACTAAAGAATACATCCTGACCGTGGTCGCTACCCTCTGGTAAACTAACATAACTATGGAAGATCACCATTTTTAATGGGAAAGCTCACTATAAATGGCCATTTTCAATAGCTATGTTAAATTGCCAGAAGGTATCCACTCAAAGTCTCTGTGGCGAGTACCTACTGAAGATGACAATGGTGATATGCGCTTCGCGGGGGAAATTTCCACCGACAAGAATGATAGGCAACAATCAGGTCATTAGAATTCATCCGGATGGTTACACAGTACAATGTTACATATGGATACATATGGCTACTATAAACCAGTATACAGTATATATATAATATATAATTATATAGTAATACATGAGTATAACAGTGGCAACACTGGCAACGCTGGCAACCATGATCTGTTCATATCTTCCTTTGAGGGGTGCCACGGGCAGCCATGGCCTCAAATGAACAACCGGCAGGGTGGTCTGATGACCGGCTGCCCAGCTTGCCCTGAAGCAACGGAGGAGATTGAAGCATCTAATACAGTAGCAAATCAAGTGAAGGATGGTGATTCATAGTGATTTATTATGATATTTATGATTTATGATATCTCTTTATGGAAGGTGAAAACAAAAGAAGTACCTAAAACAGAAGAATCTGGCCGGAGATTGGATGCTAGGTGGCTTGGGACCCTTGCTATTGGCTGGTGCTGAGCGGCTACGCAATGTCAAGCAGCTGGATATTCACTGCCCAAATGGTTCTAAATGGCTTGACTTTGGACTGCTCGTACAAATGGTCATCCTAGATCATTCCAGTCTATGCCCCGTCCTATGAACGAAAAAACGAAGAAATGACATGTTGCTCGTCTGTTGGCTCAGGGAAATACCCAATCTTGGGTGAATTGGGTTCCCCATCCTGGTCGTTTTGTGGGTATTGTTGATCAAGTGGAAAAAGATATGTCCTCTAAAATGGCCATGGGCCAAGTCATGCGGACCCAAAGTTGAACTCCTCCCGTTCCTTTGCTGGTTGAAGAGGAAGAAAGAACATGATATCCCTCGCACGTTGGTGTGTCCCTACAGCCGAGAGCGAGTTTCTTTCGCACCAACAACCAAGACCGCTGCTTTATCAAAGAAACGAATGAGAGACTCAAGATGAGCTGTAACTCCCGCCCAGAACCAACATCCGAAAAAAAAATATCAAGGAAACAACATCCAAAACAAAAAGTCATAACCAACAACAGTCATCAACACAAATCCCCACTGATCCCTGGGCCATTTCAAACCGGCCACCAGGCCTTAGCAGGGCACAGAGTCCAGGCACATGTTCAAGGGCTCCGTTTCCAGGTCTTACGGCCGCCAACTGCAAGGGACTCCCCTGGCATCCGCAGGGATCCCACAGGGACTATGGAATTTGTCCATCTCTTCCATGGTGAGATCACCCCAAAATTTATGGCTGGTGCACTTCCAAAAAGCTCAAAGTTTGGGAAGTTCACCAGTTGATTTGAGGATATTTGGGGCACAAAAAATCGGACCAGATCACCCGGGCTGATTTTGTTCGCGCCAGCGCTTATTAAAGCGCTGGCTGTTGGGCTTTTTCCAGCTCCCATTCGGGAGATCCCGAGGAGTTCACTGGTGAATCATCAGGAGATTTGATGGTTATTCCAGAATGGAGCCACGGGGCATTATGGGAATTTCTGCGTTTTTTTTGGGGGCCCTCTGCAGTGAATGATGAATTTATGTGATTTGTAGACAATGAGACCGGGTTGCCACATGGGATAATCCAAGAAATAATCGACTGCATGTCATCATGTTGATGCATTGATGCCAACCATTTAAACCAAGTGCGTTGTTCGTTCCAGCGAGCAATCAATTGCATTAGAAGGATGAGACGTTACTACCAATGAACCACCAAGTGGATTGGAACCACCAAGTCTCAATTTCATGTCAACTCAAGTCAAATTTAGGTATCGGTATCAACTGTTCCTGAGAATATATATATATATATAAATATCAAGTCATGGGATAAAATGAAAGGGGTATCTGGACCACCAACCAAGTGTCAAGTAGGTGTGGGTTTGCGTCATGGTGTGCCATGGCAAAATACTCAAAAATAAGCTGCGAATTCCTCCAGGACAGTGTATAAAAAAACGCCAGCACCGGCTGCGCCAAGGTCAAAAAGATGATCCCTAAGAGATCGGGGATCTAGATCAATGGTCGTTGCATGCATGATTGATGATTTTGGACTTTTGAACCCTGGATGTTTTCAGAGTTCACGCACATTTGGAGGCAAACTCAAGAGCAAACAGCTCCGACTGCTCGGTGCATGGCTGCAGCCTGTCTATTCCAAGATGCTCAGCCTGGAAGTTGGCAATTCGACTGATCGCCGAGGAAGTTTGTTAAAACTTGGCTAGCCCATTTTGACCCCAAATCTTCAGTATGTGTAGCAACTATTATGTGTATAGATATAAAATGGAGTGGACTGGTTTCCTACTGCTCAGGCTTTCCCAAAAAAAACATAAAACATCTAGGAGTATATTTCTCAATATAATTCCAGATTTCATTCATCTTTCCTACGTGACAAGATTGTCAAAAAACTGGTCCAGGCATGACGTCTCTCATCGGCCAGTGCGGTGGTAGGCACCACGCATGTCCACCCCAGCCTGGCTTGTGAAAAATTGAATCCTCAGTTTTGGGAAAATATTGGAAAATCTGCGGAAATATTGAAAAATATCGGAAAGTCTATGGAAAGTCTATGGAATTTCGATTGGAACATGTGGGAAAATATTGGAACCTCTTCAGAAACAAACGGGAAATATGGGAAAATCAACTACAATGTGCCAAGAAATGTTCCGTCAGGTTGGACCAGGAGGTCCTGGTCAAAAACATGGCGAATCTCAGGGTTTTAGTGTGGATGATTTGCCTCTGATGTCCCATGATTTCCCTCAAAGGCCAGAGTCAAATGGAAATGATGAAAAGTTGATGATGTAACTCCAATTATATATATATATATATATCAGTTGCGTTGGTTGTTTAACCAACAACTGGCTACAGCGTCTCCTGAAAAAGGGTGGCCGGTGATGTTTGACTCCCAATTGTAGACAACTGGGCTGGAACTCATGTTGACCCCAAAAAACATTGCTGGTTGGTGGTTGCAATCCCAAAAACTGTAGTCAACTTAGAGTATCCAGCCAGTAAATAGCCAGTAGTCAGTATATTCAACAGTTTGTAGTCATATAGGGAATGAAAATTAGAGTACTTAGGTCTCCGCCCCATATGATGAAGAACAAACTCTGGAGGTTTGGCTCCTGATCCCCATTCCCAAAGAACTAGAAGTATTCCATGACTTCACCAAACAACTACCAGAACTGTTTGGTCAGAAATCTTCCCTAACCCAGATAATTAATAACTACCAGGTCACGGGACCATGAGTCGCCACTACCACCATAGGGTCCCCCAAAAAAGGTTATATCCAGTACTAAAGTTTAGGGTTTCTTCTAGGGATGTTTGTCGCGAGGAGCGAATACTGCAAAAATCTACCGGTGAATCATCATTAAAATCAGCACCTTTAGCGGTATCCCCGTTGTTAGGGATACCCAACAACATAAATGTTACGAGGCATAACCTGTATTGGTGTGTCCAACCGTCATATTTATGGGGAACCCCCATTGTTAGAGACACCCATTGCGGGTATCACCCCAAAAATAACACTCCAAACAGTCCGGTCATATTTGAGGTTGTCCAAGAATAGGCCCTCAAAACAGCCTTTTTGATGGAGAAAATTGTGATAATTTGGCATGTTTTGCCCCAATGTCTAGGTTTGCTCTATGTTGCTCCCAACACCCAAGGCACGAGGATTGTAGATTGGCTAAATCAAAGGGCAACAAATGAGCCATTTCCCCCCTTCTTCAATACATTGGTGACAGGGAAAGCGTGCAAGAAACCATGGTCTCCAATAACTCGGTGGTCACCGTAGATTTTCCCTTAAAGCAATCCAATTTCCCCTTGTGGATATCAGTGATCCCTTGGGTTGGAGAACTGCTCCACTGCTGTCCTCTAAAAGCTGCTGCTCCACCCGATTCAAGGCATCCTGCGTGGCCATGGCGGCCCCATTTTTGTTGGACCTTGAAATGAGCGGCTCATCATTGGCCATCTGATGTTAGTTCCCAGAAATTATTCTATGTATATATATATGTATATGTATATATGGACCCGGTCTGCGGCCCGGTCCCCCTCCCACGATGGTATGGTCCCCCCAGGCCGGCTACGCCCCCCCAGATGTTGTTCCCCCCTCCCCGGTAGCCCAGCACCCTGTAACGTAGCATCAAGTGTCTGTGTAAGTACGAGGGAAGATCTCTTAACGTAGCACCAAACCCAGGCGTCTGTGCGGGTGTGCAAGTACAAGAGAAGATCTTATAACCTCAAGTGTCTGTGCAAGAACAAGAGACGGTCTATTAATGTAACACGAAGTGTCTGTGCAAGTGCAAGAGAAGATCTTGTAACGCAACATGAAGCGTTACGGAAGTAGGAGAAAATATCTTGTAACTCCTTATAACGTTGCATCAACTGTCTGCGTGTGTACAATAGAAGGTCATGTAACGTAACATCATCTGTCTGTGCATGTACAGGAAAGGATCCTATAACGTAGCAGCAAGGGTCTGCGCAAGTATGAGGGAGGTACTGCAACGTACCATCCAACATCTGTGCAAGCACATACATACATACATACATACATACATTAATTGCATTAATTGCATACATACATTAATTACATACATACATTAATTACATACATACATTAATTGCATACATACATTAATTACATACATACATTAATTACATACATACATTAATTGCATACATACATTAATTACATACATGCATTCATTACATACATACATTCATTACATACATACATACATACATACATTACATACATACATACATACATACATAACATACATACATACATACATACATACATACATACATACATACATACATACACACACACAGACATACATACATACATACCATACATACACACATACATACATACATACCTACCATACATACATACATACATTACATTACATTACATTACATTACAATACAATACAATACATACCATACATACCATAAATACCATAGATACCATAGATACCATAGATACCATACATACCATACATACCATACATACCATACATACCATACCATACCATACCATACCATTACATACCATTACATACCATTACATACCATTACATACCATTACATTACATTACATACCATTACATACCATTACATACCATTACATACCATTACATTACATTACATTACATTACATTACATAACATACATACATACATACATTACATACACACATACCATTACATACCATTACATACCATTACATGCCATTACATACCATTACATACCATTACATACCATTACATACCATTACATACCATTACATACCATTACATACCATTACATTACATTACATTAACATTACATTACATTACATTACATACATTACATTACATTACATTACATTACATTACATCACATTACATTACATTACATTACATGACATGACATTACATTACATTACATACATATCTACATACATACATACCTACATACATACATACCTACATACCTACATACCTACATACCTACTTACCTACTTTCCTACTTACCTACTTTCTTACATACCTACATACCTACATACCTAAATACCTACATACCTACATACCTACATACCTACATACCTACATACCGACATACCTACATACCTACATACCTACCTACCTACATACATACCTACCTACCTACCTACATACCTACATACCTACATACCTACATACCTACATACCTACATACCTACATACGTACGTACGCACGTACATATGTACATACGTACATATATATATATATACGTACACATACGTACACATACGTACACATACGTACACATACGTACACATACGTACATATACGTACATATACGTAGAGATACGTACATATACGTACATATACGTACATACGTACATACGTACATACGTACATACGTACATACGTACATACGTACATACATACCTACCCATAATCCCAGATACATACATACCTATCCATATACATGTCTACCTACCTACCTACTTACATACATACACACACCAATACATACATACACACATACATACACACACATGCACACACATACACACACATACACACATACATAGATAGATAGATACATACATACATTACATACATACATTACATTACATTACATTATATTACATTACATTACATTACGTTACGTTACATTACATTACATTACATACATACCTACCTACATACCTACATACCTACAATTTTAGGAGCCACCGATTGATCAAGTTATATCAATGTGTTCCCAATTCCCCAATCCTGAGTAGTGCGGCAAACCTAATAATAAACCATGATCCATCCCCAAAATCACAATTTTTATGGGGATCAAACCCGTCCCCAGTCATGCTAGCTTTATGGCATTATCACCACGACATAACCGCACCTTGCCCACGATGACGCGGTAACTCTCTTGCATCGTCTGCCTGTCTGCACTCAAAATCTCTGGGTGAAGGGAACAGCCTCGATGTTCTCGATGGTTTCATGGACTTCAAGCTTCAACAGAGAAAGAACAAACTAGCGCAGGAGTTCCTTGGGAGATTTATACCAACCCAAATTCATCCAAATTCCTGCCGGTCCACCTCGCAGGTCGCTTCGGCAGCACCGGTACAGGCTTCCTGGCCGGGTTACGGTTGGCAATTGCCAACAGGCCCCACTTTCACCGGTAATTCAAATGGGGGAAATGCAACCACCGAAGAGGTTCAACCAACTAAAAAACACATCATGATACGATAATTGGAGATTTCACCACCAAAACGGTGGATTTAATGGATTTAATGGCACGCCACCAACGAGGACCTGATCGTTGGGTGCTTGATGCGACTTTTGTCATGTTGGTGACGTCAAACCATTTTCACTGGGGAATTCTTTGAAGGGAACATGCAAGTACTCATGGGTTTTCATTTGTTTCCATCATCCAATCCCAGTGCTGTGAATGCTTCCTTAAACCACTGGAAAAAATGATGGTCTATATTGTATGGGCCTTTCTTAGAATGAGGGATCACACCGTAGATCTCAATAGAAAAATGGTATAAAATGGTCTAATTTTGGATGAGTTGGGGGTACCTCCATGACTTAGGGAAACCACCATATGGTCTTTTATGTGAGGCCCCAACCAGTCACCTCACGTGTCACTGGGATGATGGATTCAAGCAGTGAGGTCAGCAATTGACATATACCCGGTGATTTCAAACAGTTTAGTTCCAAATCACCCCCCAAAAAAAAATGAGGGAAACTTCAATGGATGTGGTCGATATGTATGGGATGATGGCTTGATAGGTTCCGTTTACTCCGGTGAAATTACCCATATTTCCTCGATTTACCTCACCTGCTGTTCTCGGCTTGCGCGCTCACCTGGAGATTGTTGATGTGTGAGCATGGACATGGCTGGGAAATCGGTGAACCAAATGGCCATCTATGGGACAGTCATCGAACGAAAGGGGGCATGGGCAGGCATGGGCAGGCTTTCCAGCGAGCTATGGCAATGATTGCCAGAGGAAAAATACCCTCTGCTAAACTAACATAGCTATTGAAAATGACCATTTATAGTGGATTTTCCCATTAAAAATGGTGATTTCCATAGCTATGTTAGTTTACCAGAGGGTAATGCAAAAAGTGGGCAGGGCGGCAGGACAAATGATATCTTCGGATGTTTCAGGCACATACCACGTGGCAAGGCGACGATGAGCTGAACTCAACTCAGAGACGAGACTCTAAGACGAGATCTATGATGATCTTGATGTAGCCTCTTGTAACCTAAGGAGGCAATGAAAAATGTTCCAAAAACACAGATCATTTCATGATTAACATGCAAATTTCCCCTTACTGCTGCCTGATTATATAGAGCCATCTCAGAAATCAGTAGTGGAGGCTATGGATAAATCAATAGCTTGGCTGCTGCCACAACCGATAGCAATGCCATCGTTCTGCCTTCATAATCCACCATCAACGATCACACCGCTGGAACTTTCGCAGGAATGTGGTCTGTTTTTCTTGCAGCACCTACTTGAGTCTGAATGCTGTAGCTTGAGGTCAATATGTTGAATTAATCAAAACAATTTACCAAAAAGTTTGGGTAATTAGGGGGAAGCTCTCCAAAAATCTGCCTTCAACGACGGAGGCAGCAAAAACGATAAGACACAGGTAAGTCTGAAGATATAACGGCCAGGTTGGCCATGTTGAGATATGTCTACTGAGACCTGTCCATTTTAGGGGTTACTCAAGCTTGTAAGCCAATAATAACAAACCAAATCCCTCCAATTCCAGTAGTTAACAAACCATTGGAGATCATATGTTCTTATCATCACAAATAGGGGCACCCCATAAACCCAACTTGGGGATGGCTTAATTCTGGACATACCACGTCTTCCCAGCATGGCAGGTGCCCATTTGGTCAGTGGCAGGGACCTTCAAAAAGATGGCGAAGGGGTCGGACACTGCGGCTTTGGCGTCTTTCGCAGCATCCTGCAGCGGCTTCTCCGCTGCTGATTCTGACATGTTTAACCCAAAAACACTATTTGGGATGGTGGAAAACTGATGACAAAAACATTTTTTACGGGCAAGAATGGCATGATCCATGTACATTCATGTACCAGCTGTGTTGATGTAAACAGCAGGGTGCCGGCGTTTTGAATGTTTTACCTTTGATAGCTGTAGGAAAATTGCTGGTTCTGAACAGCTATTGGACGGACGGATCTTTCTTGGGGTTCCCTGGAAATGCTGGGCTGTAACCAGCCAATGGCAGACTAGGGGGAAGGCGATGGCGGAATTCCCCCCCTCGGCAAGAAAGGCTGGCAACTTTCCAATTTTGGAAATAAGATTCTGAACGAAATCACCGTAAACCACTCGGAAGATCTGCATAAGAATGATATGAAGATCATTAACGGGGTCAAAAATAAAGAGAAACCCCTGCAAACGTTGCCATTTGTTTCTCGCCAACATGTTTCATGCAAAACTCGATACGACTTCAAAGCCATCCTTCTGGACCCCCATCAAAGCTTTGGGGAAAATGAAAACCCTGGCACCGTGGTGAAGATCTAAACATATCTAAACAACTTGTCGGTAGATCATCTCGTACTGTTCTGTTTTTGACTCAAAAGACTTCACAGCCATCCAGTCACTGAGAACCCTCACCATCGCCGCTTCAAAGGCTTTCCTTGTAGCAGGATTTGGCATGCCAAACGGTTGGGATTCAACCATTAAAAGATCGTGATCCTATGACAGGTTTCAGCACCAAATGGCACCCGGCCAAAATAATTGACTGTACTTTTGAGACAAAAGTACATAAAAGAGATCAGAAGAGCAGTTGATATTAAGAATATACTGTGTATATAATATTATAATATGATAAATATATAATATGTGATATACATATATATATAATATTGTGTATATAATATTATATATACAGTTTTTCTACTCTACTGAAATGGCGCACGTGCTTCTAAGATGATGTCTCTTCCAACATCTTGGTTTGCAAGTTCTCCAAATCCCTGGTAGGTATCTGAAAATTGGGGGTGCCCCATTCCATCCAATGGTTCATTTTATCATTTTACCTATTAACATTTAACACATTTGCGGGGGATTACCCATTTTCCGATACACCCATGTAGGTGTAAACAAACAAAACATGAGAACGGAGTTGCGTCATATTTCAACTCTTAGGTGACCCCAAAGTACTCTACTAAGTTTCATGGAAGTTGGCTACCGAAAAATACCTGGAATAAAGGAAAGATTGCACTCCAAAGTGGAGCTTATGATTCTGAATGCTTATGATAAGATTATGTTGCTATGAACTAGTGTCTTTGTCCCCATGTGCACCCATTGTTATGAGATGTGGTTTCGTTCGACTGGCGGTGGTACCTTCATCTTCAAATTGATCCAGTGTCTCTAGCAGCTAATCGACATCGTCTCCCTGTAACAGGATTCATGACAATGATTGTCATAACATTCATGAAAGCCCATGAATTGATGAGTATATCAGATGTATCATCTCGTGAAAATCATAAGCGATTTATTTAGCACACCCAGATGCCAAATGAAAAATCAAACATGGTTCGCTGGAAAATCCACCATTGAGTTGAATGATTTTCCCAGTAAAGCCTCCATTTTCATCGGGGATTTCCCAGCTAGCCATGTTTGATTGCCGGAGGGTAGTTAATGGCTGTCCTAGCTGAAAGATGTAAAAACCCATTATGATCCATTATGAATCACCGTAATCCCACCCCAATAATATTAGACACCCCCCAGACACCATGGTTTTTTCTATGCCAAGCATCCCAAAGGCCTTGGACCCGGCAGACACCGGCCGCTCCTTCAGGGTGCGAAGGTTTTTCTGTATAACCTCTAAAATTGTGGCCATGCACTCACCTGATTGAGGTTTCAGATTTTGACAAAAGCTAACAAAAAAGACACATGTGAAATTTGTTCCCACTGGGGAAACATCATCAGAACCTGCCTCTTTGGAAAGTTCCATCATAGAAATCCACGGGTATCTCCCCAAAAGGTGCTCCCCAACAATATGGGCTTAAAGGGTCCCTATTTCCAATATGGGTTGATGGTTAATACTACTAACCCCTTAAACAATATGGGTGTGTCTGAAAAAAGGGGTATACTCCCAAATAGCTATTAATATAGGGAGAATGATGAGAATCCAATGGAGGGGTACACGACATTTTCAGACAAACCCATATCACATCATAAGGTCTTCGTTTGTGAGTCACCCTTTGGGGGCACTCAACAGTGGTGATCTTGATTGCATATCCGGGTACGTGTACAATCCAAAGATAAAGATGTATTTGCACAAACCAAAACGTACCTGTAGTAGACTATAAGAATCGTTGTAGTATAAAACAATGTCAACAGTAATCATATCATGTATATATATAATATATATCATACTTGTATCAAGAATCATCGAGATGTCCTAAATTTACATCCATCAATCAGACTTGTCTGTTGCCCCCCGCACCGCGCACCTGCTCCGCCTCCGGCGCTTTCGAGATCCGCGAGTTGTTCGAGGCAAACTTCCCTCGGCTGTTCCAGTTGGGTGATGTTCAAATGAATGAAACTGGGGGATCAAACTGCATGGGTAGTTTAGGGGGCCTTTTTATTTGCTACAGCAGATCCTGCAGAGATGGCTGCGGTGGAGGCAACCAGTCTCCGGATTCGTTTGCTGATTTCTTTGGATTCGGGGTATTGCAACTCTAACCCAAAAAAACACCTGCTTATATGCTCTAATTGATGCTTGAAACCCATATATACTGTGTATATATATATACACATACATATTAATGATGCTTAAATCTCTAGTCTATAATCATAAACCCCAAACAAATGCCATAAGATGCATTTCCAGAATGCTACTTCAATGATGTGTCTAGAATGTCCCCATTGTTTCCAGGTGTTTCGATCTTTTTCGGGGGTACTATAATTATCATCACTTATTTATATATATATATATGTATATGGTTAGGGGGTTCCTAAAATAGGGGTACCCCTCAAATCATCCATTTTAGTAGGATTTTCCATTTTAAACCATCCAGCTATTGGGTACCCCCATTTTAGGAACCCCCCATGTATATAATTTATCTACATATAAACAAACAATTTACATCATGTTTCCCAAAAATGGGGGTCACTATGGGGCACTATAATCATCAACCCACAGAATTGCCGCAGCTGTTCCCGCCTCGATCCAGCTGTCGACTTGCGGTCGCAGCCACGGGTGAGGTTGGGGGCGCAGGAGGCGGCTCGTCCTGCCGTGGATTCACCCAACGAAAATGAGGAGTTGAGCCACAAGAACTCAGGTGAAATCACAACACGAATGGGTGCGGAACCAATGACGTTTCATGAATTTTGCTGTGTAATTCCATGCAATTCCATGTAATTCCACCATTGTTAGGACAAGAACAACTCATCTTTTTCTCAACCTTCCCCTAGCCCTTGGCCATCCTCCTTCATGGCCGCTTCCAGGGCCGCCAGGGTCTTCTCAGACAAATGGCAGCCATTCACGTCGGTGACCTTTGGCAATGGAGGCGTTCATGGTGAAGGAGTGTTAAAATTTATGGTCAATATCTAAGATGTTTCCTAAAATGGTGGTACCCCCAAAACCATAGGTTTCAATATTAAGACTGTCTAATTTTTGATGATTGGGGGTACCCCTATTTTAGGAAACCCCGATATGAATCTAGTTCTTTACATGGCTTATAACGGCAACCATGGAGTTAAGTGCTAATTATAGTTGTACGCCGGTTGTAAATGGAATGACTCCAAGTAATGAACTTGCGATCACCACGGTTCCAAACCACTTCCTGGATGTAAATCCGAGCGGGAAAGCCATTGGTGACTGCACGTCCAACTGGGGACCCTTGCGCCGTTGTTGTTTTGCAAATCAGGGCCTGGCCCATACTTGAACCAAATCAAAAGGGCAAAAATTTGGCAACCGAGGTTACTGGGCCCTCAGCCGAAGCCACTCAAAACAGCAACATGGGATAACGCGGGTATGGATCCATATCACCTTGGGGAATCCTGGATTTTGGTCCTGTTTGTTTCTATACTAAAAAAATGTGTGAAAAAACCATTATGAAAATCAGAAAATGTCAAAGCATGTTGAAAGACCCTCAGATCTCGCCAAGACACAGGACATGGAAGGCCGCAAAGGTCGCCGCTGCCGTTCGTGGGGTCGCATATCCACGGCCAGCCTGTGATTCTGATGAGTTCATGTTATGTTTCATCGAACGATTATGCAATGTTTTAGGTTACACATTGAAAAACCCTTTATAGGGGAACCATTATATGAATGTATATATTGTTCATTATGTTACTCAATTTATACATTAAATTATATATTGTTACTCAATATGTTTTGAGTTTTCCATTCTATAAAACATATTGAAACCTCCATTTTCATCGGGAATGTCACAATCATTTTTCATGAAACCCGACGGGAATTCAACCTCCAAGGACATCAGAGAGAAACCATTGCTATAGTACTGGAACCATGGGATTAATAACGGTGTACATCACATGTATACAACAGTTGTATACCAAACATGTTCAAAGTTGGATTCTCCAAGGGTCGTCACTTTAAAATTTTGAACCATTCCGATACGTTCCATGATCCAAACCCCGTCATGCAATCACTATTGGGATTCCTTATGCTATAATGGGTAATACACAACTCTTACCGATATTTGAGAATGATTCCGCTCGTGTAGCTAAGAACCTTCGACCATACATGGACCATCTGTAGGCATCTTTTGATCGAGAAAAGGCCGTATTGTGCCTTGGGATTTCCGAGGGTTATGAGCCCAAACCCCTAATCCCTGCGGTTAGCTATGGTGGATAGGGCTCTT
>Ga0126342_10013237_pt1 | contig 14644 bp, 13 predicted proteins | sample Cyp1metagenome_FD_92528 | JGI IMG/M metagenome (GOLD analysis project Ga0126342, IMG submission 92528) | Coral microbial communities from Lord Howe Island, Old Settlement Bay, Australia - Cyphastrea 1 metagenome | ecosystem: Host-associated > Invertebrates > Cnidaria > Coral ... | reverse complement strand
TTTATTAATAATTTTTATATTTTTTATATTAAATATTATAATAATATTAATAATATTATAAATATTAATTTATAAAATATTTTTTATTATTTATTTTTTTTGTTTAAATAAAAATTAATTTAATATTATTCTTAATAATATAAAAATAATAATTATTTAAATTTGGATTTTTTTTTAATTATGTTTTAAATTTTTAATATAATTATATATATATATTATATCGATAAATTAGTATAAATAAATAATATTATATTTAATTTTTTGTTCGGAATATATATATATTTAATTGTTCAATTTCCCTCCATAATTTTTTATATTTTTAATTTAATAATATCCTAAATAAATTTACATAGTAATTTAAATTTTATATGGTTTTATAAAGTATTTGAGTAATTTATTAAAAAAATCGGAATATATCATATTATTATGGTAACCCGCCTCCCATTTTCAATATATGAGATTTGATGTAATTGCCAAAATCCCTGCACAAATTTGGCGCGCAGATCGTTTTCCAAGAATAGCACCAATTCCCTAGGCCCTACAAAATGACCCCTTAAAATCAACAAAATGATTCCTTACAAAATGAATGGCCCCAACCCAGCCAAATTTTCAGACTGCATTTTGAAATTGCTATATGAATTATAAATCTATGTGCTCGATTTTTGATATATGTTGAATATTTTTCAAGAATGATGAGGATAGGATTTCAGCGGGTGCGTGCGGCCGCGTCCTTTCAGTTGCCGAAAGGCTTTGTTCCTTGGTTCAGCACCAGCGTCTTTAAAAAAATGGGGCTCCCTGCAACAACGGCTTTTTTCTGCAAATGGGCTGCCCCCAAAGTTTGATGGTCCATGGCTCTCCCTACCAAAAATAGATAAAAATAGGGCAAATCAGGACAAACCGCCAAGCCACCGGTGCAGGTCCAGCTTCAAGCGTGCAATGGCAGCACCACTCACAAAGTTGCCACCTCCGAACATCACCGGTTTCTGGCAAGTCGCCAGGCTGGATGGTTGAAAAAATTGCTGAAACCACAAAAAAGAATGATATCATATCGATGATAACTTAAGCAATTTATTTTCAGATAATTTATATAAAATGCTCAAGTGCTGTTATATCCCATCAAATAATATCTCAGTTTTTTTGTCAGTGACCATCCCCCGGCAGAAGCGGATCAAGGCCCAGGCTGATGTCGAGGAACTGCAGTTGCGGTAATGGATCCTTCACCCACCAGCCAGAAAACCTGGCTGTTCAGTTGGCGCGAAAAAACCTAGCCGCCTGGCCATGGAAAATTGATAAGAGATGATAAAAAGATGAAAAAGAGATGATAAAAGATGTTAAAAGAATAAAACATAGTTGTTGATTGTTGATAGACATCTACAGTTGCAGTTGCTCTTCCCCATGGAAACAGTGATTGATATCTTCAGGATTGTTTTTTCCCAGGGAAAATTGGACCAAAATGGTCACTGGAGCCACGCGACAGCTGAAGACTCTGATCGTCCATCATGGCTTGCACCAGGCCTCAGCAAGGGGATCGGGGGGTCATATGTCATCGCTAGGGACCAAGGTGGTGTTGCTTAAATATGTCACTGGGGAATTCAATAAATAATGACTGGATGTGGGTCCCAAATTCGTGGCCCCAGCACGGTGCCCCATTGCCTTGCCCCATGCCAAACTATTCCAGAAATAGACCAAAGGTACCCAACAATGCAGCAAAATCCATGATTTGTAGCTTCATTTTCCCCATCAAAATGGCCATGTCTTGGGTGTATCCTATTCCCGACAGCAGTGATCCGTACTGCCTTCGAGCTACTCAAGCGCTGAAGTAGCGGCAAGTCCAAGTTCTGCAGCACCGCTTGAAGATTTTCACCTGGCAGTTGCTGAGTTGGTGGTTTCAAATGGCTTCAAGCCATCACAACAAGATTGGGATCCTCCCTTTTTCCTCATGAAAAATTAAGGATGCAAAATTAATGTAAAAATGACACCTTTAAAAACACCAACCAATTATATAATCAATACTTATTGCATGGGCAATTGGGATCATGTGGGCCCTGAAAGGGACGAAAAACTACCAAACGCGCTGTGAGTCCGAACAACGGTGAAATTCCTGGGTCCCAAACCTTTCAATGAAGAGGCTCCCAGCCACAAAGCCCGAAGGGAGCCCGGTAGCTGCTTACAAAGGGCACCTGCACCCGCGGCTCGGAGCATGGGATATCTCAGGGATAAGACACTGATGCACCAATATTGGACCAATATTCACCTATGACATCTGCAGTTCCAGACAGAGTCTGTTCCACCAGTTCATCATGAATCATGGTTCAAGCTGCTCTTACTCTTTGCCCAAGGTCTTTGCTAGATTGGGCAGAATTACTCGGAAACAAGGATGCCACAGAAATCGTTTGTGTGCTCCTCACTCGTGATCCGATGAGCATGATAAGCTGCAACCCTCTGCCTACTGTGGGTCGGTGACTGCCAAGCTGATTGGCAGTGAGATCTAATTCTTCCAGTTGAGGTGCCATCTCTGACAAATGTCCTTATCGAGCAAAGCCGCGCTCACAAAAAAAATGTCAAGCAAGCTGTACAGGCTGTACATAAGTCACTCAAAGTTTTAAATTTTAAAGCATGCAAATGAATGTCAATGTGTCCAATGCCCCCCAAAGTTGTGCCCAACCAGGCGCTTCGGCATGTGCCAAGATTCCGAAGGCCTCCGGCCTCAGATCAACGGAACTCTGCCAACCCTGCCATCCCAGTTCTCAATCCTCTCATCCAGAACTTTCTGCAACCAAGCGGCAAAAAGTCTGCCTGAGCAGGCCGCGCCACAAATCATTCGGATGATGCCAACTGGGGTTGTTGGTCTGAAAATGGTGATCCCCGGAAATCCCATGGTTTACCTGTACCCTCAATTTTCTCTGTCAAAATGGCCGGTATACCTTGTTTTCAATATGTTCAAACACATCCAAATGGGAACTCTCTGCACAGCTCGACGCATCGCTGCCAGGGCACCGTCGCAAACTGATTTTCTGCAAGGATCAGCGCGCGAAGCTTTGGAAGAGGCCTCAATGCAGGGTGGATGGATGTGCCCGGCTAAACCTCTGGAAAAACCAATGATCGCAATTCTCTGAGGTACGGACGGCAGATTGCGCACAATCTCTCCAACACCATGAGGCCCGAGTTTGTTTTGCCTCAGATGCTCCCACAAAGGTGACAATAAGACAGCTTGCCAGCGTCACCCGTGGATCCGGATGAATCCGGCAGCTTTTTGGAGTGAATCCAATGGCAACTTCTCATCTCCTTGCTGTTTCCACCTCCACCTCCGCATCGCAGTCTTTTCGCGCCGCGAACGGCGCTGGCTTATCACTTCATGATCCCCACAGGATGGAGGATGGGGCACACAAACGGCCCAGGCATCACGAGGCTCGAGTCTTAGAGCAGGGAAAAGCGACCAAACGTCACTTTGTCCGCCCTCATGGGGGTTCCAAAGGGGTGCCAAACAGGCAAACTGAGCAGCCAAGGGCTACAAACACAGCAGCAACATCAAAAGAGAGGTGGAAGCGGAACTGCAACCTCAAACCCAAGGTCTGACTGAGTTATGATAATTCACCAACCTTAGATAAGATTGTTTTGGGTCTCCCCTGAATCTACCTAACCATCATCGCAATGTCGTCGTGGTGGGGTCATTAGGGTCACTATGATTCACCCCGCCCGATGGCTTCAAGACTCATTTCAGGTTTCAAGATGTTTCAAGTGTGTTTTAGGACAGAAACCCTTACAATAGAAACATGTAAAACCGTCTGCTGCTGTGATTGCTGGCACCTGGCCGCAGCTCTGTACATGGGCTCGGCTCACACAATGTAGTCAAGACCAAAAAGCCGTCGCCGGACTTGTTCTACCAAGGCTGGCATCAAAAGGAAGAGGGGTCCAACCTGAGAGCATAGCACACCATCTGATGAAAATGGACGCCGCTACCCCCATTTTTGTGCATTTTTCATGGAAATGATGATCAACCACTGGATTTAGGGGTACCCCACTTTCAGACAAAGCCATCTGCATCTAATCTATACACTGAGAAAAACAGGTTTTCCTGAAAATGGTCCCTTAAGCCTTAAACCAACCTGATGAATGTTGCTAGCCAACGTGCACCATAGCCCCGGCATCCTACCAGAAATCAATTTTACATGACAAGAAGCTTATAGGTTGAAGCCAATAAAATGTACATGTGATATCATTTGGTGCCATTGTCGATATACTGCTGCGCACCAACAGCTGTGAGGGATATGATATGGCTCTATATAACTGATTAACCCCAAAAATCCAGCATGTGGGTGCTGTAGCCGGAAGTTGCCAATTCTGTTGGTCCATTGTGATGGCCCATACCCACATCTGAGTGCTTGCATCACTGCTGCTTTAAACAAACACGGCTGTCTGGGAAATCAGCTACAAAGGTAGATGATTTTCCTACGACAAAAAGAACGTGCCAGCGGTCAGGTTAAATTGCCAGTTTCAAGCTGATAAATTCAACCAAACCAACTATACCAATGCAGCCACAGCAGCGCGAGAGTCCCATAGTTGTAGCATGTTGTAGCCATTTTCAAAACAACCCCGAACCCACGTCCCACTTCCCCAGCGGCAGCGTTGCAGCCGAGCATCTCGCATGTACGCCGGCAACCAGCCCCTAAAGAAGCCCAGCGGCCCCGTCTCGCGCGCAACGGCCAAAGCAGCTCCGAACATGCTGGCGCCCCCCTTGCCTGGAGTAGATGCGTTTAGAAGCACTTTTAGGATCTTGGATTTGGTGGTAAACCTGGTTTTTACCCCAGTGATCAACCAAGGGATTTATTGTTGTCTCACATTTATCAAACGGAGGGATCCCGAATTCATATGGCTGGAGCCGTTGCAACTTGGAGGTCGACGGCGCCTTCTTGCATCACACGCGTTCGGATCATGTCAGCCTCAGCATCAGCATGTCAAGGAAAATACACCGGAAATCCATACGTCTTGACATTGCGAGGTTGGGCTGCTGGAGGAAACGAGACAAACCTACAGGACCCCCCCGTGAACCAGCCAAGAACCCCCAATGTCAAAATGCAATTATTTTTTGTTTCTCCAACCACCTCTCCAGGGTTAAGAATCATCTAAGACTCATCTATAAACCATTGATTTTCCGTTGGCAAGTTCACGTAGCAGGCCCAATGTCAAAAAACCATCCCAAATTTCCCAAGAAATGTTTAGAAGTTTGGCACAGATTAGACATTAGAGATGAACATATAGCATCCCAAATCGGAGGCTACATGAGACGAGTGGCGGGAGCCGTGACGCTGGTGCCCACGATGCCCGCAACCAAGCCTGCACCAAAATGGAGCACTGGACCATCGGCCAGGCCGGTTTGCGTCTTGGCTAAGTGCTTGGTGTGCCTAGGTGGCGGGATAGCTTCGCGGTGGGTGGCCCAGTCGATGTTCGCTGCTTTTTCACATGAGAACAACGACCGTAAATCCTAATTCAAACCAACACAGAGATGAACTATACTTACCAATAGTACCGCACAAAGCAGCGGCGGAAGTTTCAAAGATAGGACACTATAGGAGAGGTGAGTTGCTGTGACGCATGGATGGCAGAGCGAATCCACTGATGGACCCAAAGGTGGTTTGAGTTGTGTTTTTTGGAGTGGTTGCAATGGTTGCAGTGGTCACCTCACCCACAATTGCTGGAGGTGTAATGCAGCTGTAGTTGTAGTTGTGGTGTAGTGGAGCTGTAGTTGTAGTGTAGCGCCATTAGCGTAGTGTAGTTGCAGTTGTACTTGTAGTGTAATGAGTGTAGCGTGATGTAATGTAGTGCAGTGTAGTGTGGTGTAGTGTGGTGTAGTGTTGTGTGCTGTAGTGTAGTCTAGTGTAGTGTAGAGTAGTCTAGTGTAGTGTAGTGTAAAAAGTAGTGTAGTTGTAGCTGTAGTTGTAGTTTGTGTAGTGTAGCATAGCGTAGCGTAGTGTAGTGTAATTAGCGTAGTGTAGTGTAGTTGTAGCTGTAGCTGTAGTTGTAGTTGTAGTGTAGCGTAATGTAGTGTGGTTGTATTTGTAGTTGCAGTTGCAGCTGTAGTCTAGTGTAGTCTGGCGTAATGTAATGTAGCGGAGTTGTTGCTGTAGCTGTAGTACGTAGTAATAGTAGTTGTAGTTGTAGTTGTGGTTATAGCTGCACTGTCATCAGTGTAATGTACTGTATAATTAGTGTAGTGTAGTGTACTTAGCGTACTGTAGCGTAGTAAGTTTGCATTTGCATTTGTAGTTGTAGTGGTAGTGTGACGTAGTGTAGTTGCAGTTGCAGTTGTCTATCTATCTATCTATCTATCTATCCATCCATCCATCCATCCATCCATCCACCTATCCATGTATCCATCTATCCATCTATCCATCTATCCATCTATTAATCTATCCATCTATCCATCTATCCATCTATCCATCTATCTATCCATCTATCTATCCATCCATCCATCTATTCATCCATCCATCCACCATCTTTCTATCTATCTATCTATCTATCCATCTATCTGCAAGATTGAAAACGAAGCTATTCTGCGAGACTTCCTCAATTTTTGAATTTGACAACATCAAAAACGCAGCAATTCTGCAAGACTTCCTCAATGTTGACCTTGACAACGTCAAACACGAAGGAATTCTGCGAGACTTCCCCAAGGGCAAAAACGAAGCAATTCTGCGAGACTTCCTTCAAAAATGTTCAGTTGAGTGCAGAGCTGACGGCCTCGTGCCAATGCGTTTTGCGATTTTACCACTCCATCTGTCTAGAGTATTGCGTCTGCCACGAAAAAGTGATGCCAAGTCGTACGAAGTGTTGCACCTGTCACGCAAAATCATCCTAGCAAATCTGAAGATCTGATGCTGGAAATAAGGGCCCTGGCCCTGACCTCCTGACATCTCTGATGAACATGTCTCTTGCACCGCGCCTGCCACGCAAAATACATCTTTCCAGATCCTATTCAAATGCCCCACGCCTGCCATCGCTTTGAAATGCCACAAAACCCTCACGTTTTGCTCACGTTTGACAAGGTGCAGAATCCCTTGCGCCTGCCAGGCAAAACGACATTTGAACGTCCAAAAGTGTTCCGAACCCGTCAGTAATGTAGTGCAGTGTAATGTAGTGAAGTGTAGTGGAAGGTAGTGTAGTGTAGTGTAGTGTAATGTAGTGTAGTGTAGCGGAGTGTAGTGTAATGTAATGTAGTGTAGTGTAGTGTAATTTAGTGTAGTGGAGTGTAATGGAGTGTAGTGGAGTGTAGTTGTGTAGTTGTAGTTGTAGCGTTGTGGAATGCAGTGTAATGTAATGTACTGTAGTGTAGTGCAGTGGAGTGGAGTGTAATGTAATGCAGTGTAGTGTAGTGAAGCGAAACGAAGCGAAGCGACATCTGAACCTCCAAAAGTGGTCCGAACCCCTGGTGTTTTAACATTTTGACTTCAAAATGTGCTTCGCGCCACAACGGCGTGCACTTTTTCCACGTCTCAACTTCCAAAAGTGGTCCGAGAATGGTGTGCTTTGTGCGTTTTGACTTCGATATGTGCTTCGCGCCACAACGGCGTGCACTTTCTTCGGCATCTCAATTCTTAAAAGTGCTCCGAGAATGGTGTGCTTTGTACGTTTTGACTTCGAAATTGCTTCCAGCCACAACGGCGTGCACTTTTTCATCTCTCATCTGGCCAGATGGCTCCGCACCCGCCGTTTTAGCGAGCCTACTTTTCGACCCTCCGTGATTTGGAAAAACACAGTGAATCGCGACTTTTCTACCTTTTCGCGCACCTGCATCTTCTTTCTTCCGACTCTTTCTCTCTCTGATCTTCTCTCTTCTTCTCTTCTCTTTTCTGACTCTTCCATACTCTTCCCACCTCTGCTTTTCCATCTGTCCATATTGTCGGAAGTTTGACTTCTAAACTTCCTTCGATTAGATTTACTAGTAGTTGGGTTGTAATGGGTTTACTAACAAACGAACTATGGTTTATAAACAGGTGAAGCATAGTTATAATCACCATATATTAAATATTCTTAAATATCCATAAATCCCAATTAAACATCTTATCAACCAACTTAGCTATGTGGCCCCACCTGGTAGGGGACGTTAACGAGGTAAATGTCATGGTTTGCTTTGGATCATACTGCAGAAATATATTCGCTGACTCAACTGACGTGTTTCCTCTGTTGGTTCGGCCTTGCACTAAGAACCGCGCCCACTTTACACCACTTCCCAGCTCCGTTTTGCACCCTTCCCAAGCAAAATGGCGAAGACCCTGACACTTTTCCCAGAAACTATAGATGCTAATAGTGGCTAAATGCATTTTGGCGGATTCGATTCCATTTTCTGGATCTGCCGAGCTGCTCATAAACGGGCACCGTGCCAACAGTCATACAAATACTTCTGACCTTGCGCCGGCCGCGATAATATACAGTCTGCATACTGGGCCTGGCAATCCCCCCCCCACACACAATTTGGCTAAGCCATTTCGAAATACTTTGAACACGTTCTGGCATTCCATGCGAAACCCTTGAGATCCTGACCACATTGACACCGGAGCCCCGGAAAATACTGAGCACACCATCTTGAAGGAGCAAACGGAAGCCCGAGACCTTACCATCCAACAGAACTCAGACGCAGAGAGCTGCATGCGCTGCCCTGAAATGATCCATCAGTCGGGTCGAGATCGCATCTGGTCCATTGTTTCGACGTCATTTCTGCCCTTTTATGGAAGTCTTTCGTTGTTGTCGTTGTTGCTCAGCTGGAATTCTATTGAATTCTTACGCTTACAAGGAAACTCAGGCAGTGCCATCTTTGGACGTTTCCTGACACAGCCTGTGGGCCTGCAACCAGGGCACTGAGCCGGTGATTCGGCATGGATGTCCTGCTCGGAGCCCGGTGGTTAGTAGGCCATTGGACACAAGGCCAGCTTCCGCTTGAACCCTGCGGGAGCGAAGATTCGGACCAGGTTGAAAGTGTTGAATGTGTTGAGTGTTGAAGATTGATGAAGATCATTCAAGGAGGACTTTTCGTAGGTGTTGGCTGCTGTGGCTATTGCACCATCAATGTTCTCGTGACTACTGTGCGATCCAACCAAATCTGTCGGGATATTCGGGTATTGATCCCCAGTTGGAAAAACCGCCAACTAGATCAACTAGCTCTTCAAATGGGCCCATGGCTGCCCTGCCTGATGCGCACCAAGTCGAAAGGACTGGCCAACAAACCGGAGAGAGCGCCCAGAACCACGCCAGCACTGAACTTGCTCCCAAGCCCGGCCTGGTCTTCGCGAGTTGCGCTGATAGACCTGGTTACCTGATGTTACCTGCTTACTTCGCGAAGGGGCTACTGCGGTCTGGCAGGACGTTGACCGGGCGTGTCTGAAAATGTGATCATGTGTGATATACCCCCAAATGGTCATTTTGACAGGGAAAATAATGATGATGAATCACTGCAGATTTGGGGGTACCCTATTTTCAGACTTCAGACAAACCCATTCAGCTGCGGGTGGTGCTCCACAACGGATTGAAGGGCTTGAAGGATTCTGATTCTTTCGGTCGGCAGCTCATCTGATACACATCACATCTGCGTGCAGCTCAACATTAGGGCAGCAATGGGGCCACAAAAATTGGCCTTTCCAGTATTCAACCAGCCCAATTTTGGTATATGTTTGAGCATCAACCTCACTTTGGGCCATAAATAGTTTCGAGTCATATCTATCAATCTATTGATTGCAGCCATGGCAAAGATGCAAGTACATTACATCAGAAATATCTTGTCCCCAACGGCAGCTTCTCTGCAGCTCAAAAACGTCGCCGCCACCTTTACCCTGGCGTCGGACGGAGAAAAAATGCCATGGAAAAAATGCGCTAGAGAACAGCAAAATGATCCAAAATGTACCTCATGGCCCAATGGATGAACGGCAATCTGGCAGGCTGAACCTTTGCAATGAAGGACATCGCATCTCGGACTGCTGGGTAAGCACCAATGCGGGTGCCAACCACTGTGCATTCTCTTCCTAAGACGATGAGTTAGTGAGTCACCAGCGTGTCCAAGGGATCAACGCCAGTCTGAGGCACGGTCCCAAAGATGCAAGCATGCCAGTGCTCCAAAGTGCCAGAAGTCCTGCCCACAAAACACGGACATGCTGCTCTGTTGCATTTGGACATATTTAGATTTAAGTTATTCAAACCATGAATCAGGCCAGTTCACTCTGCATCTCAAAACTCGTCGAGTTTCTCACCAGCTAAAGCTTCCTTCTTCGGCAAAGATTCTCTGAGCAGTTCCCCGGAAGCCACCATTGTAAGGTGCTGCTGTACACCCAGATGCTGGCACACCTTGCCGCTCGCGGCAGCGGCAAAAATCCACGCTTCTGGCCAATCTTGGATACCCTGCATGTGTTTTCTCCTAGCTGGCTGGCATATTTGTATATATATATATATACATGTGTGTATAGACACATATGCCAATGCTGATCAGTATGTATTTTATATATAAACATACACAGGTATATATATATATATATATGTGTGTGTGTATCTACCTATCTATCTATCTATCTATCTATCTATTTATCTATCTATCTATCTATCTATCTATCTATCCTATCCTATCCTATCCTATCCTATCTATCTGTGCGTGCACGCATGAATCCTCATTTGCAGCAACAGATTGAAGTACTAGACTATCCAAAGTTGACCCAGAAACGATGTAATTCTCGCCTTGCATTCGTGTTTTGATCACATCAGTCCAGTTGAGCGCTGTTGGCACAGCAGTTGCAGCTACCATGGCTGCACCAACCTCTTTCACAGGCCTGCTCACCATGGCTGCGAGGGTTTGAGTTCTGATTCGCTGACAAACTCATGAGTGAGCTACATACACTACGATGTCTTCAAAAAGGAGAAAAAAAGCTGCGGAACAAAGAAAAAAGACGTGCCTTCCCCTGTGAAGCTTTCACGGGCCAAGCTGCAGATTGAGCATGTTTGAGCCATATTTACTTGTTGCCTTCACTTCCTGCATGTCTGAAGATGTCTGCACTTGCTGAATGAGCACTTGTGGCTGAGGAGAAAGTGATAAAGGCAGCCCAAAAACCACCGCTGCGCAACTAGCAGCACCCCGCACCCTCGGTCAGGATCTCCCTGAACCCTTCAAGCCAGGGCGCGAGATGTCCAACTTGACCAGCGTTGCACTCATTGACTGCAAAAGGTGCACGATGATCTCTGAATGGCTGGAACCAAACCAATTCCCACGCAGATTCAGGGACTGAAGCTGCAGCCCTGCTGGCAGCAAGGTTTCAACTCCCGTGGTTCCCAAGCCATTCAGTGAGAGGTCCAAAGTACTCAAAGGCAGCTGTGACAGGGAACGCACCAGGGCCGCCAAACCTGCTGGTCCCAGTCCATTTCCTCCAAGCAAAAGCGTCTGCAACTGGGGCGTACACTGCAAAAATTCTCCTAAGAAGTTGGCACCTTCCAGGCACAGCGCGTTCATGGAGAGATCCAGGGTCAACAAATTCTTGAATGGAAGGGATACCAGTGTCTCACAAAGGAATTTCAGAGGTGCTGCGCCCGGGCCAGTGAGACCACATTGCCTGAGCATCAGTGATGACAGCCCTGTTGCTCCTTCCAGAAAGCATCCCATTGGCTGCATGACATCTGCCAGGGGCACCAACTCCACAGAGAAGGTTTCCACATCCCAATGGCTCGCGTGTGTTGCCAGTGCTTTAAAAATGGGGGAGGCCTCCAAGTTTTGAGCATCCTGGAGGGTCCCATCCTCGAGAGCTCAAAGAGGGCTTTCAAAAAAAATGTGGGAGTTCAACTGGTTAAACAATTGGAAAAAAGTCAGCAAATTCATCCAAATCTTCGCCCAGGCATCCTGGCAATCCTGGCGGCATTTCTCCACATATCTTCCCTTCACCCCCAGCTGCTTCACTGGTGCCCCCCGCAGTAGCTCCACACATCGCGCTGTCGTCGCCCAGAACTTCTCCGTGTCCCCCTGGCAGGCCTGGAACTGCAGCTCCACGAGGCGCTGACACCAAGGTGCAGCTCGCGTCACAAGGCCCAAGGGTAAATCTGACGCGATGACCTAGGCACAAGACCAACCAAAAATTGATCTGACTTGATGGGTATATGATATGATATATATATATATAATATATATATATATATAATAATGTATATATATATGTATATAATAATGTGTATATATATAATAGAATATATATATATATGTATTGGGAATATCAACCAACAAGATGATATATATATATAGAGAGAGAGAGATTATACGTATGTGGATAATTGTAGATATATATTGTAGGATTGGGTATATCAACCAACAAGATGATAGGCAATAATAGGGATATGTCTGACAATGTGGTATGCCTCACAACAATGGCAATTTTGACAGGAAAAAGCGATAATTAACTAGTGGATTTAGGGGGACCCCTGTTGAACCGATTGCGGTGAAAATAAAGGAAAAAAATAATGTGAAGAGGTACTCCAGCAGCTGCTGGAGCAAAGAGCCAGCATCTAACTGGGCATATCAACAAAAAAAAGTCGCAGTAGTATTACCAAATAGCCCATTTTTATTATGGTTGAATTTCTCCAACTTTTGGGGTTCCATATCTGCCTTTGATCAAAAAAAATCCGCCCCCACCTCGCCCATGGTCCAAGTGGCTAAACGCCTCAAATGCGCTGCAACGAGCTTCACCCAGTCGGAGGCTAAGATCATCAACTGCAACGCCTGTCGCTGGGGCAGCCAGGACAAGGTGCGGCTTAGGACCTGCGCGTCCAAGCGCTGAAGGAGATCCATGGCTGCAGCCCTTACATAGGCCTCATATATGGTAAGTACCTCCAATTTAGGTAGAAATTGCCATTGACCTACTTCTCTCTCTCTCTCTCTCTCTCATGAAGTTATGTACAGGTGTGTGTTTCTTGACATGCCTTTGTGTAGATAAATCGGCTGGGCAGCATTTGCATCATTGTATTTCTGCATTGTTGGTTGACAGTGACAGCTTGCCAATGTGGGTGCCAAGATGGGAATGTCACTAGAAATCCGTGTTTTGAAGCAATGCTTAACCTTTATGATTTGGTGCAAATGGGTATAGAAAGTAGTGCAAGAGTTGGGGTCACAAATAATTTCCAGTTTGCAAATGGGCTTCTCCCCAAATCGATCAGTTGCAGGTCTAAAGATCGATTGTTGGGGTCTCCCCAACTTATTGAAGCTATAATAGTGCAGCCATGTGCAGCCTATATATATGTATATAAATATATATATATCCCTGTTTTGTTGCAGTGGTCCCTGTGTTCGCTTGCTGTCTTTATCTGTCTTTATCATCTGAACTGAAACCAGTAAGTTCATGCTTCCCCGGTGCTCTTGAGGCACGAAGCGCTTGGGCTGTGTACGAAGCAGAAGCTAAAGCTTCACTCGTGCGACCTTGTTACTGAACAGAGTCGGATAATTATTGCGTCTTGTTGCGTTCCCCCAAATGGTGTCCAATCCATGGCAGTACCCCCAAATCATCAAATGTTAGACCATTTTAGTATTGAACACTATGGTGACTTGGGGATCCCCCATGGCTTGAGAAACCCCCAAATCTCTGACCATCCCAGGGCCATTTTTTGCCGCCGGCAGTTTTGCTGCGGCTTTTTCTGCCGTCCCCGTGGTGCCTTTGGCCAAACAGGAACCGCACAACAGCGACCTCCACGGCAGGGATAGGTGAGCCACACCATTTCAGGCGATGGTTGGCTTGGACCTTGATTTCAGCCATGACATTTCAGTAGCGCTTTTTGGTAACAGCAAAACAATCCCATCATCGATGGAACACTCTTTCAATCAGGTGGATCCCTCTTCAAACCAATTTTCGCCTGGTTGTAGGCTTCCATCATCAAGTCTTCACGCTAATAAGCGGTCACTATGTGAAATTATGCATAATTATGTCGTTTTTCGGCAGACAGAATAGATGAACACTGGAGGATATCATAGATACTTAATATTCACACTTTTAAACATTCTTCTATATGACTCTAGAATATTCTATCATTTTCTATCATATTTGTGATTAAAATTATGATATATGAATTCTTCTACAATATTCTATCGTATTAACATGATCTATGTACTGCGGCAGTGAAACCTCCACAAGTCCAAGCTGCACCGGTTCATTCAGGTGCTGAACACCCACCCTTGCAGTGGTAGCTTCGTAAAGGCGTTGACTGGCAAAGCTAAGAGTACAAAAAGGATGTTTATGACTCATGTATGACTATTAGTTGCGTACATGTTCACACAGAGATGTGCAAATAGAATTCACAATTGGTATTTGTTCACACTAGTTGCGCACTTGGCTGCGCACCCTGTCCGTTGCCTTGCAATATTTAGGTTTGGGTTGACTTTAGCGAAATACAGTTGACGAACTCGTGAAACTTTCCTATGTACATATCTATGCACACATAGAGAGAGAGAGAGAATGAGAGAGCGGGAGAGATTGATACTATCTGATACCTAGATAGATAAATAGATAGATACATAGGTAGGTAGGTAGAGGTAGGTAGAGGTAGGTAGAGGTAGGTAGAGGTAGGTAGAGGTAGGTAGAGGTAGGTAGAGGTAGGTAGAGGTAGGTAGAGGTAGGTAGAGGTAGGTAGAGGTAGGTAGAGG
>Ga0126342_10013236_pt1 | contig 14648 bp, 17 predicted proteins | sample Cyp1metagenome_FD_92528 | JGI IMG/M metagenome (GOLD analysis project Ga0126342, IMG submission 92528) | Coral microbial communities from Lord Howe Island, Old Settlement Bay, Australia - Cyphastrea 1 metagenome | ecosystem: Host-associated > Invertebrates > Cnidaria > Coral ... | reverse complement strand
TTGGTAAGCGTACCAAACGTACCTTACTAAGCGTACCAAGCGTACCTACCCAAAGCGTACCAAGCGTACCAAGCGCACCAAGCGCACCAAGCGTAGCGTACCTATCTTATAGCTGGATATCAAACACCTATCTTGAACTTAGATAAATCTTAATTATATATATATACATGTTATTTTGAATGTTTTCCCATACAACTCATTCATCGTTTTGCGATGTCGGTACTCGTAAAGCGATAGTGAAGCATCTCCCATTTTACCATCAATGGCCAGGCCAACCATCAACCATCATCAATCCATATGAATGATAAAAATGGCATTGCTTTTTCCTAACAGATGATTTCCCCTGATTTTCCCATAGTATTCCCATAGTTTTCCCATTTTCCCATGGTTTTCCTCCATGCCATGGCTCGTTTTGGCTGCCAGGATGGTGTCTTCGAGGTCAAGGCCACAGCCGGAGACACGCATCTGGGCGGCGAGGCGCCATGGCATGGCATGGCATGGCATGGTGGGGTGATCTGGTGGTTTATGGCATGGCACCATGCAGAATTGGGTATGGGTCAATACCTATAGATACCATTTTTAATGGGATGAACATCCATTTACCAGCTATTTTGATGTGAACTACAGGGGTACAAGGTTTTGACACACTGCCAATTTTCTGGCTGAATCGAAGAGTAAATATGATAAATGGCATGGCGATGTTTTTTCTGAAGATTGATGGGGAAACAAACAAGTTTTTGTTCATTGGGGATCACAAATCAATGAATACTTGGACCATGGATGATTCAAATACTGTAATCACATCCCCGATCCCCATAATTAGTTTCTGGTCCCAAGTATATACATAAATTAAAGCCCCTACATTTACCATGGTTTCTGGGGGGTCTTTAAGGGATTAGTTTAGTAGCATTAATCGGATTCTGTATGACATTTATCATAATTCTGCTCCCTGCAGTGACGAATGATGTCGGAATGTACAGAACCAACAGCGACGGGGATGCGGTGTCTGAGTCAATGGGGGCCCTTTTGAACCCCAATGGTCGATAGTTTGGCTGGGTTTTCAACGGTTGATATTTGGACAACACTAACTTTTGGGGTATGAGTCAAATTTGGATACCCCCAAAGTTGTTTTTTTCCCCCAAACATCTTATACCAGTCCATCCGTGACTCCGAAGGTTGAACAACAAGATAGACCAACACCCATAGGATTTTGGTGAACTCGACATTTCTATAGTTAAAAGAATGTTAAAAGATGTTAAAAAAACCATTGTTTCTATATTTTTTTTGCTGTGGAACAGGGTGGAATTTCGCCAATGCGGATGTGAGGACTTCAGTAACCGGCTTTTGGAGCACTGCATGAAGGATGGGCTGGCCAAGCGGAGCCAAGCGGGGTAGCATCACTAGTCTTGGACGATGGTGAAGATGTATAGTTGGGTTGAGTGCATGGGAAAACTCGGATTCAGTACTCCAAAAAGTCACCTTTTGCTGGATCGGATTCAGTGCACGCACCAGAAAGGTACTAGATGGAGGTATGCCTACCAAGAGGTTTTTTTTGGATGATGGCGACCCCCGTTTTTGTGGCTGTTTGGTGGATCTTCAAGGCTATTATCAGCACTGTTTTTGAGCGTTTTTTTGGCCTGAAATCAGGAGTTTGAGAGGAAGAATCGTGGCAAGGACAGCAGCTTGCCCGGACTATGATAAGCTCATCGACAGGGATTGGGATTGGAATACACTCTGTCAGAAAAAAACTATGCGCCATCTACTTTTCAGGTGGTATGGAATCACACAATTCATTCCTACTTGGATTGTTATATGGATGCTATATGTGTGATATAGCCAGGTGGGGAAACCTACGGCTGCACCATGACATAACCATGCCACACATCCGCGCAGGATGTACGCTCCAACCAGCGTGCCTTGCGGCGATTGCAGGTAGAATGTGACACTGCTAGCGACGCCCAGAATTCGGATGACGGAATGCGGATGGGGATGGCAGTGGGATGGCCCCATAGACATGGCATCTGGATGACTCGTCATCCAATTGGGAATCCATTTTTGGATAACACAATAGACAATAATATATCAATACTATATCAATAATATCCCCATTGTCTTTTTCGGGATATGGGGATTGATCCAACCATGGATTCTAAGAGTTGGGAGCAGGCTAGGATTTGATCCGCTCACCAATGATTGCAGTAGCTCAGTAGCGCAACAACAAGCTGAAGAAGCACATCATGTTCAGGAACTGTTAACTTTCTCTGTCTACCGTTCCGGAAATTGTGGGTTCCACCATTGTGACGTGACCGGAACCACTTTTTTTTGGTAGGTTTCTGACGGTTTCTGATGGCTTCTGGCCAACTTATGGCAGCAACAATGGTTGGTTGGACAACACGTATCTACCATCCAGTAGTCTAGCCTAAAGCTGGAACATCCATGAAAATCCTAGAGTCTTATCCATTTTAGAACATATTCCCACTGAAGCAGGACTTCCCATGCTATGTTTGATTCCGAAAACAGGTCCCATTGGAAGCACTGAGGCCAAGAAGACCTTATCCTCATCCACACAGGCCACCATTGAGGCCTGACTTCTAACCTTCAGATACTTTCAGCATACTTTCAGCAGTACTTCAGCACCCCTAAAGAAGTTTGGGAAGTTTGGAAAACACACAACTTTCTTGAAAGATCAACTGATCAACTCAGACTTCGTGTTCTAAGCCACTCTCTTTTTGGACGTTTCACAGGTGGATTCTCTGCTGGATGGCATCGATTTCTCCTGTAGCATCTCTCGAGCCAAGTTCGAGGTGGCAGCGTTACTGCGTTGGATGGATGCTGTGGGGTTCATGTGATATATGATATATATACTGTATATATATAATGAAACAGTATAGACCAGCTTATGTATTTATGGATGTGATATGGATGTGATTGTATATTGTTGTGTATGATCGAACGGGATTGTATATGCATATATTTATATATATTCACATATGAATACATCCGATCTATGGTAATTCAATACGTACGATGTAACTGTAGATACGAATGTGTATGTGTGTGTACACATACACACAATTCACGCCACATGGCATCGTGCAAACACAAGCAGTACTGTATATGCACACAGATACATATATGTTGCAAGGAAGCCAATGTACACCCTTTCTCGTCTGGTATACCTCAATGATCCATGATAATCTTAGACATCCCCAGTGACAGACCTTGGCTCCAAACTTCAAACTGTAGAGCTAGAGGGATATCCCCGACTCTCTCAGGTGTAGGGGGAATATATGGGGATTTATGAAGATTTTACATATAATTCCTGCAAAACTCTTCAGCTGGTGGTTTTGAATCTTAGGGATCTATGGGATCATTATCTCATTTTCAGAAAGACTCCATGAGATATTTTAAGGGGAGAGAAGCACCCAAATGATGAGGCACAATCCCCACAATCCCTGACATTAGATACCATAGATAACCTGGAATCCGTTTTTTTTTGGCCAGGAACTGAACATGGATCTCTTCAAACGCTCCATGGAGTCCGTACAGAAGGTCCAGCTTTTCCAGAAAGGCTGTGAATTGTCGTTGGGGATGGAGCACAGAGCCAGGAAAACACCGCAGTGCCAAACTCATCTCGGCCTTCCTTTCTGACGTATCATTTTGATGTACTTTGGGTCCCAGAAGATGGCCATCCAACTTGTTTTTGCCCCGGTCAAGTTCATTTTTTTGATTAGAACTATGTTGTGATTCATTATTATCAGGTATCAAGTGCTTTTTTATGTTTTTTAAAACATTTGTTTGAACGACCTTTTCCTTTTTATTGCTGTTAGTTTTCTTATGGCTATCATTACTTATCGTTGTTATTGCGATTATCATTATAACCATAATAATTAGTAGTAATTCTTATTATTGCAATTATCATCCAAACACGTCATCTACTATGCTTGTATTATCACCCAATCAAAACATAATTATCCAAGAAACCATAATGATGCACGATACGATACGATTATCAGGATTTATCATTATTATTAGGAACAGCTAGTAGTAATTCTTATTGTTACGTTTTTTTTTTCATTACTTATAGGGTTATTATTATAGTATAATTATTCTTATCATTATCATTACTGTGTATCATTAGAAGTATTAGTATTCTTATACCATTTTGTCACTGTTACTCACTATGTTATTATATATAATAATAATCATATCATAGAATTATATTTGTCAGTATTCTCTCATGATGTGTATATATATATACATATACATATGTTATATATATATATGTATATATATATACAAGTATGGGCTTGTCTGAAAATGGTGTATACCCCAAAATGGTTCTACGGAAGGGACAATGATCATGAACCCATGGGTTTTTGGGGCTGCGAGGTCTTGGAGGATGCCAAGGTGGAACGCAAGGCGGTCGATGAGGCGATGCGGAGGATTCCCATGACGTCGCCCGGTGGTGCCCGGTGGTGTGGTTGGTAAGGGGGATTGGCCGAAAAAATGGCCTTATTTCCAGTTGGTGAATTCTTGTAATTTATCCAAATTCATAGGGATTGAGCAATTTGCTTTGGATTCCATGGGGATGGATGGCCATAAATCATAAAAATCACTTGTAAACTGACCCTAGCTGGTCAGTTTTAGTATCGACCGTCCAATTTGGGGGGTATTACATTTTGACCCATACCAAAATTTCTTATTGTCATTATAACCATAATACCAAAATGAAGTTGTTATTGTGATTCTCATAAATAATTCTGTTGTCATACTGTACTGGATCATGTTTATAAATTCTCGGAGGTTATTTAAAAATTGCAATGACACCATGACAAGTGACAAATGACGCCCCTAAGCAATGAGGCTTCCTCAATAACACGCCTCAGTTAGGCCTCAAAAAGATATACACTAGTTATGACATGAATCCCCCGAATGGTCACGAACCTACAGTACCTGTCTGATTGATTGGGGATTCTGAAGTGACATAAATATGGGAATCTGTTGATGACAGGTAGTTCTCATTGGTGGCTCCACCCGCATCCCCTATGTGCAGAAGCTGATCGAGGCGTTTGTTGCACTCAGGGGATCGGGATTCACCAAACAGCAAGCGGCTGACGATCCCTTGCTGGATTTTTTGGGATTCCCAAAATTGATCCAAAAACCTGCTATCTCTTCGTCAGGTGGGGTTTGGAATATGATCATTTCGCCAGGATGATAACGACCTCACGTCGCGACGTCACTGGAATGTTTTTTTTGGGTGGTAACTATCCTCAAATGGCCACAATTTTCAGCGATGTTCTTTTCATCTATGTGAATTCTTGTATTTCAGCCAGATGGGATATGGGTATGGGTCAATACCTACAGATACCATTTTTAGTGGGATGAACATCCATTTACCAGCTATTTTGGGGTTCACTAGGGTACCAAGGTTTTGACTCATACCCATATACTGATAATTACTGATATACAACCAACAACACTCAGAAATTGGATGATACAGTCCTTGGCAAAACATGTGCCTGCGTGATGGCTGGAAGTTTGGTGCCTGTCCCCTTTTCTGCCAGTTCTCGCAGACGAACGCGCCAAGTGGACGCACACCGTCCAGCCTGGCTGGATGTTTCCCGATTTACCCGATTTTATAGATGATCTTCCCAGCTAGAAAATGTATTCAAATGTGATAAAAATATATATATAAATATATAAATAAATATATATATATATATATAAATATCCGAAATATCCATTGAGTTCGCGGATTTTCCAGCCATGTTTGATGACGGATGACGGAGGGTCGTCAGATTTTCCACTCCGGTCGCAGGATTACTTCGGCAAGGAGCCGTGTCGATCGATCAACGCCGATGAGGCAAAAGTTGAGAATCCTTGCAACGAACAATTGGAAAACATGGGAAAACTGGGACATAGGTCGGGTTAAAGCATGTTAAAGCCTTTTTGGTTATGACTTGTAACTGAAAATGGAAATACAACGAAATATATGACTTGTAATAACTGAAAATGGAAATATTTGAAATAACCCAACAGTTTGTAGAACCACTTCTGAGTTCTAAATGCACCCTGCGGAGCCCCCCAAGTGGTTGCAAAGCTCGCAGTGACCAGGCCGTAGCCTATGGGGCAGCGGTGCAAGCTGCAGTGTTGTCTGGCAACAAGGCCTTGATCGACGTTTTGATCGTTTTGGGTGTCTGGCAGAATGGCAGTTTTCATCCATTTTCATGTGGGTATGGATCAATACCTATTAATACCATTTTTAGGGGGATGAACATCCATTTACCAGCTATTTTGATGTGAACTACAGGGGTACAAGGTTTTGACACACTGCCATGTGAAAATAATGACATGATGATCCCCCATTGACTTCAACAAATGACAAAAAACCTGACTTATCGTGGCCAGGGCAAGGACTCTCCGTTGAAGGACATCGTCCTGCTGGATGTCACGCCTTTATCCTTGGGTCTGGAAACCGCTGGCGGCGTCATGACGAGGCGCGATCCAGTCAGGTGTGCAGAGTGTAGAGGGGGAAATGATCTGTTCATGCAACAGTTGAAATTATTAGGCATGTGACGGCATGTGTCATGTTTGTGTTATTTGTTTTTGTTTGCATTATATGTACTGAATATACATATATATATGTTATGTGTACTATACTATATATGTATAGCATAGAGGTGAGATTTCTCAGCCATCAATCTTAATTCCTTTTCGTAGTCGTAGTTTAAAAAAAGTATATAGGATGACGGCCCTGAAACAATTGGACGCACAGACAGCTGCCCAGCATTGCCCAACATGACAAGGCTCATTGAGAGAAACTCCACCATCCCAACCAACAAGAAGCAGGTGGAAGTTGGGTGCGGCTGTGGCTGTGATGCGCTCGACATGAAACAGCAATTTTTGAGTCTTCAAATTGGGGCATCGCAGGAGAGCGCTCTACAAGAATTGTTCATTGAGGGTCTTACGGGGTAGGACACATTTTCTTTTCAGGATTTGAGTTTCTCTTTGCTCTGCTATATTCTTACATCCCAGAGTTGAGCTGGGACGTGCATGCCAAAGTCTAGCAGATGGCTACATCATGGGTTTCATGTACGTACAGCAATGTACAGCACATGTGTATATAACGTATTTGCATCAGTGTGTTTCTAAACCACCTTTTCCAACATCCGGAATATGGGCAGCAGAAGACCAATGTATATTTACAGTGTATATATATATTTCTTTATTTCTTCCTTTCTTCCTTTCTTTCTTTCTTTCTTTCTTATTATTATAGATTATATACACATCCTTTCATGTATTTGGGAGTTTAGTTTTGACCCACACCAGCATTTCGATTGATGATACATTTGGCAGTTTCCCGCACCATGGCCCCGTTGCATGAGGTTTTCTCCACCTACTCTGACAACCAGCCTGCCGTGACCATTCAGGCGTTGGAAAACGTGGACCAAGGGAAGGATATCAGAGAGGCCCTAGATCTGTACCCTCTGGTAGACTAAGATAGCTATTGAAAATGGCCATTTATAGTTGATTTACCAATTGAAAAAGGTGTTTTTCCATAAATATGTTAGTTTACCAGAGGGTATTTTTTGGATTCTAGGAAGCGAATCAAAACTACTTCGAGCACTATCACGAATTCCATTTGCCATCTCTCCTGATGATCTCATTGTATCTAAATATGATTAAATGAAATTAGATGAGATGATAGATGAGATACACATGTAATATCATTTATCTACTTCACCTATCATCGCCGTTGTATCCTTTTTGTCCTTTTTGGCATTTCTTTGATTCTTAAGTCCTCATGATTTTCTTCACAGGTTGCCGAGTAGCTGGTCAATGGATGTTCATCCCTCCACGAAAAACATCCGTCGGAATGATGGGAAATGGATTCGGGGATCTCCGTGGTTGGCCGTATAAAAACTGCTATGTTGATGGCTTATGTATTATGTAGGGCCCCCCCCACATGGGTTTGTTTAAAAATGGTTCTACCTTCGAATACAGCCCACTTCATAGGGAAATTGGTGATATTTGGTGATGAACCATGAAAGTGTCTAGTTCTTATCAAAGCCACACATTAGGACACCCCTTTGAGGGACCTGACGGGGAAGCATCCCCGGGTCCCCAGGTCTATGAAGGCGAACGATCCATGACGAGGTGCGAAGTGTATCGAAGTGTCGTGTCTTTTTTGCTGGCGGCTTCATGTAAGAAACTTCGAGGTCTCAGCTCAGTTTCCTTGACGTTTTGATAAGAACACGATGTATACATATTTATAATTATATATATAATTATATATATAATTATATATATAATTATATATATATAATTATATATATATATACACACGATATTTGTTTATATATATACACATAATATGTATGTATATATATATATGTATAATATGTACATATATATATATATACATTATAGCCAATTATAGGCCACATTATACCATATTATGTGCATTCCATTAAGTCTTTGATGCGTTTTGTGAAGAACATGCATCCCTTTTCTGCCTCACGGCGACAAATGGAACCAGGTTTCCCGAGGTTTCTTCACATCTCATCAGGATTTTACGGTGTTGGATGTTTTGGTCTTTGCGATCTTCAGGGTTGAACATCTTCTTTTCATAGAGTCTTTCAAATCACCTTCATATTCATCTTCAGGTGTGATCTTCAGCGTTTAATATCTTCTCATTGAGTCTTTCAAATCACATCAATCACCTTCATACCCATCAAAATATGGCCACTTTGATGGGGCAATGGATAATAAATCACCTTCATATCGACTCCTTATTTGAAAGTCCCCTTTTCGTGGCACCGCCTGGCACCGTGGCGGTTTGTGCAGGGACAATCGCTTGTTGGGATCTTTCAATCTCGATGGCATTCCACCTGCTCCTCGGGGGGTCCGGTTGCTCAACCGGAGGGGTGTCATCAAACGTCGAAAATCCGGCATTTTATAGATGATGTTCCCATATTTTCCCATAAAAAACATAAAACAAACACAATTTATAGAGGATTTTGATGGATTTTGTAATTGCCATGTTTGAGTACCAGAGTGATAGTACGAGAGATTGCAAAGAGCAAGTGACATGAACGCCATGAGCTCTCGCCGCGGTCACCTCACAAGTACTGCTCAGCATGTCATAGCGCACCAGAACTACGGTGATTCCATGAAAAAGTACCCTCTGGTAATTTAACATAGCTATTGAAAATGGCCACTTATAGTGAGTTTTCCCATTAATAATGGTGATTTTCCATAGCTATGTTAAATTACCAGAGGGTACCAAAGTATTCCATGATTATCGGATTGGCTCAAAAAGACATCCCAAAACCATGGTTGAAGAATTGAGAATAATTGGCACCAAAAATACTCAAATGGACGCAAATGGTTGTTCTACTAAAACTCTTCAAGGTCTAATTTCTCCTGCAAACTATCCCTGAATCACTCACACGTGGCAATGGACAATTCAGCATTTATCTCGATGTATAGATAGTTTATGATTTTCCCACGAAAGCTCCATTTAGTTCGGGGATTTCCATCATCAATCGACGTTGGAAAAAACCCGAGGCTAGCCCTAGCCACCTAGCCATAGCCAGCAGGTGCCCAAGATCGAAGTCGCCTTCGACCTTGACTCCAATGGGGTGCCAAGACCTACACCCCCAAGTGGTGGATGTAGGTTTTATCAATGAACAATTGAGTTGACATTTTAGCAACGCATCTTAACCAATGGATTGGCTTAAAGGAAAATCTACAGTAAACCAATCCATTGAATCTTTGTGACTGAAACCAATAGGGGGGATGTAACCACTATGGGGATGGGATCTGTTAGTTTGGGGGATGGTACAATACATTGCAGAAGCCACAAAAAGGATAGAACAGTAGCATCCTATCAATATATAGTGGTAAATTGATGTAAATTGTTCTTCTATCTTTTTGGGGGTTACCATATATATTCCACATATATAAAGCATAGATTATCACAAGCATGATATGTGCGCACATATGAATTTACATTGGAATGGCTGTCTGTTTTTGACGGCCGAACTTGGATGGCTTGGATGGCAAATTTACAGTACCAAAAATGACCAACTTGAGGTTCAAAGATTTGCAGAACATGGGGATACAACCAAGCAACAGATCATGGGGTACAGTGACTGTAGCCTCAGCAGTTGTTGGCGAAGGACTGCCAAACGTTGGAAAAGCCCAGCTATTTTCCCAGAACGCTGAGCATGGGGGTGGTATTCTGATTACTGTATTGTCCATCTCTATTTTTGCTACTATATCATGGTTTGATGAAGCAAACTCTACCTGAAAATGAGGGCCATTTCCTGCCAACTGGCATCGAACCTGGGCCCAGGGACGGGCCATGCAGATATTTTCCAGGTGACAAGAATAAAGAGAACATTGCGACCCAACAAAAAATTCGACTGGGGTGAAACATGCACAAACATGCACAAACCATAATGATATGCCGATATGCCAATTGGGATGTTCTTAAAGGACTTGGAATGTCCATGACTGACCAAGAACTGACCCGGCTGCAGATCCTTAATGTCTCTGCTGCAGATCAGACCACTGGCAAGTCGGGGCTCCTCAGCTGTTGCAATTGCCTGTAGCCAACAAGAAGGACTTGATGGAAGCTCGGACAGCTCGAATCCGAAAAAAAAGTTCTATATACTTATTGCTCGTGTTTTTCATCTCCATTGTCGTCGAATTTTTGACATCACATGACGGACTGCTGTTGATAAGTTCATCTTCACCCAGCAGATGGGCCCAGCCCAGGTCCAATAAGATTACCATCACCAACGAGAAAGGACGCCTTTCAAAGGATGAGCTACTTGGTGATAAAACTTTTGGATTCCCCGAATGGGGAAATCAACAATTCGGGGAAGCTACTGGGAATTCTTGTTTTTTTTAATGTGACCCTTTAGGCAAATCAATGTCAGGATGTCAAACATTTGATGTTTCGATTGGTTTACATTTTGGGGGTGGTCCCTATTGGAAAACAGGTCTCAGGGGATTTTTTTGGTGCAGGATTCAGGCCAAATATTTTGCTATCGATCAGACCATTTTCACTTTCACCGGTTGTTTCTCAAAGTTGGAGACTCCAATTCCGTATGGCCTTGCGAACTAAATTGTGGCGAAGAAACTTTAGACCCTGCGACCCCGGGATTGACAGATTATGCAGAGTTATAGATATCTATCCAGATTTATAGATATATTTTACATCCACACAATATACATATTCATCATATTCTAATTTGTATCTATATACCAATCCCTTTTTGGTGTACCCGACATGCCCGCCATGTAGTGATTTTTGGTGTACCCGACAAAGCCCAGGATCGAGCGCATGGTGAAGGTTCGGCCAGTACGGGGGGACTTCCTGGATGGTACAGTGAACTGCCTGCTGCTGGAGATTTGACTTACAGAAGCTTACATTTATATAATTCATACTTATTTTGTTTACATATATATATATACTGTAAACATACGTATATACCGTGTATATATATATGTATATATGTATATGTGTCCACCCTTGTCATTTTTGCCCCTGGTGAGCCACTCATTTCTGCACCTAAGATCTCTGACCCTGGCTGTTAATCTTCCAGCCCCGATGGATCCAGCAACCCAAAGTTGCGTCTATCGATGGTTCGGTTCATGTGTGGATCTGTGGATCTACAGTGGCACCACTTAAGAATCACATCTTAATATGGTGGTTTCTTAAATGGAGGATCCCTAAAACCATGGTTTTTGATACTACAATGGTCTGATTTGGATGATTTTGGGGTACCATCATTTTGGGAAACATTTATTATGTACACACCATATAAATATATACACATATGGACTATATATATATACATACACACACATATATATATACATACATACATGGGATGCATGCATGATATGTATTTTAATCACCAATGTTAGACATATCATTCCAGTCAATCATGGTACTTTTTGCATGCGGTGCTTGTATCACCTAGCTGTTTGGATGGTGAGCAGGCAAACCAGGGAGGAAGTGTCAGATCCCCTCAAAGAAGATTGCCTCCGTGAGAAGAATCCGCAATTTGGGCGATTTTTTTGATTTATTTCCATCTTCGAGTGTGCAGACTGTTCTACTTAGGTACCACTTCATCCCACCGATTAGCCAACTGAGAGTGTTGACTGCCAAAACAACCCATTTTGACGGAACTTCAATTTACCCTGAGACGGGATATGCTCACAAAGCCATCGACATCAGGCCGGTCTTTTAACCCCCCAAGATGTGGATCCTCACGCTGGGGGCATCTGCTGCTGTGGTTGAAGGAAGCCGAGCAGTTTCGACAAGAAGACGAAGTTGTGCGAAAAAATGTGGAGGCCGCCTCCTTTGGCTTTTTGGCAAGTTGGATCCAGTTGGTGCTCCATGTGGTGGACTTGTCAGGCCCGAAATGAGTTGGAAAGATACGTCTACTCAGTGAAAGGCGGCTGTGTCCAGTGTCCGGATGCTTCAAATGGGCTATGGACGGGTTCACAGCCATGATACTAATACCTCATGAAATTCGTGAAAATGTGGTAAGCCCAATGTCATCAACCATCCCCCAGTCATCACCATTCTTATGGTTTGTTTTGTCACCATCAAAGTATGGTTGATTTATGGCCCGTGATCCCACGAGGTCCAGGCATAGAATTGGTATTGCCGTGATCGTCGATGTCCCTGTGCTGATGGTCTTGGGGAGCCTGAATCTAGACTTAAATTTCCTGCATTTTTTTTTCCGGAAATAAAACACATCAGTGATATCACTGATATCAACTGGTTGGTGGTTTGAAAGAACGCCAACTGCTTGGCCGTTTCTGTCAGATGCTCCCTGGACAGCATCGCCCCAACCAGGCTCCTTAGATCGGGAGGACCTGAAAGAAAAGTTCACTGAAGAAGATCGCTCCAAGGCAGGGGTTCATGCCCCATACTGTAGGTCAGCAGAGATGTGCTTTTTCTCGGGGAAAAAAGGGGACGAAACTTGGAATCCAACTGCGGCTTCACGAAAAATCGGAGAACCTGCAATTGGATACTTTATATTACTTTATGATATTTCATTCATCCATTCCCAACGGGGAGAACACCTCCTTTAGCAGGCACCCTTGCAGTCTTGAAAACATCCCATCCTAGATCTCTGAAGCTGTGGAAAGTGCGCTGAAGTGGTTTGAGGAGAACCCGCAGGTGCAGCTGGAGCAAGATGGTTCTCTACTTCGTCCCTCATACCTTAGATATCTATGGTTAGTAAGGAGAATTATCCCCCCAAATGGCCTTATTTCGATCAGGCTAATGAATTATTACAATTTAGCCAAATATCTATGGATGATACATCTCATTCTGCTTGTGAGTCATGAACAAATGTAAATGCAGCAATGCCATCGGCCCCCCATCACATAATAAGTGTTTCGTCAAATCTGGAACCCTCGAAGACACGCATTTCTTCCGAGTTCCCTTGAATGGGCCCAAAAACCGGTCGTCCACTACATCACAAAAACAATTCACCAAAAAAATCCAAAAAACATGACTTTCCATTTTTCATCATTTTTCTGGTTCCCCAAGAAGTTCGGATTTGCTTTTTTCCCTCATGTTCCCTCCGTTGGAAAAAATGTGACGAAGCATCCGAGGCGGATGCTGCTGCCCATGAGGCGAAACACAAGGACTTGGAGGCGAAACAGCCTTTTCTTTCACCATTTAAACACCAATAACACCACAAGGCAATATGAGATAATAGAAGATACCATTAAACATATTATAAAACCACCACTTCCCTGGTTTTTTCATGGTGATTTGGAGGTGCTCTTCGCATCTCCTCGCTGTTTCCTGCCAGGGAGTTGTGAACCCCATCATGGTGAGGCCAGGAGCTGGTGGGAAGGTCCCCCAATAGCTGGATAGTTTATTTGTGTTTATGTCATGGAAATTGCTATGGAAAATCCATCTATCAATGGATGATTTAGGGGTACCCCCATGGATTGGAAACCAACATCTTAGACCATCTTAGACCTTCAAAGACCAGAGTTACCACCTCGATGTGGCTGGCTGGTTCCCCTAGGAAGACACGGTCTTGAAGTCCCCAGTAGTCCCACCATTGGAGAACAACTAAAAACCAGAACATACTGTGGATGGAAGAAATCCTGCACCAATTGATAGATGGTTTGTCATACGGTTTATCCCATTATTTATATGGTTTATCATACGGTTTATCCCATTATTTATAGGTTTTTAACCATCCAAGGTGGTGCAGGATTTCGTCACCATCCACCGTATGAGTGAACATGTCTGAAGAGGTCTGAAGCTTTTGGGGGAAAAACCCCATAGAACCATATAAAAACCATATAAAAACAATATAAAGCCATATAAAACCATATAGAACCATATAAAAACAATATAAAACCATATAAAACCATATAGAACCATATAGAACCATATAGAACCATATAAGAACCATATAAGAACCATATAAGAACCATATAAGAACCATATAAAAACCATATAAAACCATATAAAACCATATAGAACCATATAGAACCATATAGAACCATATAAGAACCATATAAGAACCATATAAGAACCATATAAGAACCATATAAGAACCATATAAGAACCATATAAGAACCATATA
>Ga0126342_10013235_pt1 | contig 14648 bp, 16 predicted proteins | sample Cyp1metagenome_FD_92528 | JGI IMG/M metagenome (GOLD analysis project Ga0126342, IMG submission 92528) | Coral microbial communities from Lord Howe Island, Old Settlement Bay, Australia - Cyphastrea 1 metagenome | ecosystem: Host-associated > Invertebrates > Cnidaria > Coral ... | reverse complement strand
GGATCACATTTCCAAGTCCATTTCGTGTGGCAGGTGTGGGACGGTCAATTATCACCCGCTTTTAAATCTATAAGATTAAAAGCTTTTGGAGGGTGGAAATTCGACCGGGGTACAACAAAGCTCCATGCTAGGATTCTAAGGGGAAAGGGTGTGCAGAAGAAGAAACCAAACATGTTCACTGTGGGAAGCTCAACAAGCGCAACTTTTGTCCTACCAGTGCGTCACGGCACAGGTGTAGCATTGCAGAAAAGAGTATGGACGTTTCCCAAAATTTTCAATCGAATACTTCTCTTCTTTGACTCTTACCACCTCTGCTTTTCATCTGTCCATGTTGTCGGAAGTTTGACTTCTAAACTTCCTTCGAACGCACACATACTGACCTGTAGTAAAGTTCAGAACATTTGCATATATACGTTTGCAACACATGTAACAGGTAAGTACTCTTTGGAAACTTAATGAACTGCACACCAGACAGGCAGGCAAGGGGTTCTCCGCAGCCACTGCGCAAGGAAAACAGCATAAAGTGGACGCGGGGGTTCTCAGCTTTGGCCCTCACGCCCACTCAGTACCTGTAGATTTAGATGCCTAGTAGGGGGTGCCTCCGACTTAGTAAATGGTTTATACCCCACATATATGATATATGGGTTATACATGGGTTATGAGCCACTTGCGTGGGATGCAAGTAGGTGGGACCATGTGTTACACAAAAACATGATGACGTACTGAACAACTTGACCGACAACTGCAGTCTGCCACCTTTAACTTTTCATACTTTGTCCGTTTTGGTCATTTCCGTGACCAGGCACGATGGGTTCGAGAACTTGCTTCACCCAAGAAGATCACACGCCCATCTCGAAAGTGCCTTGGCCATGACGGCCGGATGAACTGCAGGGCCTTCAGGAGTCTTCTGATCCCCTGCGCATATGAAAGACATGAAACCGCTATGAACCCAGGAAGAGCCACCTGACCACCGACACTGCCGGTGAGGCGGTTCAGCAGATGAGCAGCCGACACTGTGTTGGGTAGGGTTTACAACGGTGTGTATGTGTGTTTGTGTGTGTGTAGAAACTGGTGCAACTGGTGAGGGATATGTCGGTGAGGGATATGTCACGGTATGTCCTTCAAAACTCCTCACATCACAATCAATCTGTTTATGCATACTTGTAGCGGGTTTGGCAAAGGTGAGGGATCCCAGATCGCGAAGTTGGTTTAGACCTAGGTTAGCTATGGATACTTATGGTTTACCTAAGGAGTTTTCCTATACGCTGATATGGTTTATATTGGTTTCTGGATGTTTCTGGTAGGATATCTCTGACCAGCGTCAGGCATCCAACATCACGCGCCTCGGTGATCTCTTCAAACTTGGCATTCCAGGCCAAGTGCTGTCCCCAAAATGGCCGTTGAATTGAGACGATACACTACGGGAATATTAGACTTTGCAATACTATACACTAGAAACTAGGGATTCTTGATGACTTTTGGTGGTTTTCCCGGTTTTCTCTGATTGTTTTAGAGAAACCCGGCCGTCATGGTTGTGATGTCGGTTCCCCACTTTGAGAGTGGTGCCAGAATGTGCCGCAGGCCAGCCCACGGACAGGATGGAGCAGGAAGATACAGAAACACTCAGCCAGCAGATGCACTCTCTGGCGCAACAAGAGTTATTGCGCTTCTTACCTGCAATTCTCTACTAAATCTAAAGTCTTCCGAATCTGTGCAACATGCAGGATTGGTCAGTGTGTTTACCGGTGGCACCCATATGCATACATACATTGCATTGCATTGCATTGCATTGCATGGCATGGCATGGCATGGCATGGCATCGCATCGCATCGCATCGCATCGCATCACATCACATCACATTACATACACACATATATATATATATATATACATGTATGTATGTATGTATGCATGCATGCATGGATGGATGGATGTATGTATGTATGTCTGTCTGTATGTATGTCTGTGTGTATGTATGTATGTAATGTATGTATGTATGTATGTATGCATGCATGCATGCATGCATGCATGCATGTAATGCATGTAATGTAATGTAATGTAATGTAATGTAATGTAATGTAATGTAATGTAATGTAATGTATGTATGTATGTATGCAAGTATGTATGTATGCATGCATGCATGCATACATACATACATACACATGATAGATATCTATGCCTGTTTGCTGCCAAGGCTCTCGATTTGCGAGCCTTGAGTTTGAGGACCGCCCACGTTCACGTTTGGATCTGAGGGCATCACTGGCATCGCATAGTCCAAGCCGTCCAATCCTGGCAGCATTGCTGAAACAGCTGAGGTTTGGCGAGCGAAATGAACGCAGGTTTGGTGATTGTCCAAACTCTATGATGAAGCAAAACATGTGGGTTTGTCTGAAAAATTCGGGGACTCTCCTCAAAGTTTGATGGTTGATCATCGTTTTCTGAGACCATTGGCTCCACCGGCTGCAGGTTTTCGACATGGACAACTTCCTGGTGTAGATGACCTAGATTCGACAGATTTGAAGTTCTCAAAGTTAGCAGATTGGCATAGATCTGTCATACTTTTTTCTATAGATCTGTCATGATTTTCTGTGACATGACATGCTATATTGTAAAAAAAATAGATGTATAGATGACCATGGTCCAATGGTACGACTTTCGAAACGACCTGCTGGCAGCAAAACCATATGTGCCTCCCTGAAACGGAATGTCATGAGCGAGTTTGGGAATGGTCTAAATGATCAAAAGTACTGCAAAGATCATATACTGAGACGCTGATATCCAAACGACAGACGTCATCTATGTATCTTGAAAAACATTTCTGTAGTTATTTGCATGATTGTATACGCTTAATACAGTGCATCATTCTATGTACATAATTCTAGTCTATGTACATATACAATACCTGTATACACGTTCATGCAAATATACGTACATGTATATACATATATATATATATATAATATGTACATATGTGTAAATATAACACACATGTGTGCACACAATTACGTAGATTTGTGTACAGATAGAGGTACATACATAGGCAAACAGGTATGTATACACATACGTGTACATATATGTATACACATATGTGCATACACATTAGATGAGTATTTCGGACAGCCACCGCTGTGAGTTTGTCAAGGCTGGTTTAGCTGGTGCAGGCGCTGGGCTGTAGGCCAATATTTTTGGGTCAATAAATGGTGCCCAAGGGTACCAATGATACACCATTAATTGGATTTCTTTAATTGATGGCCCCATGTAGTATTGGTGTCCAATTGGACAATGTTAACTGGGGTTACCACAATATTCAATGATCCTGTTTTTTGTGGCTCGGTAGGAATTACTAGGGGCCAATCATTGATGAAGCCATCCTTTCTTGTTTTTTTTTGGCCAATAAGTTTGACTGATGCTCAAATGGAAAGAGATGCGGACGTCCTGAGAATTTTCAAAAGATATTTACATGGAGCAAGGCCGTTGATAGGATTTGTCTTCCACAGGTCTTGCTGCTGAGCTGGAAGGCATGGATCTTCAGTTGATCGGAATGTTCCCTGTGGGTCCCCGTGGTTCCTTGTGGAAAGAAACCCATCTGACTGTCATCATGGTTGAACTCCGAGTCAGAGCCAAACTTTGCACCTTGTGCTTTGTTGCTTGGTGCATTTTAGGCCAAGGAATTGCTTGACCTTGAGAGGATGCTGTGTCAGAAAGCATCAAATCGCGTGAGGCCAACTGCCACTGGGTGGGCAGATTCCAGGTTGGAAGCTAAAGGAAAATGTCGAGGTAGGATCTCTACAGGCTTCGTTGGCTGGAGATGTGCTGAACTTGATTTGTAGGTGCCATCTACGAAAATTGTGTAGATGTTACTGCATTGCATTGAGAAATTGCCTCCTGCTCGACAGGTGTTTTGTTGCTCTTCATGTTCTAAAACAAATGGTTTCAATGTTTGCATCTCTTGACTGAAATTAATACTTTTGGATACTTTTGGTATGTTTTGGTTACAGTTGCAGGTGAAAATGATCCCAGCAGTGCCGAGGTTTGCTCCCAGGAGCCTTCCCTGGCGCCTTGCCCGGAGCACTTCCGGGAGCACTGCCTGGAGCGTTGCCGGGCAGTCCTTTCGTGGGGGATGCTGGATCCCGTATCCCTCCACACCAGGACTGTACCATAGCAGCATGGCCCCCCAATGTCTGATGCTCTGAATATTGTGTTACACTATGTGATTTTCCCTGAAAAACTGTGTGCCAATGCACCCACAAAATTGGGTAATGTTTAAGTCTAAACCATCCATATTTATTCATTTTTTGGGTCAATGGCTGGAATCAAAGCCTACCAAAACACCTTTGGCAGGATGCTGGCTCCCGGATTCCTCCACAGCAACAGGCAAGTTTTGGCTGGGCAACGGACTGGGCATGTTCAAATCATTGAGAGGGGCAAGGAAGTCTACAAACAACGTCTACAGTCGTCCACATTTGTATATAGTATTTAAGTATATTTGTGTAGCATACGATGTCCAGACAGAGTGTGTGTATGTATGTTTGTATACATGCATGCATTCATAGTGTTCATACCGCAGCTACAGAGTGAACCCCAAGAGGAAAGTGCAAGGGTTGCCATGCCTACTGCCTCAGTCTTCCACTTTGCATACTGCATTGTGCTGAGCCGAGAGCTCCAAGATTGATGTGGAATCGACTTTGATTTTGTGTCTCCCTCTGAGTTTTGTATGGGGCAGCAGATATCCAAAGGTTATTCAAAACATCAGCGGGCACTGCGGGCACCATACTGGAGGCGTTCCTCCCGAACCCATTGGACCCCGCTGGCTGTGGCATGAACTTGGGCAATCTACAGCCGCTTGGTTTTGGCATTGGCTTCTAAGTCCACGCGAGGTCAGAGAAGGAGGTAACACATTTATGTTTTTGCGTGGTGACTTTGCTGTCCCTGCCAAGATGTTTTGAGTTGATAAATTGTCTTTACAAAATCATTTGCTTGCGAGGGTTTACCTTTTCAAGAAGTAGTGCTGCTGTAGCTGGCAGTGTAAATGTCAGAGAACTGTCACTCTGAGATGATGACGCGAGCTTCGGACATCTGTAGTGTTGCTAGTTCAGATAGTTCAGGTTGAAAGTTTGCCTTAGCTGTGCCATGCTGTGCCAATGTCTTAGGTTTCAGGCACAACAGGCCTTGTTGCCAGGAGGACTTATCTCGGCTGTGGCCCCAGAAGATCCCAACTCCTCGCAGACGCACCGTTTTCCGCCAAGCCGAGGCTGGAGGAATGCTTCTGGCGCAGGGACTGAGTGCCCTGCAACAGCAGCAGGCGCATCTGCAGCAACAGCAGGACGGTGTCGGACGGTGTCGGACGGTGGACGCTGACACATTGGTGGCAACTGGCAGTTGGGTCGGGCCAGTGCCTGTGAGCTACCAGGAGCAATTGGAACATATACGCATGACGCTCGGAGCGTGCTTGGGCTCAGTGTACTGCTTCTTAGATGAAACTGAATATCAATCATGTGATGTGCCAAAGCCCTGGCTACCTAAACTTGCGTGCCTCTGCGAAATGGTCATTCGCGGTTGCCACAGATATCATCAAGACATGTTCTGCAGTGCAAAGTAGCAGCTCAGGCAGCAGGCCCTGCTCATTCCACAGGCCTCTCCCAGTGCAAGCCACCCCTGTTTCTTCCAGACATTACCTGTTGTAAGCGCTGTGAGTCGTAGCGACTGACAAAGTAACGACCAGGTTGTAATGTGGTAAACCAACCCCAATTTTACCTTATCTGGGATGAAATTGGTTGGGTACCAACCATCAAAAATTGGGGGTTTATGATCGGGTTTCCCATATTACCAGTTTCACATGTTGCCTTCCCTGGCAGGATCCTTTCTCTCAAGTTCCATATGCTGGGCCTTGAACCTAGCTTTCCAGTGTTGTATGCCGCCAACAGCTGACCCTGTTCAATCCACGTGCCCAGCATGGAAAACCACAGGTATGCTCCTGACATGGGCAAAGGCAGGTGATGCAAAGCCTTGAATCAACTTGAGCCTGTTGCGTGGTTTGCACATTCCCTGTTTGTTACTGTTCTCACAGGTGGACGACAAGCGCGTAAAGGCAGTCCTCTCAGTTTCCAATTTCTGCTGGCTGTCAGGATTCAATGGCAGTTTATGAATGCTATATAGAGAGGAAAGTTCTGACACCTTCCGGTAGCCAAACATGACAATAGAAAACCAACCATTTATAGATGATTTAACCTCCACGTAGCTCGGGAATTTTCCAGCCAGCCACCCCTGAAGACCGAGCTGACTAGCCACGTTTGATTACCGTAGGGTCTGAATCTGCAGGTGGCCCAGGCGGCAAAGTCGCCACGGGGCGAGGAAAGCGGGGGGAAGAAGAGACAGGCGCAGATGGGGAAGATCAGTGGAGTGGAGTATACCCTGAAAGTCAAATGCCCCATTTTCATCATTTTCTCCACCAGTCTGTAGTATGTAGTGACAATGTAGTGATAGTCCACCATTAACCCAGAGGTAATCCATGAGTCATTGGGATGTTCTGTTTCGACATTTTGGTGAAACATTGACCATCTTCCAGCTGTTAGGTCGCAAAGTTGACAAGGGAGCAGCCCCTGTGGATGATGGCAAGGCCGGAGATCTTGACTCGTGCTGGGATTGCTTCAAGGGTTTTGGGAACAGCATGGAACAGCACCCAAGTGACTTAAATCACTTCAGGACAAGAACAAGGTGCCGCTGAGCGGTGGTGGGCCAAAGCGTACGGACTACATCAAGAAGTTCCTTGCTGCACTTACACATGGACTCAATCTTGCCACATCCTGCAATTTCTTGCCTGTTTTTGTGATCCAGAAAATCCTTCACCACTTCAAATCCCGCCAGTTGCAGAATGGCAAATTCTCCATCCATCATGGTTTCATCATGAGTCATCCATCGAAACTTCATCAGACCACCTGACACTCATTCATCGTAATTGACTTCATCCATTTCATCATAATTTAATAATTCATGGCAAATTCATCCATCAAAACTTCATCAAGTTCATCAATTGACACCATCCCACCTGGTCCCACCTTGAGGTTTGGCACCAGTGACCCAAGTCACCCAAGTGAAGGTCAAGTTCCCAAGACGCAGCCCATTACGTCAAGTCCCAAGTTCCATGGTGGCTTCCAACTTCCATGGAGGATTCCTCGAGCAAATTTTCAGGACAATGATGCTGAAGAACATTCCTTGCCGAAAAGCTCAAGAAGAGGCCTGCAAGCTCAGAATGTTATGACATTTGGGTGTTCATATGTTTCCAAAGATTCATTGAGAGAAGTGCTTTCAGGATTTCGTGCGGATTTGCGGTCTTGACAAAGACACACCACTTTTGTTAGAGTTATAAATGTGGGAGTAGGCTTTGTTTACCTAATCACCGTGAATGTGCAGCCTACCGGCTCACACAAGAGGCTCCTTTTCTTGAACTTGGATTTGGTTGATGGACATCGGACAATTTGGATAATGCTTCGCCAGTATCACTGTCCTATGCAAATCCAGAAGATGTTTGAAGCATAGGAAAAGGGAAGACCTGCCAGGTGATGGCTATTCTTGACGAAGAAGGCTTCAAGGGGCTGTGCACTGCCTCAAAGAGGAGTGAGAAGATTTGCCAAGTCTGTTGGGACTATTGAGCGGTAGATTTTTGACCCAGATACCACAGAAGAAGAGCATCAACTTCAACCTCAAGTTTTCATGTTTGATTCATTTGGAATGGTCATCAATCCATTGATAGGTATCAGAGATGACCATAAACCAGATACCCTCTGGTAATTTAACATAACTATTGAACATCACCATTTATAGTGAGTTTTCCCATAAAAAATGGTGATTTTCCATAGCTATGTTAGTCATTACCAGAGGGTACCATGTGTTGACATTACCTCCCACGGCCTTGAGGTATGACTTCTTTTACCTCCCACGAGACGTGAAGTTTCGTGCCAACCTGGGCTATGCATTCATCAACTTTGTGACCCCGGAGGATGGTGCCCGGGTTTGGACCGTATAATCACACACACATTCATTGATCTCCACACACACACACACATATGTATATATATATACATATGTAATATATATATATATATACATATGTAATATATATATATATATATACATATACATAATATACATAGATCATGTCACCTGCAAGAGTTGATATGAATTGATAGGCTTAATATATCTCGATATGACTAAATATTAAATATGGTAGCTCAACAAACAGCTCTATTTGTTTAGCCTTTCTTCACAATGTGGTTTGACACCACAGACTCGTAACCCGTACGCATCCTGGTATGCCAAATGCAGTTTCAGGACGCAGCAGCTTTCCAGAACAAGATGGATGGCTACCAATTTCCCAATTCAGGCTCCGCAAAGGCCAGCATCCAGCAGCTAATATGCCTGCTTGATGCAAACTAAGCCTGCACAATGCCGAGCATTTTCCTGGAAAATGACAGGCCTGTATCGTGGTCCCTGCGCACGTGCAGGACCGTCCCTATGTGGGTTAGTTCATGATTGATGTACAGTGTACTCATTGGCAATGGATTAGTGGGCCTAAGGTCTCGACTGTAGAGGCATAGTATACATAATATACACTTGGTACTTGGTGTAAACAATTGCTGCCATTTCTTGCCATTTCTTGTTTTACTGTCAGGGTGCGGTGAACAACCTCCAAGCCTTCAAACGTACAGAGGTGATGAGAAGCAACCGGAAACCGTGCGCCGACGCTGCGAGCTGACAGTTTTTCGAATGAGAAAGAACTCAGAACTGCCTGGTGGCTTCAGATACCTTCAATTTTCAAGCGACAATCGCCCAAGATAGCCCACGATGAATATGTTTCATGATGAGTTGAACCGATAAGAGATAGACGTCAGGTTTGATCTGAAGAATATCTTTCTTGCGCACACAAAGCAGGTACTTCTCCAACGTCGTGGCATTGTGAGAGGCCACTCTGAAGCTGACAGAGAGTGTGCAGCATGACCGCATGTGTGAACGATACACTCAGACATGCGGTACACTAGGATTCAGTGTCCAAAGGAGGCACTGGATCAGTCAAAACTGCGAAGATCCAATTTCAGCAGGCGCGATTTTACCCACTTCATCGGATGGCTAGCAAAGTTGGGTTGGCCGGCCAAGTGAACATCGGAATTAGATGTTTCTGATGTTTCAGACATTAAATCATTCTGCACTTCCTGTGACCTTGTGCGACGGATTTTCCGTACCATTTTCCCTGCTCCGCTAAAGAAATCGTCGGCACGTGGCACATCCGAGACTTCGCTGCACGCGCCAGTAGATCACCCCTCCCCAGCACCTGCCTGGATGCTACAAGGGTGGCCTTTCTCTCGAACTGATTTTCACATCACCTGCCTGGTGCCATTTGCATTTTTCCCGTTTTTCCCATCTAGCGGAGTGACGCAACAGTGATGCTGAAATAGGGACTCCAAACTTGACATGTGATATATATGGTGAATCTGTTCTTCCTTCAGTTGTTGATTTTAGAGTTCCCTGGTCCCTGGGCCCCAGATTTCTGTGAAAAAAACCGCCCGCAAGTGGCACTGGCTGAAGACCTTTCTCGCTACCAAGACTAGAGTTGGCCAGTTGCACCTTCAAAGGTGCAGATGTTGAACCTGGACTTACTAACATACCCATATAATCATCAATTCAATTTCATTCATCTCATTTTTCCAAAGAATCTTCCAAGATTGACCCTTCAGTACTTCAGTATTCGATCATCCCATTGCACCCATTGCACCAGTTGGCCAAAAGAAATGCCCTGCGATTGGCACAAATTCGTGCTAGTTGGGGCAGGGCAGCAGAAAGGGATACCCTCAGTTCTGAGGACACATTGCCGCCACAGATTAGTCACCCGCTGAAAAGGCTCCTGTAGTTTCAAGCAATGTGTCATATCTTGCAGCGTGGTGCATCCTGCTGGGTTATTCAGATTCACCTTGATGACCTGATGCGCCTGCAAAGTCAGAAGGTTGCTGTGTCATGCTGTGTCATGTCTCATGTCCATTCAGCGTTTTGAGAACTGAAATGCCAGGGACGTAAATTACATGCACTTACAGATTTGGGCAACAACGACTCAATTGTTGCAGATGAACCATTTGAAACTTGACTTGGTAGCTTTGAAGATCGCCATGAGAGTGCCGGCAAGCGACTCATCAAACATTTGGCAAACAGCATCAGTTGATATCAGTTGTATCAGTTGTATCAGATGATGCCGGCGGTGACTCTGCGCTGCGTCAGACTTGTACACAGTCAGGCAGTTGCCCCGGAGCGACAGTCCAGTTGATCCCACTCTCAATTGAAATTCCTGGACAAAATCCCATCAATATCATGATGAAATCTGAATTCCCAATCAAATACCTGGAATGCCCCTGAATCCCACTAAAATCCCACTAAAATCCCACTAAAATCCCACTAACATCCCACTAAAATCCCACTAAAATCCCACTAAAATCCCACTAAAATCCCACTAAAATCCCACTAAAATCCCACTAAAATCCCACGATTCTCTCCACATTTCACATGAGGATGACCCTTGCTGGCAAGAAGGCACGGAAAGGTGCGCGACAAGATGGCGAAGCGGTGGAGGACATCGAACAAATTCAAGAAATCCCATGGCTTTCATCAGTGTTCCCTGTTTTTCAATGAATTTCCTGCGAAAAGTGGTAGTTACTGGTAGTTTTTAAGTGGACATCTTAAACACCCCAGCTTTTGGCAAAGCCATGTGCTGGGAGTATCTTTGGATATCTTTGGAAGGTTTTTTGTTGGAAGAGCTGCTTAGGGCATAGATATTCGTCCAAGTCCATGTGTGGCTTTGTTTGTCCCTCGATGGTGCAAGCGAAGCTACCATCTCTACAACATCCCATCAGATGCAAAAGTCAGCTCTCCACACACCAAACAACATAGATCTGCAGCCGCAGGAAGCACCCGCTTTGAGTGCATCTGCCACTGCTGCAAGGTGCAGATCTAAGTTGGATGTGTCCAGAGTTGTTCGCCTCATGATGTTTCCTGAGGCAGTTTTAAGGTATCTTTCATCCAATCTGCCAGGGATGCAGTGAAACATGGTTGCAAGGCATCTACAGAGCCTCCGCCGGAAGTCTGATGTCGAGCCTCCAAAGGATCCTCCAATGAAGCAGCTTTGCCGCACGGGCAACATGGAATTCTGATTGGGATGCTCCGACTTCTATTCTTTTCAGGGAGCTTCATAGAGGCATGGGTCTGGGTCGCTACCGTCACGTTTGGAACTCCCCATGACCTGTGCCTGGCTTCATGACTGTAGTGAGGCCGAGCAAGCCTATTTCCAAAGATTCCAAAGTGCCTTCCTCAGCTGTTTGAATTCTCTTGGCTATGAAGAAGGGGTGCAAATTGCAGCCCAATGTTTTTGTCCATTTCTGCTGTCAGATGTTTTGTGTCTTGTTGCCATAGTGACACGCCTCAGGCCGAGGGACAGACGCAGTCCCCTGCTCCAAAGGCCAGCCTTGCGTAGCTACCATTCAGGGACGAAGGAGCAAGGAAATCAGGTGATCATGTTCAATATATCACATATTATATAATATTATATATATGTTTATATGCGTGCTTCTATACACATTACTATATATATATATATCATATATAGTTGAAAATGTTTATATATCCACATGTCTATGTACGATATGCACATTAAAAACACACGCACACACACACACCCCTGTAATATATTTATATAGATACACACATGTACGTAAAATATGTAGCGATGCAACATGCAATCTGTGTCCTTTTTCTATCACTTTCCAGTTTTGAGGTCACCATGACACCGAAGTTGGAGCGCATCCTCAGGTTCGCGGTTAAATCGGCTTTTCGGGAGTCGGGAAGTCTTGTGAAAGCTGCATTGTTACCAGCCTTACACAAGCGAGTCCAGCCAGGAATTCAATGATGATGGCACCAATCCCAGGAGAAGAATGACAATTTTCTGCTGGTGGGTTGCTTTTCCACTACAAAATTGGCAATCTTGATTCACTCCCACAGGCGAAATATTCAAGATACGTCAAGATTTGATTGATGCTCTGCACTGTCGTTCTTGTTTCGGAGCTCAGGTTTTGCTCAAGAACTTATGCCTGTTCGTAATGTTTGCCTCTCAGTTCTTACCGTCTCAAATTGGACAAAGCTGCCACAGCTGTCAAGGAATGAGACATAAAATAGAGCTGGTGCCTGCTGGATTTGTGCCGAGGCTTGCTCCCATTGCTTTTGGCGAGTGTCAGTTCTCATCCTAGATGGGAAACGAGGAAAACAACAAAATGTGCTTTCATTGTTCGCAGAGAGGGACACTTCAGTCATGGATGAATTTCATGTGGGAGGATTTGGAATTTGATGCAGCCTTTTTTTTCCCAGCTCCGGCACTCTTATTCAAAAGACCCTCAGGGAAGAGAGGCTATGTCTGCCAGTTGTCAGCATGCTAATCTTAGTCCCTTTCTCAGTCTACAGCCAGTTTGAAATGTGGAATCTGCCAGTTTTCACCAGCCATTCATACATTGTGCTGAAACCCAACTTGATCAAGTGCTGATTTCTGCCTGCCAAGTTCATTGATCTCTCCGTGTGCACTGGGCACTTGATGTTGGGTTTTTTCGAACCAACATACAGGCACAGGATGGCACAGGGACGGTGCTGAACGGGGCCGACTAAGGAAATGCTGATTTTTGTGTATCCGCATCTGCCGCATCTATCCACACCTGCATCATGAGTAACATGAGTAACATGAGTATGGAGAGCAAAACTCAGTAGACGATACCCAAACTGCACCGCGACTTCTCTCAGGTCATGCAAGTGCCACAGTGTACCATGACCTCATGACCTCCCAATGGTCGCAGATTCCCAGTGGCATTTGCGCCACTTCCGCTGTGAGGCAAGACTTCATTAGCAACCACTTTTGGTTGATGACAGCCAGTGCCTTACTGGATGACTGGATGAAGATAGGTTCTTTTTATACAGCGCAGCTGTAGCTGACTTTCCACGTTGCATATCGTCCAAGCTTTTGTCAGAAAGTGCAGTGTAGCAATAAGTTGATTTGAGAGTCTGACCGATTGTATATTGCACGTATTCTCCCAACAGGTTTTTTGCAGTTTTTGTGGTCGACGCGAGGTTCTCTGGTCCATTTGGAACATTCTGTCCCATCCGTTTTGGAGGGACAACACAATTGATGTTTTTATTGCCGCAGCCTCAGACTCTTTGGCTTGCAGGTCATGGATGTTGCTCGTTTTTCAGACTTGGAGCATGGGATCTTGTTTCTAAAAAAAGGGAACGCTAAACTGTACCTGGTAAAGGTACAGTAGTCGTCTTGAGAACCACAACTCCAGTTGAAAGAAAATGGTTTTCAACAACCTGCCAAGACCTGTGTACTGTAGATACACTGCATGTGTCAGCTTTGGAATCGTAGATGGTTTTTTGACAATCCACCGTTAAAGTCAGATGACCTGCGAAATATGGCTTGCAAGTGCGCAGCCTTTATCCGTCATGACTTCAAAGCCCCTGAAGAGTTTGAACAGGTGTTGACGGCTGGTCACTGTGTACACTTAAGATTTCGATTTCACTTGAAGATACTAGAAGATACTCAAAGCAGGGCAAGCCGATTTGATAGATTTGATCCATGTTTTCTATATTTTTCTGTCCGTCAAGATGGAGGCTTTGGGAGTCATATCTCAGATCTCTTTTCTCGCGCTGGATGAGGTTTACCCAGAAGAGTTGCACACTGTTTTGAACATGGTTGCTGTCCTTGCGGGAAACTCGGAACAAGGAGCAAATGAACCATTAGTGAACCTGAGCGGTGTGACAAGCTTTGTTCACACATTACTGAATTTCTCGTGCTTTGACGAGTTCTTTTACAGCAGGGTTGTAGAGAGCTAACCTGAATGCTTCTGAGAAGCCAAGCTGCAGTGTTGGAACAAGTACGTCCAGTGTTTCAGGTTTGGTGAATTTTGCTGGCGGAGTAGAATTGATGAAGACATAGTCCTTCAAAATGAGAGGCTTGAAACAGTAGCAACCGGAACTCTTGGTGTCTAGTTCCGCAAAGTATCATTAACAGAAACAGAACTTGTCCCAATTCCTTGATTCCACTTCCCAGGCTTTCTCCTTTACTCAGACGGTGCCCTCGTGGAGGCAGCGTCGCACTGCGCACCAGCTCTAGCCAGTAGCTGCGCAATATGGAACTACTTGGAAGTCGACTGCAGCCAAGATGCTCTGCACTTTACATCATTTTACTATATATATACGTATATATATATACATACAGGTATAGATGATTATAGATGTATACAGCATATATATATATATGTATATGTATATGTGTATATGTATATGTATATGTATATGTGTATATGTGTATATGTGTATATGTGTATATGTGTATATGTGTATATGTGTATATGTGTATATGTGTATATGTGTATATGATATATGTGTATATGTGTATATGTGTATATGTGTATATGTGTATATGTGTATATATGTATATATGTATATAAGTATATATGTATATGTGTATATGTGTATATGTGTATATGTGTATATGTGTATATGTGTATATGTGTATATGTGTATATGTGTATATGTGTATATGTGTATATGTGTATATGTGTATATGTGTATAT
>Ga0126342_10013234_pt1 | contig 14651 bp, 15 predicted proteins | sample Cyp1metagenome_FD_92528 | JGI IMG/M metagenome (GOLD analysis project Ga0126342, IMG submission 92528) | Coral microbial communities from Lord Howe Island, Old Settlement Bay, Australia - Cyphastrea 1 metagenome | ecosystem: Host-associated > Invertebrates > Cnidaria > Coral ... | reverse complement strand
GGCCCGGCTGCTGGATTTGGAGCTAGTTTCTTACAGCTTCAGAAAGCAACGTTAGGCACCACCAGCGGTCTCGAATGACCCCGTCCGGCCTTCACTCTCATGTTTCTTAGAACTTCAGAAAGCAACGTTAGGCACCGCCAGCCGTCTGTCGAATGACCCCGTCCGGCCAAGCGTGTATGCCGTTGTGGCCTTAAAGAAAACTGCTCCACTTTATTCATACCCACAAAATGATTTGTATACATCTGTTTACGGCATTTTAGTCCATGAAGCGAATCTGCTTGAATCACTCTAGTTTGAGACATGTTACTACCATCATGTGCCAACTCATTCACTTCAGCTACTTGCGTGCTGCACAATCAAAGTGCAAAGTGTTGCACTGGGTTTGCGACACATTACATCAACTCAAGTCCACTTCGCTGACTGGCACATGTTTTTAAACAAACATCCTTAAAGGTCCCTCTTTGGGTGACCATATATTAATGGCCTACACGCGCTACATCAGTCATCTCCAAAGGCCTAGGCGAGGTGTCTCCAAACGCATATTGTGAATATTTGTGTCGATATCATGCATACGATTTTTAATTGTATTATATTCTATTCAATTACGCATGAGAAACATAAATTATACTACACCATAAATGTAAAATTTAAATAAATATATACATAACATGCCTTGCAGTGACCGAAGGTGTTTGTCTGGGGTAATAACCAAAGCCTTCGACCAACGGGTTTTAAGGTGCAAGCATACCACTTAGAAGGATACCACCAATGGCTCGTTCCTTTCACAGTACTGGGGTCGGCGGCAGGGGGCGGCAGCCCTTTTATTTGTCATAATTTATCTATCCATCATTTTTTGCGCCTATCCCACGTGCCACAGCTTACACTGTTGGTGTGGGATGCTGCGGGCGGTTCCCAGAATACCCCTGTGTGTTTTGAGTTCGGGGGGGCGGGTGTGTTATGTGGATTTGCAGTATGCGGAGGGGGTCTCATTGACATGGAAGAAAACCAGGATACAATTAAACGGAGTGCATGTGGCATTGGGAAGAGTGGAGCTGAATAGAACCTTACTTGTTTGTGAGCATGCAAACGTGGTCATGTAGATCCAATGTTCGTCCACAATGTAGGTCCTAAGCTCAAAATGGCACCTCGAAACTTTTGCCTTGAAACATCTGGACACCCCTTGACACGTCTAGACACTTTGCATCTCTGGTGGCCGCCCAAGTTTAAAAACCCATAAAGTTACTTGCGTCTGATCTGGATGTGGTCGAGACTACCCTGAGGATGGTGGCCCCCAGGGATCTTGTTTGTGTGAAGAGCACAGATTCCAGGATTTCAATGGATTTCAGCTTAACTCAGGAAAGAAAGTCAGAAAGGTGAACGAACGGCGCATGATTCGGCATGCTTGTGATGGCTTGTACTGGCTTTGTACTGGGCAGCCTCAAAACTGACCCCAACGCCAAGCAAGACTGTAACCTGATCGTCTTGATCTAGAAAGCGGTCTGCAGCTTGCTTTTGCCCGCACGATGTCAAGGGTTTTAAACAGTTTAAAGTTTTTAACTTTACTTGAAGATTTGCACGCTAAGTTCGGTGCGCAATACTTTTTGAATTGACTCTTGGATATATGGCGAAACCAACTTTCGCTCGGCAAATCTCTGGAAATTGGAAAGATTGGCCGTTTGACCTTCAACACTCTGGCTAGCTAGTCACTGGTCGCTTCGCAGCAAAGAAAAATCGACGACTTGTGGAAGGAATGGTCGGGTAGGGAAAGCGCAAAAGTCGATTCTCTTCTTTCTTTCACCATGTCATCAACACGAATCACCGCCGTGATCTGTCTCAAGATAGTCGAATACATTTCTCAATTTGTCGACCTCTCTCGATCTCTCCTTCCTTCAAATAGGTTGGCGTTGATCCGGCAGTGGTCAGATCTGCACCGCAACAAGTCTAGAGCATGAAAGGCTGCATGAAAACAAGATCTACCATGACATTGCACTGCCAAAACATGACAACATGCTTCACGACATTGCGATTGCATTGCTATGACATTGCGATGACATCGCGGTGATTGCAAACAACGTCAACAAGGCCTTGGCCCCGGCTCCTGCCGAGCGCTGGCATAGAGCTGGCACCAACATACCAAGAGTGGCCGTCGCAGCATAGCAAAAGCGCTCAGCGAAATCAACTGCAAGAGATGGTCAAAACGTCAAAAAGTTCAAAGTGGTCAAAGTTCTGTTGGAGTTCCCAGATTGAAATATTGACCATCCCTGTGTGGTGCTTGCATTGTAACACCACCGCAGAACTGAGACAGAGATGGAAGGGCAGATTCCTAGAGTTTGGGATTCCAGCGGTTTGGAATCTTTGACAACCTCAGCTAAACCTCAGCTACACCTCAGCTCAACCTCGCATCGAAAAAAGGGAAAGAAAAGTATGCAAACAGACCTGGAAAAATTGGATCAAATTGGCAGTCTTGCGACAGATCTTGCTATGAAGCTAATTACCTGTGGATGGAGTGGCCGAAGCCTGGTAGGTCAGATCAACCGAGCAAACTAGAGTGACTAGCAGTGACTAGCAGTGACTAGCAGTGACCAACTCAATTAAGGTGCAAACCCTTGGGGAAATCGTGGGTCACTGGTGCTTGCATTTGCTGAAGTTTAGAATCTGCCGCAACCAAGCTTCCATCAGATTGCCCACACACTGTGGATTTCTGTGGATTTCAACACGCTCAGTGATCTCAGTGATCTCAGTGTCAAGACTGCTTCAGAATCGCCTGGCTCACAACGAAACCCTGGTGCCGCATCGAATGCCTCTGGATGCCTCTGGACTTTGCTGCGCATCTACCCGTATGTCCCACATTAACCATACATTTCCATGTATGCTGCGTGACTGTGTGGAACTTGGAATAAGTTAACAAGTTAACATGGGCAGCGTGCATCTGCATAATTATCTTCTGTCTGCAAGCTTGATAAGACACAAGAACACCAGCTTTTTAATGCACCACCAGCCGAACCTGTGCTAAAAACCGAAGATCTAAAACAGCCCACGACATACGACATCCTACAACAGTCTACACAAGTCTACAACAGACAGCCTACGACAGTCCCCATCTGGAAGGTCACACCCGGGTATTGGAGCGGCTGGTCGGTCAAACCGCATTGATTTCTCACTTTTTCCAGCTGGAACCTTTACCGCATGTCGTGTTCTCAGATTCCTTTTGATTTTGCGCATGCAATGTGGCTTCGTGCTTGTGAAGTGGATTTCGTTCTGTGTTTCGCAGCAAGCACTTTCATGTCTTTGGACGTCTTGTAGCATACATGGCTGAAAAATGCTGAAAAGATCTTCACCTTTTATTCTCTTCGCTGTCGGGTAACCTTTCCTAACTCACAAGTTGTTTTTGTCCAGGTTGCAGCGCTAGACATAACATGACATAACTACATATTAAATTAAATCATATTGCATCGTATTACCTTTCTGTGAGTCAATCACATGAACTTTTCAGCGCCAACGCCATTTCCGCGGTCTGTCGGTGGAGAGATTTAAGCAAAGCTGTTTGGAAACTTTGGGGTTATGTGTCTGTGATGTCTGTGAGTTGCCCTCAGCGACATACCAAAGGGGTGATAGTACGCAGCCACGTGGGATGTGCCAGATAGTCCCAGCAAACTGCCCCAAAGCAAAACACTGCAGTTTGGGCTGTGAAAGAGGAAGAGCCATCAGTAAAAGCTGTAAAAAGGCAGCTGGGTAGGGAGAGAAAACGAAAACATCAAATGAAGAAGACTGATAGGGGCCGAAAAGGACGCAGAGACGAAGGTAAACTTTTGCATGCGAACGCCACCCCCCAAACCATCGCAACCCGCAATGTTTTTTAACCCGCCGCAGCAACCCGACTTGATGATGCAGACATTGTGCAAAGCACAACATCTAATATCAACGTGGCTCCCTGTGTCTACGACTGTCAACAACAGACTTTAACATAACAATCTACAAATACTACCCTCAAACATCCTCAAACAACAGACAGAAACAGACTACAACCGTGCAAGGCGTCTACAACTGTGTACTTTCCATCTCGCATCTCCCCAGGCGCCTAAGGCGAAATCTGTGGATGGTCATCCGATGCCTCAAGGATCTCTGGTTTCGTAGGCGCGCGCAGCCTAAAACAACTGTTGGCCACGAAGATAACCCTGGTTCATCATGATTCACAACTTCAACTGCTCATCTCGAAATCAAAAGACCTATGCTTCACCTGCAGCTTTCACTGTCAATGCCTAGGGTCTTGAAATATCTTGAAATGGCCTCCTATGGCCCAACAAACTTCGGCATGTTTTCAGCATGCTGAGATCGTTTGACGCCCAGTAGCGCTGAGAGCGATGAGCGCCTCGGCTAGACTTCTGAAGAGAGCAACCCCAAGGCAACAAGACAAGCGAAGATTTGGGCGCAGGCGCATGTTCGGATTCCCGAAATTCATCCAAAAAAAACATTTTCATCAGTCCAGTGTTTGGGAATTTGACATGACCTTGTTCGCCCACCATTTGCCATTCACGCCAGCACTATAAAACAAACCATCTTTTATACGTTTACTCATTCAAACAATTCCATGTCTATAATGATTTTTATTACCCAAAATTCTGAGACATTAATTCTCAACAAACATCTATCATGACAATTCCATATGCCATCCAGACACGACTGCGGGATAGAAACAGGCATCTCTTCTTCAAGTCTTGGAGACTTCGCATGGCTGAGCCGCAACCTATGCACTGCTTTGGGATGCTTTGGGTGTTTTTACATAAGCCGAGTTGGGGAAATCCTACAACATGTTGGCAAAAATCTTGAAGTACTTTACTTATCTTTACTTCCTGTGGTCCCCACCGTGTCACGAACATCCTGAGAACCAAAAAACAGATATCTATTCTGACATATCTGACATATAATTATTCCGGCAAAACTTCGGACAGTTTTGCTCGCATATATTTTAACAGATGCCAATACCAATCCCGGTGACAGCTGTCTGCACTGAGGCCACCGGGGTGGCAAGGTCTGGGAACACACGGAATCCACGAGGGTCTGTGGAGGGTCTGTGAGCTATCTGAGCCATGTGCAGCCTCGATGTCCGCGCCGAAGAAGCGGTTCGTTCTGCAACGAAGTCCTCTAACAGGTGGAGTCGAGACACGTCGAGACACAGCATTTCTGTTCACAACGTATCTGACAGGTGCAGAACAAAGAAAAATGTGGACCTTCATACCTTCAAATGCTTGTAAATGCTTCTGAAAATCATCAATCCATGTATATCCATGTGATACACATATACACACTTCCACTTTTACACTTATGCATACAAACAGACAGGCAGGCAGGCATTGCATTGCCTTGCGTTGCGTTGCGTTGCATTGCATTCAGTTGCATTCAGTTGCATTGTGTTGGGTTGCATTGCATTGCATTCTACATCACATCACATCATATCAGATCACATCATACCACATGACATCACATGACATCACACGACATCACACTGCACTGCACTAAACTGCACAACGCTACATGACATGACATTACATTACATCACATTGCATTACATTACATCACATCACATTACATTACTTTACATATGTTACATACGTTACATACGGTAGATGCATTACACGCGTTACATGCCATGCCATGCCATACTGAATCATAGATTTCATTACATCGCGTTGAATTGCGTTGCCTTGCGTTCCATTACCCTACACCGCGCTATATATTACATACATTACATACAGTACATACATTGCACGCACTACGTACATTACATACATTACATACATTACACACATACCATGCATTGCATACAGCACATACAGTACACTACATACATTACAAAAATTACATACATGCATACATACACATGTGTATATTTCATACAATGTCCGTATTGTAATGTATTTGCAACACATAGGAATCATATAGTATCGCATTTTAAAGATAGTTGTATATGACAAATGGGCAATATTTCAATTTGTCTATTTTCAATGTTTCGAATATAGGATATGTTATCTAATGTATTATATACACAGCATATTTACATAACAGTGCATACAAGCTGTATAAGGCATAACATGTGCTGCATGTATAAAGTATATGTAACAAATCAAGCCACATATACACAGACATAATGCATGCGAAATAAAGAATGTATGTTCTATGAATATGAGGACTTCGTAAAAGACAAAATAAACAACAAATATATGTACATGCAACATGCAAAAATACAAAACGTGGTGGACAAAAGATACCTTACGCAATATTCTGTGAATACCGTAAATACAATGCTGGATAGATAGAATATACGAAAACAGAAGTTAAACAAATATGTATACTGTATTACATACCCAGATATCAAATACTATTTACACTACTGCAAGAATACGTTGTATTGAATATCTTGCGCATATCTAATACTATACGTATATATACAAATATGCCTGCCAACACACAAAACTGACATATGTCTATATATGTGTATGTATGTGTATGTATGTGTATATATATATATATGCAGGCATCGAAACAGAAAGAGATAGCTAGATAGATAAATAGATAGATAGGTAGATAGATAATATGCAGATAGATAGATGTGCGAGATGGATGGATAGATAGATAGATAGGTAGGTAGATAGATAGATAGATGGATAGATAGATAGATAGATAGACACATAGATACATAGATACATAGATACGTAGATAGATAGATACATAGATTTGATAGATACATAGATACATAGATACATAGATAGATTTCATAGATACATAGATAGATTTCATAGATACATAGATACATAGATACATAGATAGATTTCATAGATTTCATAGGTTTCATAGATTTCAAAGATACATAGATACATAGTTACATAGTTGCATAGTTAGATAGATAGATAGATAGGTAGATAGATAGATAGACAGATAGATAGATAGATAAATAGATAGATAGATAGATAGGTAGATAGAAAGATAGATAGATCCATCGATAGATCCATCGATAGATCCATCGATAGATACATCGATAGATCGATAGATCGATAGATAGACATACAAACAAACAAACAAACAGACAAACAGACAAACAGACAAACAAATATACTTGTATGTGATGTGTGTGTATGTGGAATCAAACATCGTATTGAACGTTCTGTTCTGTTTGCTACAAGCATCAACCCAGGTCTGGTGGCACATGGTTCTGAGCGCGCCTTGTGCCCTCCATACGTGTCCTGCTTCCGGAGTATTGTGCAACCTATCTGATGTAAGTATATACAGACCAACATATATGAATTGAATATGTATAGGTGTGCGTAATGAGATTACTGCCGACTGTACTGACATGCGCGCACACCAGTGTGATACATGCATATATATATATTATACAATATGTATATATAATATATTCTATATACATACCCTTGGATCTCGCTCTTCCAGTGCACCTTCCGGAACTGATTGATTTGTTCCAGCACCTCTGCCTGTGGCCGGGTGGCATTGCCCAAGGTGGATGTGACAGTCCATGGACTAGGCAAACAAGCTACATGGCACAAATCACAGGCTGAGAGGCTGGGACCTTCAAAGTTTCCATGATGGTGTTCTCTGAGGGGTCTCTATTCACATATTTCATGTTCAGTCTCCGAGTCAAAGCATTGAAACCCTCACTGCATCTCACTACTACACGCACCCGTCCTTCATCTCAAGAACCATTGACTGGACTGATTTCGCAGCCAGCAGTGAGGCGACAGCATCGCTTTTGCTCACCTGGTATACAATCGCACTCAGAACATCAGACTTAGTACACTTTATTCGGCACAGACTCTTCGCTCAATTAATAAGTGGCTGCATAGACGCAAATTGCGCTTTTTGGAGATGCTTCAGACAGGACTTCGACATGATCAATATGACACTAACCGATGGCGCTTTGAAGCGGCCAGTGGCACCTCTCCTCGGACCTTGAGAAGACCCTGTACGAGCTCGGCAACTTGAAGTGTGCCACTGCCATCTGCATCTATGGCATCGAACCTAGGAAGAAAGATGTACAGCTGCTACAGCCGCACCACACAGGAGTCAAAATGCACTCTGAATCGTTCTGCAAAAGCAAAGCCTGCCCGTTTTTCTGCATCCATTTTTGTTCAAGAAACAACTGTGCTCGGTTTGCAGGTAAGTCCAATTGGTCCATGAGAGCCTACAGCTGCTGCTCCGTTCTGTTGGCGTCAGCAGGTTACATAGATGACCATTTGGAATCAGTTGGGTCTATTTAGGTTCAATCTGCTCACATCCGTACTACTTCGTTAGTCAGTCTCATGCCAGCGCCTTGTAAACAAAATCGGGCATTGTCAAAAGCTTGTTTCCAAGGACTTCGGTCCATCTGGAATGCATCTATCATCTACTGAATCACATTTCCTTCCCCAAAAAATGTTTCAACCATGTGCGCCTGCACGCTGCGCTCTTGAACAACTAGCAAGAACAACTCCTTGGTAATTGCGATATCTTCCTCAGAGTGCAACGCTTGCCGCATTGTAGGCAACTATTCAGAAAATGTGACTAGAGCACAATGAACACAATGCGGTCTCGCGTTTGATTCTCTGCTCCTAGATTCACTGACACCACCCATCAGATACGGTTCACAAGAGGCTGTGATTAAGACATATCAATCAGCTCAAGATGAATGGCTGTTGAACATGCCTGCGATGCGTCCAGATTTCTGGCAGGTCCTCGTCTGTGAAGCCACCCTGATTGTCCACTTCCAAGGCGGCGAAATGCGTGACTTGATCAGCGTCGTCGAAATCCTGCTGCATTGCGACTCCGAGGGCGCTCGTGCAGCATGCCAGTATAGATATCTTATAAATAGATTTAAAACATTCTAAAATGATTTAAAGCTTTCAAGGTCAAAATTGCTCACAGCATCGCTGATCACGGGTGCATGTACATGAAGCTGGCCTGAAATGCACGGTAGGCGGTGGCAAACTTTTTGAGCAGCTCGCGGGTGACTCGAGCAATGCGAATGGATTCACGAGCATGTTGCTCAGATGTATGAGCTTCGGTCTCTTTCGCAGCCTGATCGGCGGCGTGTGAAATTTCAACCCTAGAGAACGTTTGAGATCAAAATGTCGAAAAATCCGATGCAATGAGCAAACCAGGGCGGTTTCACATTTGGATGCCGGGCCTTCATGGTAATCTCGACGTAGACCCCCAGGATTACGTTGAAAATTCCCATGCTAACCAGCATGTAGCTGACCACGTATCCAAGGATAAAGATCACGCCAAACTCACTTGCCAGCAAATCATGAATTGGGAAGCCCCTTTCATCGACCTTGGTGAAGTATCGAGATTGCGCTTGGCCCATCTTGAAGAGGATGTGTTCGAGCAAAGCATAGAATCATTTTCCCGGCACGCCCCAGCGGGCTTCGATCTCAAACTTGCAATGTTTCCGGTCACACAAGAGTAACGAGAGCCACAGCTCAAAGACTTTGAAAGAAACAAGATGAAACGGGGGGGGGCCATTTCCCTTCCCTTCCGTCCTTCCCTTCCTCTGCCATTTCCTTCCGGCCATTCCCTTCCATCCACCGTGCTCGCTCCCCACACTGTTAGCAGACTAAACGAGAACCCAAGCATCGGCATCGAAGATGCTTTTGGGGGAAAAAAAATGCAACCAGAAAGAAATGCAGGGATGGGCCACGGTTGAAGTCAGACTCCTTGCGAGAAGTTTTATGATCCAATGGCACAGCGGGACGGAGTGAAGTCACAACTCGCGATTCATGGATGATCTTGCAGCAAAGCAAAAAATATCAAAAAATGAAGACATGCTGCATGCGCTTTGCAATGGCCCGCGCAACAAATCCCCCAGTTTCGGTCAACGAATTGTTGTGTTGGATCAGAAGGAGGGCAAATCCCATTGGCACAGCTGTCATCCGCAGTGGGTGTGAGAGCTCACAAATGTGGACAAACACTGCACGCAGCAAAAGGGCAGCAGTGTTTTGCTTCATGTCAGGAGTTGAAAACAACAACGGAGGGAGGGAGGGATGGAGGCTCTAGGTAACAAAGACAACCTATTCAATCGAATATTTCCCCAAAATGTCGCTCTTATACGTGTCATTCCCCTTCCACGAAATGTTCCGCAGAATTAGCTCCTTGATCTTCAACATCAACCGCGTGCCGTCCCAATCCGGTCTTTGATTGGCATACCAGTTCCGTTTACTGTAAATGCAATTGTAAGGTAGCAGCTAAGTAAGCCCCGACAGTACAACATTGGAAAAACACTTCGACCCGCGCTGCCACGGTCAGCGTCAGGAAAAAGAACAAGAACCAACATGGATAAATGATAATATCTGTGTGTGCGCATGTATGTCTGTCTGTATGTCTGTATGTCTGTCTGTACGTCTGTCTGTCTGTCTGTATGTATGTCTGTATGTACGTCTGTATGTCTGTCTGTATGTCTGTCTGTCTGTATGTCTGTCTGTATGTATGTCTGTCTGTATGTATGTCTGTAAGTATGTCTGTCTGTATGTCTGTCTGTATGTATGTCTGTCTGTATGTCTGTATGTATGTCTGTATGTATGTCTGTATGTCTGTCTGTGTGTCTGTCTGTCTGTATGCCTGTCTGTATGTATGTCTGTCTGTATTAATGTATGTCTGTCTGTCTGTATGTATGCCTGTATGTCTGTCTGTATGTATGTATGTCTGTATGTCTGTCTGTCTGTATGTCTGTCTGTCTGTATGTATGTCTGTATGTCTGTCTGTGTGTCTGTCTGTCTGTCTGTATATCTGGCTGTATGCATGTCTGTCTGTATGCATGTATGTCTGTCTGTCTGTATGTATGTCTGTCTGTATGTCTGTCTGCCTGTATGTATGTCTATATGTATGTCTGTATGTATGTATGTCTGTATGTATGTCTGTCTGTATGTGTGTATGTGTGTATGTATGTCTGTATGTATGTATGTCTGTATGTATGTCTGTCTGTATGTGTGTATGTGTGTATGTATGTGTGTATGTGTGTATGTGTGTATGTGTGTGTCTCTCTGTGTATGTGTGTGTATATGTGTGTGTATGTGTGTATGTATGTCTGTCTGCATGTGTGTATGTGTGTATGTATGTCTGTCTGTATGTGTGTATGTCTGTATGTATGTATGTATGTATGGATGGATGGATGGATGGATGCATGCATGCATGCATGCATGCATGCATGCAGGGATGGATGTATGTATGCATGCATGGATGGATGGATGTGTGCGTGTGTGTCTGTATGTATGTATGTCTGTATGTCTCTATCTATCTATCTATCTAGCTAGCTAGCTAGCTAGCTATCTATATCTATCTATCTATCTATCTATCTATGTATCTATGCATCTATGTATCTATGTATCTATGAAATCTATGAAATCTATGTGTGTATCTTTGAAATCTATCTATGTATCTATGTATCTTTGAAATCTATCTATGTATCTATGTATCTTTGTACCTATGTATGTATGGATGGATGGATGGATGGATGTCTGGATGTATGGATGTATGGATGTATGGATGTATGGATGTATGGATGTATGCATGGATGTATGTATGGTAGGTAGGTAGGTAGGTAGGTAGGTAGGTAGGTATGTATATAATGTACGTATGCATGCATGCATGCATGTATCTATCTATCTATCCATCTATCTATCTAGCTATCTATCTATGTATCTATGTATCTGTGTATGTTTGCATGCATGCATGCATGCATGTATGTGTGTGTATGTGTGTGTATGTGTGTATGTGTGTATGTGTGTGTATGCATGTGTGTATATATGTACACAGAACTATAAATGTATAACAAAGAAGCGGACAAATAAGTAGTGCACATAACAAATCAAATTATGATATAAATTTGTCTATGTGTATATATTTACAGATCCCAAAACATCCCAAACGCTGCGTCCATGCAGGATTGATACGACTCTTGGTCAACTTCTTCGGTTTAGTCTACAGCTGGTACCATGCATGCAACTCGACTCAAGTCAAGCGGCACATTCACCTGTAAAACATCGGAAGGATGTGAACATCGCGTCTGGCAATGTGCGGAAATATGCTTCCAGGCCTTTCAGAGGACTATATCTGCGATTCTGCTTCAGTGAAGATGAGATCTGAAAAAAAAACTGGAATGGCAGGGCACATACAACATGAAGAGGTTTGAGACCGCTTGTGACCAGCTGTGTGCCAGCCTAACTCGGCAGTCTTTGGGCTGTTTCCAATTGTCATGGTAGCAAAGCCTGATATGACCTGAAACCGTCATTGGTTGCATTGAAGGAAGTCTGAAGGATGTGAAATGCAAACGATCCAGCTTACAGCTTGAGGGTCTGCCAATCTGCCAAGATGATCCAAGATGCATAGATCACGGTGAAGAGCAACGTGAAGGCCAAGGATAGTGTCCAGAGTCCAGCAATCCATCCCTTTACCTTAGAACGTCCCACCTCTAACGAGTTTCATCGGCCCATGCTGATCCATTCCCTTGATGAGTTCATTGCCAAAACGAGTGGACGGCTGTTTTTTCACGTTCACTGCGTTCACTTCCAACTCCCAGAATTCCAATCGCTTCTCTTTGCTCGTCTGGGGTGCTTGTTGGGGTGGGATGGGATGGTCAACGAGATAGATGCTCTTCTGGCATATTTTTCTTGCAGAAAGAAGGAACGAAAGAATCTTGTTAGATTCTAGTCACTCAAGAGTCCAATAGGAAAAGTGAAAAGAATTATCTAGATGAACTGATTTAAAGGTATTCAAAGATCTTACTTCACTTAGACGGAAGGTCAAGATTATTTTTCCGGGATAGTCCTTTTGAGGAGATTGAAAATAGTCAAGATAATCATGAGAATGGGGTCGGGCATGTCTGGATATGTCTGGTGTGATGGTGCTTTACCATTCGCTCGTAAGACTTCTGCTTCAAATAAGATCGTTGTCTTCTAGGGATGTCCTAAGTTGTGGATGCATAGAGCATTGATCTGATATATCCAATATATATCCAATATATATATATATCCAATATATTCAGAAATTTCTAATTGCTTTCAGTTGCCATAAGTCGCAACTCACCCATGAACTTCAGTCTGAAGGCCTGGCGGTGACAGCCGAAAAGACATGAACCAACCGTATTTTTTCTGACGCGTTGTGGACCAGCTCGCAGCAATTGGCTCTTCATCAGGTTGTTGAAGATGTTGATCTTTTTTGGTTTGTAAAAAGTGTTGACATATTTCCGGGCCTTGATGATACGAACCAGTCTCACCAGCCGACAGAGGCGCAACACGGACTGAACGCCAAAAATTTCCACCGTGTCTTGAAGCGAGACCTTGGTGGTTGACATGTTTTGAATTCAGAGCATGCTGTTCGTGTAAACAGCTGTAAACACGGTTCCTTCGATGCAACATCACTACCATTACTAAGGGCGGGGGGTAAAACGTCTTGAATGCCACACCATGTAAAGAGGGCAGACCCCGAGTGGCGGAAGCCTTTTGGGCAGAACATGTGCCAATGTGCCAAAAATATCCACAAACCATATAACCAACCACAAGGCCTCCGAACAGATTCCGCAGAACTGTCCTGTCTGCGCCAAAGACACCCGCATGATGATATCCGTCATCCCCGTCGCCGCTAGAAATACATCAAAATAATTCCACGAAGCCTGCCGGAAAAGCACTGCTTCACATTGTTCAATGATGTTGCCGAAAATATCCACAGTCAAGATTTGACAACCCGTCAAACAACCCAAAAAGGCCACGCTGAGTAGCCACAAGGAACTGAGACAGGGCTGCGGAGCACCCAGAGCTTCCGAGCCTCCTGTCCACACCAGAAGGTTCGACAACCCTGAAACCGCGTCCGACAGAAGATCTCGGCGAGAAGAAGTGTTGCAAATGTCACCTGGCGCTCCAAGAACAAATAAATGTAAATAACCTTCAAATCATAAAAAATGGAAGCTATATGTACAATGGTATGAAATTGATTGAAATGGCGGGAAGCTGAAACGATCTGACGAAATTCAAAGGCGCCAGTCAGTTACAGAAGCTGCTTTAAGTCTTCCTGCCTCAAAGTAGATCCAACCCTCCCAATTCTCGTACCGTGGATCTGTCTGGAATCCCATCCTCATTTGTCAATCTTTGCGGACCTCTGTGTTTCTGTGCAATACAAACCGGTTTCAGAAATTGAGGACACGATAGAGCAGGACAATACAGGATGCGTATGCTGACCGTACGCTTGAAAACCCAATGTCACCCATCTGGCCCGTTTTTACACAATCACACAATCTGCAATCAAAGCTGTGGGTTGGCATGGCACAGCAAATCCACGGCAAAACTGTCCAGAGCTACAAAAGGTGCATCAAGTTCTACAACCCTTGGAGCAAGGATGAACGTTGGTGCTCCTCTTCCAACTAATGCAAAATGGAAAAGCATGGGAAAGGGATGAAAAGGGATGGAAAGAATAAAAAGGGATGAAAAGGGATGAAAAGGGATGAAAAGGGATGGAAAGGGATGAAAAGGGATGAAGAGGGATGGAAAGGGATGAAAAGGGATGAAAAGGGATGGAAAGGGATGGAAAGGGATGGAAAGGGATGGAAAGGGATGGAAAGGGATGAAAAGGGATGAAAAGGGATGAAAAGGGATGAAAAGGGATGAAAAGGGATG
>Ga0126342_10013233_pt1 | contig 14651 bp, 16 predicted proteins | sample Cyp1metagenome_FD_92528 | JGI IMG/M metagenome (GOLD analysis project Ga0126342, IMG submission 92528) | Coral microbial communities from Lord Howe Island, Old Settlement Bay, Australia - Cyphastrea 1 metagenome | ecosystem: Host-associated > Invertebrates > Cnidaria > Coral ... | reverse complement strand
TACGTAGATACGTAGATACGTAGATACGTAGATACGTAGATACGTAGATACGTAGATACGTAGATACGTAGATACGTAGATACGTAGATACGTAGATACGTAGATACGTAGATACGTAGATACCTGGATACATAGATAGATAGATACATAGATACATAGATACATAGATACATAGATACATAGATACATAGATACATAGATACATAGATACGTAGCTACGTAGATACGTAGATACGTAGATACATAGATACATAGATACAAAGATACATAGATACATACGTACATACGTTACATACGTACATACGTACGTACGTACGTACGTACGTACATACGTACATACGTACAAACGTACATACGTACATACGTACATACGTACATACGTACATACGTACATACATACATATGTACGTACGTACGTACGTACGTACGTACGTACATAGATACAAAGATACAAAGATACATAGATACATAGATACATAGATACATAGATAGATAGATCGATAGATAGATAGATAGATACATGCATACATGCATCCATACATACATACATACATGCATACATGCACACATACATACATACATACATAGATACATAGATACATAGATACATAGATAGATACATAGATACATAGATACATAGATACATAGATACATAGATACATAGATACATAGATACATGGATACATAGATACATAGATACTCAGATACATAGATAAATAGATACATAGATACATAGATACCTAGATACCTAGATACATAGATACATACATACATAGATACATAGATACATAGATACATAGATACATAGTTACATACATACATAGATACATACGTACGTACGTACATACGTACGTACGTACATACGTACATACGTACAAACGTACAAACGTACATACGTACATACGTACATACGTTGTACATACGTACGTACATACGTACATACGTACATATGTACATACATACATACATACATACATACGTACGTACGTACGTAGACACATAGATACAAAGATACATAGATACATAGATACATAGATAGATGGATAGATAGATACATAGATACATGCATACATACATGCATCCTTACATCCATACATAGATGCATAGATACATAGATACATAGATACATAGATACATAGATGCATAGATGCATAGATACATAGATACATAGATACGTAGATACGTAGATACGTAGATATGTAGATACATACATACATACATACATTCATAGATACATAGATACATAGATACATGGATACATAGATGCATAGATGCATAGATACATAGATACATAGATACATAGATACATAGATACATAGATACATAGATACATAGATACATAGATACATAGATACATAATTACATAGATAGATAGATAGATAGATAGATACATAATTACATAGATAGATAGATAGATAGATAGATTGATTGATAGATAGATACATAGATACATAGATACATAGCTACATAGCTACATAGATACATACATACATACATACATAGAGACATACATACATACATACATAGATAGATACATAGATACATACATACATACATACATAGATGCATGCATGCATGCATGCATGCATCCATACATACATACATCCATACATCCATGCATGCATGCATGCATACATACATACACATATATATACACTATAAAATGTATGTTTAGCTGTGGCACGTATATGCAGTTATCATACACTGCCAAAAACAGCAGGAGGCGCACACGGAGCCAGAAGATCGCCCGCCTCCAACGGTGAAGTCTCCCACGGGCCGTGCGGGTCAGACTGATTTTGACTTGTTGCAGACGGTGCGGAGAGATGCCAGCGATGTTCCGGAGTCTGACCGGACAAGGCTGGTGGATGTGGCTCGAGATTTTCCAGCAATTGGGGATTAGCAAATATGCAAATCACATCAAAGTTTTTGTGGATGAACATACCAACGCACCTCACCATATCCCAACACAAACCCATTCTAGCAACATTTTGGAGATGTCAACAGCTTTCGTTTGGTCCTTTCGTAGCGTTGTCAGGCTGGAGCAAGACCTAGAGGATGGCCCGGAGCTGAACGCCGATAGCAATGGCTGGTAAGATTGGCAGGTATGGAATTTCATGAATCTTCGATAATCTTCATCACTTCATCCCAGGATTCTAATGGTCCTGATATGTGTTGATATGTTTTGATCCATCCCTGGCAACTGGGGTTGGACTTGGACCTGGAGGTTCGGAGACGAGTTTGTTGACCAAGCCTGAGGCCAGGATTTTGAGCGCTGCAGCGTTGCATTTTTTGATGCAAAGTGGTGCCGTGTCAGGCTAGACCATCTACACCAAACTCTAGACCTGATGAACCGGCAGAATGGGTGCCTGCTGAAGTCTTGAAGGATTTTGTTTTGGCCTACTCCAGGGTGTGAGTGGAAGCTGTTGTGCATTTGTTGTGCATATCTCCCAGATTTTCCAGGAAAGACGCGTGGTCTTCGAGGATGAAAGTTTGGAAGAGGTGCTGGATGCAGGGACTTCGCCAAAATCACCGCAAGTTGAGGCAGGGCCTTGGAAAAGTTGCTGGATGTTGGTGGGCAGGGCCTGAAACTTCAATGCGCACATGCAGGGGGCGTAGGATGAAAATTGGGCTGACTCTCGCATGTCGCTCCCGTCAAAAGCAGAAGCATTGAATAGGCGGTGCAAGTGTCCTTCACATTGAACCTTGCAGCAACACCGAAACGCATGTTCTTAAAAATTATTGACATATCTTGAAATGATATTCAAACATATTCAAACTAGTCAATCCACTCGTAGCAGCATATCTCCATATTTCAGGAAAGGCGTGTGGTCTTCGATGAGGGCTTGGAAGAGGTACTGGAAGATGCGGTGACTTCGCCAAAACCGCCGCAATTTGAGGCAGGGCCAAAGTGTTGGGATCTCTACAAGTCCGTGTGGTGTCGATGCTCCAAGCAAGTTGAACCGCAAGAACAGCTGAACTCCAAGCGAGTGACTTATTAGAGGCTGAAGGCATGGTCCGAATCGCACAGAGGTTGCTGCAAGTAACGCTCTTACTGTAGGTACCTGCCGAACCAAGGGAAGCAATCGTGCCAGCCGAAACCTTGATTTTCTGGCACAACAAAGTCTCAAGAAACATGGATCTCAAAAAATGCGGGCTTTGCAACTTAGGAGATGCACGTTGACGTTATGTATCAATCGTATCATGATGAGGTGGGTTTCAGCTTTGTTTCAGCTTTGTTTCAGCTTTGAGTTTGTTTTGATCTACTCTGCTTGGCCATAGCGCCTTCCAGGCGACCGTGGCATCACGGCAACCTACGAAGGCAGAGCATCGAGTCTTGTTGACATCGCTGACGGCCAGAGAAGTGGAGTGGCTTAGGCCAAAAAGCCCAAAAAGCTGAAAGCGCAGAATTCAATTTCTTCATGGATGCAGGCAGGTTGGGTCCGTTGGACAGATGTATTTCTGACAGAGCCTGACAGAGCCTGACAGAGCTGATTCGCAGCAGGAAGTAAGCAGAGCGCAGAAGCCCCAGTGGAGAGATACTGAAGACTTACACGAAGAAGACGAACGACAACCAGTTTGCGAAGAGCAGAAGCTAGAAGCTGTTTCGGAGTTGTGTGTGGTTATTTGTGGATGAATCATGTGAATTCTGTTGTGGATACCCTTGGCAATCAACTTAATTCTTATATCATATATATAGAGATTAAGCCTTACTGACTGCACAGATGTGGAGAATCTCATGGATGGCGCACGCACAACACTTTCTGGGCGAGAATTTTCTGTGAGGTTCAAAGCTTTTCATTGGCATTCACAGAAATAGGATGATATAGGCTTTGGATTTGGAGCCTCTAGACATTCAGGTCAGAGAGTTCTTGAAAAACTGCCCTAGAAACGACCACATGAAGTGGCGGATTTGCCACCGCAGCGAAGAGTTGCTCTGAGATCGCATGAGATCTCTGAGGCTCTTGGCACATTCAGAGGCACGGGTCACGGGTCCATACAGATCCGGCACACCTGAAAGATTCGCTGGATGAGCTGAGGTTTCTTCGGAGCCGAGTGAGGAACTTGAGAAGCAACTGACTGCACGTGCCAAGCTCGGCAAAATGGGAACCCTTCTCACAACTTGTGGACAGTTACATGACAACAATAAGAATCTGCCATGAAAAGAATGTTGTCAGAAACTGCAAGTCAATTTGTGCTTACATGGTAGTTTGGGTTGGTGGATTGGAAGTCTGGGAATTGATGGTTTTGTGAACTTAGAAAGACACAAAAATTACCAAACCCTGTAAAACATGAAATGGTTGGAAAATACAGAAACACATATTTAAAACAATAATTGGTACCAGATTGGTTTATTTTTGAGTTTATATTCATCATGCATCTCAGAAACTATATAATATACTGATTTAATTTCCTATAATTTCACGTCATTGTTTACTTTATTACTGAATTCATGATTTACTTTATTTAGTTATGTTATAGTTTATTTATTTTATTTTTTCTTTAATTGGTTGTTTATTGAAATGAGGGAAAAACCTCTTGACACCAATTCCAGTGTGGTCCTGTCCTGTACTCTCACTGATACAGGTTTCATGGAGTTTCCATGTAGTTTCCATGCAGGTGTCATGTTGGTTACATACTGGTTTTGCTGATTTAGCTTACTGGTGTGTAATCTCCATGACAACTCCCTGGAACCCGCATGGAACCTCCATGGAACCTCCATGGAACCTGAGTACATGATAAAACCAACAAGTTAGATTAGATAGATACATCGAAAGATAGATTAGATAGATTGGATTATATAGATAAACACAAAACAAATACAAAACACAAAAACAAAACCAACTCTTTTTTTTCATATTTTTTTCCACATAACTCTGATTTCCCAAACCGCCTTTTAAGTATAACCTGAGCAAGCACGGCTCAAAGTTCACATAAGAGCTAGCAGTTCGGAGGTGAAAACCAACAGACACCAGACCTCAAGAGACGCGCAATGAGGTGCAAGCTTACAATTCTTGCTCAATCGTCGAAAGCGTCGTCGAGGTCGCAAGATTTGTGTGCGTTTTTTGAGTTCGTTACGGGTTGAAGCCCTGAGTGGGTTAGTGGGAAACACAAAAATAGCAACGAAGAATATATACACAAACTTATTTCCGGATATGGGATTGCAGTCTATTTTATCATCATGCTGTGGATTCTTTTTTGGCGTGTAGGTTTGCCTACGAGTTTGTGGCCAGAGCTGTCAGTGGGTCGGCTTCCTGGAAACAGGCGAATCCGGTAGAATCCGGTAGAAAGCTTGAGCACTGCTTGAGCATTGTGCCTAGGCAACTCCCCGTCCGCAAGAAAGGCGCTCACAGAAATCCCGCACTGCAGCCAAAGAGTTGACAAGTTTTCAGCATTTGAAAGGATTTTTCTGCTTCTCAGCCTTTGCGCACAAAGACAGGAAGGCAAGGGAAGATGGATCATCGATCTCAGTTTCTTTCAAGTATTTTGCTGGCCATTGCATTTCTTGGCAGTGTCCACGGTACTTCCATCTCTGTATTCTTTCACTGAGTCTTCGTGTCCTTCAAGCCGCTTCCAGTTTTTGCCTTTCAACTGGTGCAGCCGTCCCATAGGCTACCTCGATCAGACACTCCGCAGCGAGCTTGGCGTTCCAAGACCTGTAGAGACTCTGACATCAGTTGAATCAACATGTCCGGATTGGAGCCCAAGGGAGATGCAGCCCTCCATTCATGCCATCCTCGACGGGGACTCAGCGTTTCATCTCTGAATGGTTTCACGTGTACAACTGCTGGCACCACTCGGAACCCCAGCGTCTGCCGAAAGACCTTGGCCAAGGAATCTGCCTCTCCTGCATCAGCAGTCCGATCAGGCCGTTCGCCCACCGGTCGCTTACGCAAGAGGTCATTGAAGGCGTGGATGAAATCTAATGAACGAGTGGAGCGTGTCAATGGTCTTGAAATTCCCAGCACCGTGTTAGTCATTATTTTCTGCATTGGAAAAGGGACTCCCATTTTAGCTTGGGGCTTGGTGGCCGTTCCACAGCTTGGTTGACCGGATGCTTGCCCAATGGAGCAAGACATGCAGGCGAACTTTGCTGGCACACCTCTTGCACTTGATGTGGGTCAAGGCAGCTCTTGACACCTAGTTGCTTGGTACATTCTGCTTATTCTTGCATCTTGGGAAGATGGTTGTTGTTTAATGTTCTTTAACGATTATGTTATGGGTGCTACCGGTAGTTTCTCCTTTGCGTCTCCTACTGTTTTAATCTGGACGTGTCTGTTCTGTACCGCTGCTCTCCTGAGAATCATTCTCACTGGCATCATGCACACAGTGTTGGTTTGTTGCAGTTGAGCTTCCTTTTCTGTTCTTTTCTTGAGTGCTAAGTGCTAATTCTAAAAAGAGGCTCCAAAAAGCTGGAAATAGATGTTTGATATTTTTTTGACCGTGAACTCTGCCTTTTCGCTCTTTTTTTTGGATGAATTTCGTGCGTCATACTGATCTGTCTGCAGGAAAAGCTCCAAAGCTGACCTCATCGCCTAGGCTTAGTCAGGGCAAACTTTGCAGAGGCGGGAAACACGTTCCATGACCGTGTCTACGTCTAATTCGTCTATGTCTAAAAAATTGGCATATCCATGGACCATGGATATCTAGAATCTTCAAAGACTCCTCAATTTGTGGAGGATACACATGAGGATACACATGAGGATACCAACGGTTGGGAGATCCCGCAGTCTTTGGACACTCACCAGAGGCGCCATGTCACACTTTCGGGACCAGCTGCCAACACGATCCTTTCATGGTAGCGGCAATGGGTGCCGTGGCTGAGATATGGGGGAACTGGTCCTTGGAATGGTTTAGATATCTTTAGATATCTTTAGATATCTTTAGATGCCACGAGTTCAGGACTATATGGCTTGAGATGGCTTGAGTCAGATGTGCTTCCATAATCTTCCAATATCTTCCATCGAGCTGTTGCAAGCTTTAACTCACTCAAGACTCTTCAAGAGTGTCCCAGATTGCTGGGATTTTGAAAATTGAACTTGGTCGCAGACGTGGACTTCGAAAAAACAGCCTCTCAGGTTAAAGCTCGCGGTGGCACCAGGACTGGCCACAAGAGGAAACACTTCATGTTCACCAGTTCCAACAAAGATGAGTGCAAATGCAGACGGATGTTGAGATAAATTGAGATATTTCGTCAAATTGACTCAAGTGGATCCAAATGGATCCAATTGGAGGTCCGTCACCAGATGTCACCAGCTGATTCGACATATGTCGACGTCGGCAGGACTCGAAGCCTTCTTGTGGGGTCACACACGCCCCCGAGGTGCCTACGGTGCCTAAGTGATCGATGGTAAGTCCTCCGTTCCTCATTTAGCAACCAAAAAACAAGGTGGAAATGATGGTGGAAATGATAGAAACGACCCCAACAAGATCCAACAAGTGAATGAGGTTTTCCATGGTTTTCCTTTTTTGGAGATCGGTGTTACGATAATTGGATATAATTGGTGTATAACTTGTCATCATGTCTACTACCCAACTGTTGCCTGGCTTAAGTACCTGCTAGGTGAGTGGCGTGGACTACTCCAGACTAAGAGCAAGGACATGTAGCCGGAATTTCGTGAGATTTCTCTGCAAAGCCACAACGATCTGAGATCTTGCTGTGGAGGAGACCCCTGCTTTCAATGGCGTTGAAGAATTGGTGGTGAAACACGTCACGAAGGCTTGGACGTGATGACAGATATAACAGTGACTAGCTTCAACCTCTCAGCTATATCGCAACTCAAAGAAGCTTTCTGAACGACCTTTAACGCTGCAAGAATTTCAGGAAAAGCCGACGAAACTTTTGCAAAGAAGGCCGGTGCAGGGACAGTCCCATTTGTCCTCAAATCCTGTTCGGTGTGTTACATAGCTACATAGCTGCAACAAGTCCAACTAGTACTGTACAACTGCAGTTGATTCAGCTCCTTTCCTTTTCTCTTGCCCTCGCACAGCTACCCTTTCCATGGCTCTCCTTGATCTCGGATGTCTGACAAATTGGGAGGCACCTGATGCAACTCTATCAGGCCAGTTTGACTTCTCAAAGTCTCACGGTTCTGCCCGTGAGGTCTTGAATATGTCCTGATAAGCGCAGAGAAAAGCACGCGACCCGAAGCTTCAAATCTGTTCTGAATTTCCTCTGACATTCCTTGCTCTTTCTTTCCTCAACCAGAAGCCAAGCACGCAGAGTTTCTATATCGCAAGGCTGTAGAGGCCAAAGCAGCCAACAAGAAGTCCGCAACTTGTGAGTTCAGGTGGATGTTTGATTGAACTGGGGGGGGCATAGTTTAGCAAAATGCTATCTTTGAGTGGAACTTCTTTGGCTCCTCAATTCTCCACATACTTGCCTCAAAGGCTGGCAGCTGCCAACCGCTTTGAAAGTGACTTCACGCTTTTGCCAGCTAGGCAGGGGCGGACCATGAACACTTTGGAGTTGGGGTGTTCTGAGTTTCATTTTCAGATCTTGGTGAATGGATGTTTAGTCACCAAGATAAAAAGCCTGGCCTTGGCTGCTTCGCCTCAGGAGCTCTGAGTCTAGACAAACGGCGTTCAGAGAGAGTGTCTTAGAGACTGCGAGAAATGCCACATAGTTCTGCGTGTCCAAAGCTCCGCCGAAGGCGCAGCGTTGAACCGCGGCTTATACTATTTAGCAAACCATGTAAAATCAGGCAAAATCATGATAAAAGAACTTGGAACGGATAGATTGAAAAGGACAAACCAGATGAGCAGCTGATGCATTTCTGGCGGGAGCAGTTGGTTCAATACCCAAGCAGTCACATCCAAAGGCTCGTTCAGAAGCTCCAAATGGCCGGCAGAGACATGCCGAGAGTCAAAAGACGGTAGCAAAGATTCTGCCGGCGATTGCACCTGTGTGGTGGAAAAAGCCGGGTTGAGCCGCCCTTTGAAGTTTTGAACACGCTTAGGTGATGGGGAAGTAAATCAACGGTGCCGATGCAAGAAAGAAGAAAATCCCTCCAAACTCCAAGCATATTCTAGCAAAAAACCGGAAAGTGACCAGTTAAAGAGCAGGGCCACTTTGACCTCGCAACAAGAGAAATGCCTTTCAGAACAGAGTCGAAAGGAGCAACATGTACTCGACAGGGAATGCTTCGACAAGTGGGTTTGGACATCCGAATTTGTGAATTCCTGCCCCAGCCTGACTCGTGAAGCTTATTTTGATGGTTTGATGTGATGTAAAATGGCGGAAAGACATGCAAAGACCAAAAGCTGAAGCCCTGAACACAGTTTCACCTCCGACGGGCATACGATATAACAACCAGCGGTTCACATTGCATGGTCTACCCAGCAATGGTCGTTTAAAGGTGCTCTTTTGACAACCCTGACCTTCACACGCTGAAACCACAATGTATCCAGGTTGCGCCACGCAAAGGAACTTGCAAGTACCAACACGTCGCTGTCAGAATCCACCCAGTTTATGTGCTTGATTGCAGTTTGCGCGACTCGTATTGCGATTTCTTAGGATCCGTGAAGACACAGGCCATGTCGCTTTTGTAGTCGAAGCGGGTCGAGGCGTCATGCAAAACCAAACTGCTGCGGCATCAAAATCATTCAAAATCAAAGTGCATTTCCGTTTGACGTGTGGGAAAGGATGTTCCACACGGGATCATGCGGGACTTGAGGCACGTTTTCTTTGGGACTCTACGACAAGTTCATCCCTGTTGACCATGGGTCCAGACTATGAGGTTCATCCCTATTCCTAGGAAGGACAAGGGCATAGGCGTTCGGTATAGGGAGCTAAATAAGGCATAACATGCGCAAGGGACGTAACACGACGGTAAATATGGCAAAGGAAAACTCCGACTCGTGGCGGAAGCAAGTTTAAAGACTCGATACAACTCAACACGTTTCGTCTCCCCGGAACCGCATTAGTTCAAAACTGGATTTGTCTTCCGAACACTTATTGAGTTTTTTTCGATGTCGCCGAAACTTCACACCCAGAGGGGACACTGGCTTCCAGTGGGCAGGTTACAATGTTTACCGTTTACAATGATATCAAATCGTGCCGTGCCCCAGCGTTTCCACTTCCTCCAAAGGCCTACGAGTGAAACCCTACAAGACTCGGCGAATTTCCATGATTTTCTGTTTATTGCCTCTTCCAAGTTCGCAATGTTCCTTTTTTTTGGTGCTGGCGTTTTTCCAACATATCCAACCCTTGAACGACGAAAGAAATCGCTGTTCCAGAGCGTGGCGAGGTCATAAATTCCATGCCACCCACACACAGTGTGAAAGAACCGAAAGGAGACCAAAAAGAGGCGAACGTATTGTACATGTTCAAGATGTTTCAAGATTATAGAGGTAAGAAGTGTCAAGTTTTAAGTGCCGATTCATTTGGAACAACGAACAACTTGGAATTTGTTTTACTGCGGTGCTTCTGCATTTTTTTGAACTATGTTTGGACTCTCCGGGAAACCTTGAAGATGTCACGAGTCATGATGCTTCCAACATCGCTAAACCACAGGTGCAAAGAAATCAAATGCTTGTCCAAAATTGAAGCGTGAAGGTTTCGAAGAGACCTACAAGGACATCAAGAACGTCTTCTTACTTGCGTTGCATGATGTTTGCTATAGACAAGGCATCATATTTCATGCTGGAACTGCCGATGAGTTGCGTTGAACTATTCTGAACGACGTCACGCCTGGACATGCATAGTCCACATCATAGGAAACGTCATATCATGGGCCCAATAGTTTGCACAAACAAATATTGATCCATGTTGCTCCATATTGCTCCATATTGCTCCTATGGCGCCAACAATCGTTCTGACAAGTTGTTTTCAAAAACTAGAACAAATATGGACAAAATAGCTTCGTATACTGTGAATTCTCATCTTCACCGGGGACCAGCAGGATCTTGGCACGCGAACCAATGGGCGCTTCGGAATCGGTGAAGATTTGGACCAAAAGAAACTGCCCAAATGATCCCAAATGATTGTGAAATCACTGTTCAGAAATCAGTGGCTCGCCCTTTCGACTAACAGGTGCTCGTGCCCTAATCTTGGACCATCTTTTGGGTTCCCAAGATTTGACAAAAAAGTTCACTGTGTTAGGAGGATCGGGAGGATGCTCCAGCATGCTTCGTGATTCAGTATCTGTCGGGTTCGGTCTCAAGGTATTATCTCTGGTAGTCCTCCATTCACCTCCTTCACATCCCGAACAGCAAACTGAACAAAACTTGTTTTCACCAAGGTTCACCCCTACACCAGGCCCCAACAATCTTTGGCCAAACCCTTGCGTCAAAACGCAAAACTTGAATCTCCAAATTCCAAATCAAAAGAAAGATACAAGGCACGTGTCCGCCACATTGTTTTCAGACAGACTTTATGTACAAACCATGCTCATATTGTGCAAACCAGCTCCGACCGCCAAGCGAAAGGCTCTATTTGGTGACAACATGTGACAACCATCTAGTGCATCCTAGTGCCCAAATATGTACAGCACGCGGTGTATACAGAGCGACACTGCCGGCTGTTGCGACTCTTGTTTCTTGTTGCTGTGGAAGCGAGCGGCAAAATCCAGTATACATATTTGTATACATTGTATACGTGATGTTGAGGACATCCGTCCGACGTGATGTGCGGGTATCGTGCGCATTTGTGCACGCCATTGGGTCATTCATGTCTGTGTTCTATCATGTTCTATCCGCTTTGCTGGTCGTTTGGAGACGTCACGCAGGCTGCATGGTTTTTGCCGAGTTCGATGGTCAGTTTTTTGGTTGCCCCGTTTTTCTTTAATGTTTGTGCGATCTTTCTCCCGAAAAAGAAGGCACACTGACTCACGGTGCTTCGCCTGCTGGTCTCAAGACTAATTAGTTGTCGTTGCATAGCAAAGGACATCCTATGGATTTGTGTCCTCACATTTAAACAATGCGTCCTACCTTTAAAACAAATGGGTGGAACCAGGTTCTAGAATATGTTTTTCAAAATAATTTCAATGTTTTCCATAATTTTGATGTTGACATCAGCTACTAGTAACAAGAATCATAGCAAAATAATTTAGTGTTGAACCTTCCGGTGATGTTAACAATGAAACGTGAAGTCCATGGAGGGCGGAGGTTTTCACCACTTGGAATTGTCAGTTCCATCTGATCTATCTTGGCTTTAGTGGTGAGATCGCTCCTGATTTCAAGTGGGAACATGTTGGCTGTCGTTGCGCTATCATTTCAAAATCTTCAGATCTGGCGGCGCTTCATTTGGTGCTCTGTCCTCATTTACTCATTGTCTCTAGGTGTCCCTGGTGCCATTGCAAGTGTCTTCATGGATCCAGATCCCACAACCGCTGCAGCTCCCAATTTAGATCTCGTCGCGCGATGGGCATCGTTGGATGGCACCCGAGACGACGTGCATACTGCGAGAGGTTCATTGTTCCAACTCTTGGGATTCCATGGAGCAGAGCACCCACGCTTCATTGGCATCATGGCACCCGCTGAGTTTGGCGCAGTGGACCATCACACCAGTTCACACACCAGGGGCACCTGCGCCGCCACCTGTCGCACCAAACTTTGCCCAACGCAGCCAAGCTGGAGTCTTTGCTAGGACATGCCGGGTCCTCACAGGCACACAGGTATCTACAGCAGTGCAGCCGCCTCCTGTGCCGCCCGCTCCAAGCACCTCGGGCACCAAGAAGATCAAAATGTCTCAGGTCATCAATCAGGCAGATGATGATGAAATCGAACCTATGGATCAAACACAGGCCCACCAAGCGTATGCAAACTACCATACCAAAACTGGTGGGTTTCCACCTGAGGATGAGGAGCTGTCGGCCGAACAGCTGGCAACGCTGAATTCTCTCTACCAGTCAGGTAGGACACCATACACTGACATGTCAATTTGGGGCCCTTATCAATTGCGCATTCAGAAAAGGATCAAAAAGCGAGGGGTTCGTCTTAGTCCAACTGGAGACATCACCACGGTCGAGACGTTTGGACCGGGAAACTATGAAAGTCGCACGGGATCAATCATGCTAGACCAAATCAACAGCTCCAGGTTGGACAACTATGAGAAAAACATCCGCAGATATGAGCATACCCCTTGGGGTTTCCTCTATAAAATGGGTATACCCAGGTATCGTTTAGAACGATAATTTTAGTCAGCCCAGGAGTGTACACAAAGTGTTCAAAAATTTACGAAAAAAATGATTCTGATTTTATAGAAGCCTATTTGCAAACCATTTGTAAGCCAACACGTGGCTTATGACCAATTCAGGGGGACCCAGGAACCTAATTTTATAGATATGTTATTTTTGGCATGGTTCTGATTTGTGGGCCAATAGATTATGATTTTATAGAGGGCAGATTTTTGATACAAATTTGGTGTTATACGCAATCGCCGCATCCCGTCAATATTTTTTATGAAGGTCAAGGGAATAGGCCTGACAAACTGCAAATGCAGCATCTGACTAATATGAAGGTTATTGAGGTGTCGGGCAGCACTTGAACCACACCTTAGAGATTGTGATACAGTAATATAATCGATAGATAGAGATGATGTAGATGTAGAGAGAGAGAGAGAGAGAGAGCGAAAAAACATATAGACAGACAGATGGATAGATAGAAAGGATTTCAAACTGGTTTCAGACTGTCTCAGATACCTCTTGGGAGCCCTTCCCAAAAGGGGAGGTTACACACTGCAATTTTTGAAAGAGGGAGAGAGCGAGATTTGGCCCATATTGACGCAGAGTACATGCACTTAGTACCACCAGATGATTTCTGAATCATCTGTGGAAAGGCAACGTCAACAAGCGCAGTGTTGAAGGGCTTCAATATGGACCCATTGTCTCTATAAAATCAGAACGTTCCAGAAAATGGGTTCTACTACTATTCGTTTGTTTCTGGCCTCCTTGCCTTCTAAACTCCGAAATTTGGTCACTACATGCCTCAAACATCCTTGCCCCTTTCCATATCGTGAGCCACAGCAAGATTCTAAAAATCGGGTTTGAATGACACCAATACAGAGACTAACTTGTCGATTTTATAGAGAAGTTTTGCTTCAGCACTGCGAGTGTTGACGTTGCGCATCCACAGCTTGAAAGTGGGATGGAAATCACTGGGTACCTACATGCATGTACCCGGCTTCAATATGGACCCATTGTCTCTATAAAATCAGAAAGTTTCAGAAATTGGGTTCTGTTCGTGTGTTTCTGGCCTCCTTGCCTTCTAAACTCCAAAATTTGGTCACTACATGCCTCAAACATCCTTGCCCTTTTCCATAGTGTGACAGAGCAGGACTCCATAAGGGAGCACATTAGGTGAGAAGGGCCCCCAAATAGAGACTAATTTCTCGATTTTATAGAAAGGTCTTGGGGTACATGCATGTAGGTACCCATCCCACTTTCAAGCCATGGAAAGGCAGCATCGACACTCGCAGTGCTGAAGCAAAACCTCTCTATAAAATCGACAAGTTAGTCTCTATTTGGGCGTCATTCAAACCTGATTTTTGGAATCTTGTTGTGGCTCACGATATGGAAAGGGACAAGCTTTGAACAACTAGCTTTGGTGTCATTGGGTGTCATGTACATGTTTGCATGTTTTTGGTCGCTGCAAACGCAGCTTGGCCCAAGCGAATCGCATCGCAATCGCATAGCAGCAAAATAGAGCCCAAT
>Ga0126342_10013232_pt1 | contig 14651 bp, 12 predicted proteins | sample Cyp1metagenome_FD_92528 | JGI IMG/M metagenome (GOLD analysis project Ga0126342, IMG submission 92528) | Coral microbial communities from Lord Howe Island, Old Settlement Bay, Australia - Cyphastrea 1 metagenome | ecosystem: Host-associated > Invertebrates > Cnidaria > Coral ... | reverse complement strand
TGTGTGTAAAAGCGTCTGTGTGTAAAAGCGTCTGTGTGTAAAAGCGTCTGTGTGTAAAAGCGTCTGTGTGTAAAAGGGTCTGTGTGTAAAAGCGTCTGTGTGTAAAAGCATCTGTGTGTAAAAGTGTTAGTGTGTAAAAGCGTCTGTGTGTAAAAGTGTTTGTGTGTAAAGGCGTTTGTGTGTGAAAGCGTCTGTGTGTGTGTGCAAGCGTCTGTGTGTAACTCTGTGGGTGCAAGCGTCTGTGTGTAAAAGCTTTTGTGTGCAAAATTGTCTGTGTGTCAAAGTGTTGGTGCGTAAAAGCTTTTGTGTGCAAAAGTGTCTGTGTGTCAAAGTGTTTGTGTGTAAAAGCGTCTGTGTGTAAAAGCGTCTGTGTGTAAAAGCGTCTGTGTGTAAAAGCGTCTGTGTGTAAAAGCATCTGTGTGTAAAAGTGTTAGTGTGTAAAAGCGTCTGTGTGTAAAAGTGTCTGTGTGTAAAAGCGTCTGTGTGTCAAAGTGTTTGTGTGTAAAAGCGTCTGTGTGTAAAAGCGTCTGTGTGTAAAAGCGTCTGTGTGTAAACGCGACTGTGTGTAAAAGTGTCTGTGTGTAAAAGTGTCTGTGTGTCAAAGTGTTTGTGTGTAAAAGCGTCTGTGTGTAAAAGCGTCTATGTGTAAAAGCTTCTGTGTGTAAACGCGTCTGCGTGTAAAAGCTTCTGTGTGTAAAAGTGTTTGTGTGTAAAAGGGTCTCGGTGTAAAAGTGTCAGCGAGAAGGTTTAATGGGAGTATGAATGCAACCAAAGGATTCCAAACTGAAGTTTAAAATGTTTGTTTGCAAACACAACGTTTGTGTGTTTTCAGCTCAGAAAGTGGGGCTTTGCTAGGTCCGCTGCAAAACAATCTACTGTACTGTCTGCATCCCTACGGTTCAACGGAACGAGCAAACATACCAGCACCAACAAATCCTACCCTCATCCAAACACAGAAAGTCCCAGAAAAGTTAGGGACAAAAAATCCCCAGAACATACAACACAGAAAACATCAAAGGTAAGGAGGAAACATTGAACAATAACATAAAAACCATAACAGCCAACATATTAACATAAAGTGCCCCAGTATCCCCCTTTTACCATTTTTTCCCATTAATCCTCATGAATTCCCATTGCTGTTGACTATATTCAACTATGAGTTCCATTAAATCTTATTCATATCCCATTAAATCCCCATCAACATCCCTATCAAAACCCATTAAATATGTTAAATATCCCACATCAAATCCCATTACATATCCCATCGAAAATTCCATCAAATATCCCATGAAAAATCCCCATAGATATCCCATCAAAACTCCCATCTCCACACAACGAAAAACGAAAAACGAAACGAGCTACGCAAGTTGTGCGGCCTCGGGCGTCAACTGGCGGATCAGGAGTTCCCGGCAGCTGGTACCACTATACCTCAGCGTGGTTCATGCGGTGTCGTACTTCGGAAAGGGGCTGGATGACCGGATGACCAACCAATTTTTGGGGGAAATAGAATATGGGATAAATACCAACAGAAAACTGGGAAAAGACCTGGGAAACTTGGGAAGATTATGGGAATGATCAACACGAAATTGGGAGATATTCTTGATTAATCACTGTGAATCAATGTGAATAATGTTTTTTTCCTTTAAGACCCTTGCCATTTAAGTGGGCAGGACATGGCCATTTTCAGCCAGACCCAGATGATATGAGTGATTTTAACACGTGGGTGTTTGTCTCAAGCCAGCCATATTTGTCAGTTCATGGTCTCAATAATAAAGCAGTGCAAGCAGGATCATGTGTGTGAAACATGGGATCATCAGGAGGATCATCAGAATTTTTCATAATTGTTCGACCAGATCCAGTCGTCTTGGGATTTGGGGCTATCCAGTGGTGGTTTCCCCAGCACGGCCATCCGAAAAAGCTCCATGGAAATCCCAAAGAAGGCACGAATGAATTCATGACAGGGTCGAGTGAAACTCAGGTGAAACTCAGACCTAAATCTGCTGGTCAATCATCATGTTCCAATGTTCCCTGTGAAAATTGCCTTTCTCAGACAGAGACCCATAGCCATATATTTCATCATGTTTTGATTGGCAGCACACCTTTATTTTAAAGTACGGAGGGCTCATCATCGAAGTAGGCACGTCATCTCTTTCCCGACAACCCCTGGGGTCATAATGACTCTCATAGCACCAGTGTGAGTGTGGGAATATCAATATCAGGTCACTACATCCCCTGCACGTTGTACCATCAACCCCAAGGTCCAAACACGTCCCAGGTCCAAATCATCCATTTGCAGTGTGTTTACCTACACCCACATGTTGTTAGGTACAGGTGCAAAATCATACTTCCCCTATGCAAATGTGCAGAATCACCCTTAGCCCGACTCCCAAAGAAATTCGGCCGAGGTTATCAGTATGATCCAGCACATTTGTCAGCACCAAACGTCAGTGAAGAGGTTACAGCATACATGTCTGCGTCAAGGTCAGCATCAATAAAAAAAACACAGTTGGATGTCAGTTTTTTTTAATGATGCCAGTGGACATGCCAATCAATATGTCAGGCAAATTCAAGCAATATCAGGCAATCGGTCAGCACATACGCACGTACCCGTAAATCTGTGAGAGGCATTGATATTGGAGCAGTGTTCAAAACCGGCTTCCCTTCAATTACGCTGGTCAGTAAGGATTTCCATCATGGAGGAATAGCATCCCCAATATATTGTGTGATTGTGTGGTAAGCCCAACAATAAACCATACCCAAAATCTCGAGAAATATATGATGCTATCGCTACGTGAACCATCCAGTCTTGGTAGGTTTATGCCAAGCGGCTCGCTGAGTGTTTGCAGCACACGGCTACCCCAAGGGGACCGAGCCAATCGTCGAGAGGCCTGGAAAGAAATTGGCCCAAGCTGACCTGCAAATGATTGATTCAAAACAGGAAATGAGTGTTAGGATGTGTTAAGTGTTAACTATTGCAAATTTGGGGTGCATTGATCCAAATGGTTGATTCATTTGGGTCTGTCTGACTGTCTGAAAGTAGGAAATGCCTCACATTGGCAATTCCAACGGGGAAAATGATGATTGCCCATCCAATTTGGGAGTGCCCTATTTACCACACAAAGCCACATTCATGCATTTAAGCTGTGTTTTCTTTGATTCTACTAGCCGATTGGTTTGAGTTATGAACCACTTTGCACCCAAAAGCCACCTGCAACCCAGCAACAACAGCTGGAGTTGGAAGTTTCTTCAGTTGAAACTGGGTTTCCAGATGTTTCCAGTTTCCAGTGGATATCTTTGGCAATTTGTCACGCGTTCGTTCGCCAGCCACCCATCACTGCTGCTTGGTGCAAAAAGCCCCGGAAGTGACATGTCCATCAACCATGTCCTATTTGGGATGACCTGGCTGCTCAGCTCATCCATTTTTATTATCTGTGGGACGAGTCAAATTCACTGGCTGATGGTGATCTATCACTAAGTCATTGCAGAATGGCTGCTCAGCTCATTCAATTGTTTATTTTTGCTATTGTCTCTTTTCATTCACAAAAAATATCAGCCGGTTTTTGTCATTCCAATTTCATCATATGTCATCCCTCTCTTATCAGCCTCCAATGGTGTTTTTCAACCACCAAGTCATCCACCTCTAGAAGCTTCATGGAGAACTCGGGCAGCTGCATGGGGTGAAAGTGCAAGAGGATGGACCTTTTTTTGGCGACGGCAACGGGACAACCCTGGAGATATGGGCAAATCATGGGAAAAACATGGGAAAAACATGGGAAAATCATGGGAATATCACGGGAATATCATGGGGATATGGGTTTTTTGATCACTGACACAAGTAGCCTTAACCGAAGAAACATTAGACATATTTAGACACATGAAATAGCTTCAGAAAACCCATCCATAGGCCGTTGTCGCTGACGAAGCAAGGCTCTGATGGTGGTGAAATCTCCAGACTTGAAAGTCCCATGTCCAGTGCTGATTGCTGAAAAAACTCCAAAATATTCATCGCATTATGCTCACAGGTAAGATGCAAGAAATATTCAAAAACCAGTCAGTCATTGGTGATATCAATGATAGCTGCCATTTTGCTGGGTAAGTCCCCGTTTGTGGTGTAAGTACTATATTGGGGGAGATGAACAGCCATCATCATCCATAAAAACACAGCTATTTCAATGTTCAACATTATAGTCATCCATAATCATCCATAATCATCCATAAAAACACAACATCCATAATCATCCTGAGGGTTGGAACCCATTCTCATTTCGTCTTGGTAACTCAACCTCACACCAACCAGCTGAGAGAAGAACGGGGCACTTCCGGCCATCCGGCACCCCATTTTCCGCGCCAAATGGCTCGATCACATTGGAGCCGTATCTGTGCAGGGCCAAGTCCTCCTGAGGAAAACGGCAAAAAAATCGAGCTCGCTCGGGCTCAAACTCTAGCCAAAAACAGAAAAATGTAGGGATTAACATGAACTAACTATAATATAATTCAACCTTCAATGGGATGATAATCCAACATATTCAAACCAAAAAAAAAACAACGGATTCTGTCACGGAATATCAACCCTGATTGGATGTGGGATCCACAATTTCCAGACCATCCCCCAGGGACCATCAACACCCCACAAAAATCACTGAATATCAAAGCCTGATTCTAGTTAAGCCATGTTAAGAATTTTTTAAAAAAAAAGTAGAACATTATAAAATATTATAAAACCTTGATTTATCACGATTTATCACCATCTTCCCCGGATTTGACTATTTGACTTGTCTTCCGATGGCCCCCATCCAAGGCAATCCAACGCACCGAAGCGCATGCCTTGCGGCCTAGGGCTGGCGATGCCAAGGGGCGCAGTGGCCGATGATCTCGCAGAGCATGAAATTCAGCGAGAACACCGGAATGCAGTCAATCAATAGAACCAGGATCTCATGGCCTCAACAATGAACCCCCGCTTTACGCGAGCCGCTGTCAATCCCGGGAACTGACATGGTTTTTTGGTCAATAATCCCAGTGGGGAACTGACATGGTTTAAGTATGTTTAAGTCAATCAATGTAAAATCCCCTGCAAGGGACCTGAGGAACTTGAAATTTCCGGTGCACGACGTGCTCCTTTGTCAAAAACTCCCTCCCAGAAGTGGGGACATGGGAAGTAAGTCTTTGGTAAACTTTGATAAATGGAAAATCCCAAAGAATCCCGAAGGAACTGACCAGAAAAGGGGTTGGATAAATATGATCCCAATCAACTACTAACCTGAAAGATAGATCCATAATGTCCATATGATCCCAAGCTTAGATCCATATCTAACCCAAGATAAATCCACTTGAAGCTTGGGTCAGTTCAAGTGGCATCCCAAAAATCCATACCCAATAAACCAACATTTGGGATGGTCTATGACTGGGCTCAGCTCATATAGGCAGGCACCGTTGGACCGAGGGTTTTGTATGGCTATGGCATGGTTTATCTTGGATATTACCCGATAAAACAAAGAGTTGACATATTTAGGCTGAACAGGTTGAATATACAGTAAAAGATTTCTCCATGGCTAGAACTTGGCCGGTGACCCACCACATGTTTCCCCAGGCGGACGACATTCAATGATGGCAAGCACTTTGATTGGGTGTCTCAAGCAGGGACCCCTTAAGACTAAACAAGGCCCTGAATCCCAGCAATAATCGCGTTTAAACCCTGGCAAACTGTTCATGCACTTGGGATGATCCACATAGCCAAGTGATTGATTGTCTTATCACCGCCAAAAAGAAAAAGTTCGGATATCTTGTGCACATGGGCCCCAGCCAGTTTGCCAACCAATCCAACCATGGATCAAGGATCCCTTGATCCACTAGGTGGTTAACAGTGCTTTCAAAATATGCCAAGAATGGATCAATCCCCATCTCTTGGTAAATCAACTTCCATGGCCGAAGCCCCACGGCTGACAGGTACCCGGCCTGGTTATGTCAACAGTTTGCTATGGAAAATGACCATAGAAATAGTGGATTTACCCATTGAAAATTGGGATTTTCCATAGTTATGTAAACGTTTACCAGAGGGTATTATCCATTGTAACACTCCAAGATATCCCCATGATAGCACCATTTTTGGTGAAGCCGCGCCTGATTCTGACTTGCAAAGCTCCCTCACGGAGCCTTTGAACGCAGAGAGGACTATGGCTCTGTCCTAAACGCGAAGCCGCACTGATTCTGCGGGGAGATACTGGATGAGTGTTGTCATCGGTCATGCGTCCATAGAATTGGGGCTACCCGGCCTGGTAAACATACAAAAAGCTATTGAAAATGGCCATTTATAGTGGATTTTCCCATTAAGAATGGTGATTTCCCATAGTTTTTTGTATGTTTACCAGGCCGGGTAAATCCATCTTTGAACAAACCCCACCTGCGTAAAAAAACAAATACGGTCGACCCGAGCCAATTCTAGAATCAACAGTGTGGCATGTCTGGTAATTGAACCCTATTGTGGAAATATATGGAAATATCATGAACTTGCAGCATCAATTTACAAAAACTGGAAATGCCACATTGTGGAAATCTAGAGGGTGCCAATGAATTGGGATGCACGGCACCCCAAATGTGGAATTATAATGGGTTACATGGTGCCGGGTGCCCTCTTGATTGTGGATCATTCAACATGGAAAACATCCCGACATGTCGCCGAACATGGGGGCACTTTCCAATTGCTCTCATTGGCGGTCAATGTCACCTTTCTTGTTGCCTGATATCTGCATGTCTATTTAGTCTATTTGATTCACATCTTCATCTCTCTGTTGCCAATTCTCAAAATTGGCGTTTTCACCAGGACGTACTTTTTTTCAAGATCTTCTGGAGATGCTTTCCCTCGTTTTTTGTGTACCCAGAAATGATACGTTGACAAAAACACTTCGATAGGAAACATGAGGGGGCAACAACTGCAACAACTGGATACAACTGTCCTATTGCTCTGAGCTATTGCTCTGAGAAAACTATAGCCCATGGCATCTTAGCTCAGCTACTAATCCCCCCTACCAGTGACTTCCTCATGTTTTTTGGACACCTAACACATCCTAACACCAAAAAAAAATGGCTATCTTCGGAGTAACTCTCCCGTAAAATCAGCTATTCTTGGCTCTTCACAGCGTGGTTTTTCAGGGGACTCCCAACCCTCCCAGCCCATCATCCCCCGCTGTGACCCGAGAGCTCCGAGAGTCGCGGCTGGTAGCGACATCGATGGCACACCGGGCAATCTGCGCGCCGGAATCGCCTCAGTTGTGGGATGCTTCGTGTTCGACTTACTGGTGCTAAACCTAGGGAATGGATGGGTTGGAATGGATGGGTTGCTGGGATTATCAAATTGATAGTTATTATAGATCATTATAGATCATTATAGATCATTATAGATCATTCCCTACGTTTAGCACCAGTAAGTCGTGTTCAAAATGAATCAAAGTGATCACCTGTTTTTCGGAGACCAAACTGCAAGCCATAGCCATTTGGGGTTATAGTGTCCGTGAAGAACATGTTGGCGCCAAACCCCACGTTCGCCCACACCCAAATAACACCCCCAAACAATATCATATACTTGTCACCAAAGGATGAATGAAAACGCTGGCTATACGCAACGATTTTGACTTTAGGTTTTTAGGATTTAGGGTTTTAATTTAGGGTTTAGGCTTTCAGGTTTTTAGGGTTTTAGGGATTTTTTAGGGTTTGGATGGTTTCGGAAAGTAAAAAACGCTAGCCTTACGCAGGGATTTGAGCATGTCAAAGGATATGCCGGATCCGATGCTGGCAAACGTGGGGTTACAGCGAACATGTTCAATGATACTGTATCTCTATTCATATCTGATGTCAAAAAGCCCCCAGATGTCCTGAAAGCCATGGTTTGACTCTGGCAATCAAAGGATCACCTTGGCAGGATCACATACCACAATGACCCTCACAAAGCCACCGTTCATCGTTTTTTCCAGGTGACTTTGTGCCAGTTGGGAAAGTTTGGGTGCCAGAAACTGCAAGGCTTGCGTGCGCTCCATCTGCTTTGCGCCCTGGTCCAAAAGGATCTACTGAGATTGGAACTTCTTCAGCTTTTCCCAGGCGACCAAAATGGATATGTTGGAATGAAAAGTTGGAGTTTAGAACCTATTTTGTTGTGGAAACATGTGGAAACATGTGGAAACATGTGGAAACCTCTTAGATTTTGAAACACAATCAAAATCCCTTTCAAAAGAGGGCTGGCCTTGCAACATGTCCCAAAAAAACATCAACCACTTCCGAAGAGAGTCCTCCAATTTCCTGTGACTCTTGAATCTCACATGTAAATCAATTCATGTAATGTTAGGAATGGAAGTTCAGGAAACTCTCAAGCTTGGAATCAGTTTTCTGGTTTCCCATTCCACTACGGCCTGTAGAAACGTCACAATGTCCTTCGCCAGCGCTTGGGATGGTTCTCCTGGACAGAAAGATACATGGCTTTGTCTGAAAATGTTGGGTTAATCTTCCCAATGAAATAGCCATTTAAAAACGGGATAATGATCAGCAAAACCATTGGGTAAAAAGGGTAAAGTTTAGGGGTACACAACATTTTCAGACACACCCACATAGATAAGATAGATACACCCTGGGTAGTGGTAAACTATGATCAGGAAAATCTGATTTGGTTTATCACAGTAGAAAAAAAAACCGGCAACGAAATGATCATATCATCAGTGCACCCACCCAAATCTGGGACGAAACGAAGCCCTTCCAGTGATTGGATCGTGCGCAGAATTGCACAGATTGGATCGTTTCCTCTGGGTAGATCATAGTAGATCCACATTGTTTCATGGATCATATGTGAATCGTATGACAGGTTTGCATATGTTTGTCAGGTCGTATCCCATCCTATACCCTTTGGTCACAGCCCCGATTTTGAGGATCACTGCCTGAGAGATCTCCAAAGGTCTGACTCAGCTTTTCTTGCACCTGAAAGCGTGGCCAAATATGTATCTGGCCAAAAGGAACCAGACCTTCCTGTCATCCCAAGATGTAGTGTATCTATAATATTCTATGAATATATTATATGTGTATGTATATTCTATGAATACATATATATATATATGTGTGTGTGAGATATCCTGGACCAAGATATAGTGTACTCTCCTGGCCATATCCTGTGTATCTATCTGTGAGAATATCCTGGAATATCTTGGGGGTATGACATGTTCCTCGATTGTAGTGAAACCTCAAGGAACCAAACCGTTATCATGGGCAGCTCTGCAACATGGCCATGCGACCAGCACTTCATCGAACAGTCTGACTTATCTGACTGAATCCATTAGTACCCTCTGGTAAACGTTTACATAACTATAGAAAATCACCATTTTTAATGGGAAAACTCACTATAAATGGCCATTTTTTTAATAGCTATGTTAGTTTACCAGAGGCTAATCCTATGTAAACTTCATCCAACACAGTTGCTTCGCCCCGGGTTTCCACCATCTGCTAAAAGCAGCACCCGATGCTGGTTTTGGCATCCCCAGTTCGTCTAATTGTTGCTGAGTGGGAAAAAAAAGGCCCAGCTTTGAGGTGAATTATGGTGAATTCCACCTTGCAGGCTTCCAGCTCCAAATCTTCGCATTCATCTTCACGAATCGTGGGCAGCTTCTCCTATCAACGGCGCAAGATCAATCGTGATCAAGCCTGATCAATGGTAGCTTTGGAGAGTTCCTGATCAATGATCAATGGCCCATTTAGTGGACAGCTGTGTTTTCCTTTCAAACTCGTGTCCACGAGAAACCATCAAAACATCATCCAACAGTGCTTCACCGATGATCTTTTTTCGCACAGGTCTTCGAAAAGCCCAAACATGTATGTTCTTGTAATGTTGGATTGTTGATCAATTTTACATATGGTCTATGGTTTATTAATACCCCCTATAAAGTGCTAATAGATTTAGGGATAGACCTGGGGTACAAGTTTTTTACCGTTGATTTTTTAAGATTTTTTTACTGCTAATAGACCACTATCATCGCACCTTCCGTCGTGTGGATTTGGAGAGCTCGGGACGCCTCGATGAATACCCGGACGGGGAACGGGAGCGGTCCGGTGCACTCCACGGACAACTTGTATCAACTTGTCACATGGGTCACAATCATTGAAGTCCAACATGGAACTTGTCCGGAGAACAAATTGAAAAAAAAAGAAAACGCAAAATTACTTTGGTTTTTCAAAAGTCTCGTGGGACCTAATTCAGTCCATCCCAGCTTGAGATGAGCATCGTGGTCACTAGAAGCGTCGCCATCTTTGCACAGGATGCACCCCACTAGAGCCAAAGCGACAATCACCAGGTCAAGGAGAGATCCACTGGCCCCAACCTATGTATTTGGGCAGTTGGGGGCTACAATGCCTTTTGAGAATCTTATGACTTTGGGTCAGTGACTCTTGGTCACATTGAGAGCAGCTGCAATATTGAACTGCAGGATACCGCAGGAGTCTTGGTCACTTTGAAAGACTTTTTCATGACGTTTCATCCCCAGATTTCCAAGGAGTCCTCCGATCTCATTGCGAGTTGCTGTTTCTGGTGGTCAAATATGGTAGTTGACCACACTCCCGAAGGTGATAAAGGAAATTAGGATGTGTCTGAAAATGAAGCGTGCCCCCATTTCATGATTGTTCATGGGTATTCCAACTCTCTAACAAAAAAAACATTATATTGTTGGCAGTTCTATCCAATCAATATCCGTTTATATCAATGCCACTTGAAATATCACCAAATGAACTAATGTATACTAATATAAACTAATGTTGTAACCCACAGGGTATCATCATATTTTTCGGTGCTAGACCCATATCAGGAACCCTGGATTTTCGCAGAGAGTCACAGCTCCTGGCAGGGCTCCCATCGTTCCTGCCGTTGAGAAGTTTGCGCAATGAAATGTTCAACATAGGTCAACCACACCCAAGGAAAAATCGAAAAGTATTCAGGAGAAAATTTAAAAAAATGAAAAAAATGACAATGCATGCTTTTGAGTGTCAAATTGATGAAAGAACAATCAAACTCATGGCCTGAGAGGTGAAATGATTTTGGACCTCCCAAGTCGCTGACATCTCTGGTCCCCCCATGGTAAGGATTTGTCCCTTGCCCTTCCAGTGGCAGTCCGACAAGTGGATGTCTGTTCGTGTCTCTGAGCCTTTAAGCATCACCTGACCTATCAATCACCCATAAAAGGTTTCACACTGAAGGCTCTCTGCAAAAAATCGGCGCTGTACCGCACCAATAAATGCCTCTCTGTTTTGTGCTTAGCTACCCAAGAATGGCCGACACACTTTGCTGCTAAACAGTGTCCAATATTGATATCTTCCAAAATCCCTGGTCTCATGAGGTCTTTCATTGATAGTTCAACTCTAATTGTCCCCAGTTTTTGTTGCTTCAGATGAATCCATGGGGCATCCATGGGTATTCAGCCAACCCCCTAAAGGTATCCAAAGGTGACCCCCCAAGAATAGATGGTGAAAAAATGTGACAAAGCCCCTATTGCAGCAGTAGTTGTTGGTGCTTTATGACCTTGGAGCCCCCGATTTTCCAGCTTCCCTGCACCATCCTGCACCGAATGTGTCGTCCCCGGCGGCAATGCAACTCTGACCCACCGGGAAGAGCCAAAAATGTCTTGCGCTGTGCAATGTTGGAAGGTCACCCCGGCTGGATCCAGGTTGCTGGAACAAATGGTGATAAGACAAAAAGTTAACTGCCAATTCACTCATGTTCACTGCCCTTCTTTCCTAGTCAAGTGAAAATGACATCTCTCTAGTTCTGTGTCTGGCGGAACCAGCCAAGTACAGTAACATTGTTTCATGAAAAAACAACGGCAAAGGCCAGGCCGGGCGCATCGGAAACCAGCGGTTGAGGTATCCCACTGAAGGACATGCTGAAGCCGTCGGCTTCAGCCCGCCTCATGCTTCAGGAAATTCCGGTAGTTCAGCTCGGGATACCGTTCCATCCTGTGAAGGGGAGGATGGATCTGCAAATATGCCGTCTGTTTATAAAATGTCTTCTCTGGTTCAAACAACTTCAGCTGAAAAGGAGCAGCAGATTTCCCCAATTGTTTTTTCTGCAACCAACACTTTGAAGGGAACAGCAAAGCTTTAACCCATTTGCACCCTGTGAATGAAGGCAGTTCACGTGCGACTGACTCTGGAGCCACATCCCGTTTCTGGTGTGTTGGCAGTGAGTGCAATGTCAACCAAGGACTAACTGACTAACTAAACTCTGGTTTGTAAACATGGAGGGTACCAGGTTCATCCACGTTCAACAGTAATTGGTCACTTTCGGTACCCAAAAACATCGAGTTTCAACCCGAGTTCGGTCTCCAGGGCTCCCAGCATCACTTGTAGCATGGCCCGGCTTCGCCGGTCCTTATCCTAGGTGGTTTCCCAACCATGGTCATTTCAAGAGCATTAACCCACCAGCATTACCCTCTGGTAATTTCTTACATAGCGAACTGGAAAGATCCACCATTTTCTAGCTGGGTAAATCCACTATTTCGACTGGGCCATTTTCAATAGCAAACTGTTAGTTTACCAGAGGGTAACAGCACCAGTCAGAGATCTGTCTGGGTATGGATCAATACCTATGAAAATACCAGCTATTAGGGGGATGAACATCCATAAATCCCAGCTATTTTGATGTGAACAGAAGGGGTACAAGGTTTTGACACACTGCCATATAGAGCTGTCGTCGGCGGTCGTCTTTTCAAGGCCACCCCTGGGATCCCCCGGGCCTCACGGACTCGATCAAAGAGCCGATCGGCCATCCACTGCAAGGGATCCATCAAGGGCATCACCTCCCCGCGAAACGCGGCCCGCGAGTTGCTGACGGTGGATGGAAAGCATGGGGAAAACGAATGGAAAAAAATGGTGCAAATGAGGATGGAAGCAGTGAGATTTTGGGGATTTTGTAGAAAAAGCTTGGTTGAAGATGTTGAAGCTACCAAGAAAATTCGAGGTTTCCTGGTCAATTTTTTTGATCGTATGCTGATCCTCCAATATTTGAGGGTTTGATTGGACGGGGTTGTGATTCAGGCGGCTGAAAAGAACAGGCCCTACCCGTGACCATCAGGGTGCCCCAGTTTGGTTGATCCTCAAAAAACTGATCTTCCCAAACAAAACAAATGGTTTTGAGTGAGGCCGCCAGCTTCAGAGAAAAACACCAATCAAGGTCCCATGATTGACCTCTCGTGTTCCTACTGTAAGGTGGCTACATGGGTTTATCAAACACGTTTGGTTCTTCTACTGAAATATAAGGACCATCAAGTGGCCAGAGATGGAACCTCGCACACTTAAAGACAGCGTTGTATCATCTCATATCATCTTATATTGCCAAGAATCCATTCTGAATTCTTAACCATTTATCGCAACAAATATCCTAATATAGATTCCATTAGATAATACTATATAATTCCATTATCAACCATATCCATATAGATTTAACATGTGATAATCATATATGATAATATAATTACTATCCCGTTTGATCATTTTCAGTACACCATCTTCCGATCTTCCGATCCATGGCGCCTGGTAGTCTCGTGGCTTGGTGCGGAAGGGCAGCAAAGCCCTGATTCCGTCATGATTCGACCATGATGGGAGTCATGTTTGGTCCCAGTCACATAATAAACAAGCCTACACTGGTTGGTGGTTTCAACCAACCCCCCTGAAAAATATGAGTTCGTCAGTTGGGATTATTGTTTCCAGTATATGGAAAAATAATCCAAATGTTCCAAACCACCAACCCTACATCAATGGGACCACAAAATGAGGACATCTGATACCTCAACCAGGGTTTGTGAGGAGGGTTAATAGCTTGCAGTGGGCGAGACAATGTCGTGATATTTCTCCATTGTGTAGACCCGCATTAGATCAGTTAGATCTGGCAGATGTGTGCTTTGCCAAAATAAGCAGTTGAGCCTGACTGGGTACCCTCCTGTAAACATACAAAAAGGTGTGGAAACCCCACCATTTGTAAATGATTTTCACACCGAAACAGCCAGGGTTCTCCACGTCTTTCTGTATGTTTACGCCAGGGTAATGGTATGCAAATCACACTCCAAACAGCTTCCTAGAACCTGCTCGCAGGCCAGAACATCAATGGATTGTGCAGTTCACGTCTGCCTCCACCACCAACTAGACATGATGATTGGTTGTTCCACCCTGGTATTGAAGATGTTCGACCAACTCAAGCATTTAGTGTCAGTTTCTCAGGCTTCGCAGTGGTATCCATCATTTTGAGATATTTTGAGATCACTTCGTTCTATCCATTAGTTCAGGAAGTACTATTCAGGAGACTGCCAAGACAAGAGTTTGTTGGCGTTGTCGGATCTCAATGATTTCCGCACCCCAAAGATGTATATTCGGATGCTCACTTACCCATGGTGGACCTGTGGTTGCCAACCAGCTTCTGCCAGGCCGGTCATAAAATCTAAAAATTAGGCACTTGAATCCACATTTGCGTGGGAAAAAATGTCCATGTTTGCTGTTGAGTGCTTAATATATATATATATATCATATATATCACATATATCATATATATCATATATATCATATATATCATATATATATATCATATATATCATATATATCATATATATTATATATATCATATATATCATATATATCATATATAT
>Ga0126342_10013231_pt1 | contig 14652 bp, 12 predicted proteins | sample Cyp1metagenome_FD_92528 | JGI IMG/M metagenome (GOLD analysis project Ga0126342, IMG submission 92528) | Coral microbial communities from Lord Howe Island, Old Settlement Bay, Australia - Cyphastrea 1 metagenome | ecosystem: Host-associated > Invertebrates > Cnidaria > Coral ... | reverse complement strand
TTTCGACATCTCAACTTCCAAAAGTGGTCCGAACCTGGTGTGTTTTGTACATTTTGACTTGGAAATGTGCTTCGCGCCACAACGGCGTGCACTTTTTCGACATCTCAACTTCCAAAAGTGGTCTGCACCTAGTGTGCTTTGTACATTTTGACTTGGAAATGTGCTTCGCGCCACAACGGTGTGCACTTTTTCATCTCTCCTCTGGCCAGCTGGCTCCGCACCCGCTGCTTTAGGGAGCCTACTTTTCGACCCTCCGGAGCCACAAATCATTTGAAAACCACAGTGAATCGCGACTTTCCTACCTTTTCGCGCATCTCCATCTTCTTTCTTCTTACTCTTTCTCTTCTACTCTTCTCTTTTCCGATCTTTCTCTTCTCTCTGCCTCTGCCCTGCTCTGCTTTTCATCTGTCCATATTGTCGGAAGTTTGACTTCTAAACTTCCTTCGATGATGTTTATTTAATTGTCGTTATTTTAAGTGGAGATCATTGTTTGTGATGATTGCCACCGACTCTCGACCGAAGCGTCAGGTATCATCTCTTTGGCGAGTTGATGTCCGAACTGGAGGCCCAGGATGAGACGAAATCCAGGGATGACGAATGTTTACGATATGCTTTGCCAGTCATATATATATATATATATATATGTATATATGTACGTATATTATATATATATACCATTAACCCAACAGTTCACCCACTTACCCTCTGGTAATCAAACATGGCTTCCTGGATATTTCCCCATTTAGTTCGATGGTCTTCCGAGCTATAAACCTTCATTTAGTTCGGGGATTTCCCAGCTTGCCACGTTTGATTACTCGAGCGTACAAACCTTGTAATTCATCAGTAGATATTGCATGGTTTGGCCTGGATGAATGTTGTTCCTTTTTGTGGGGAGAATAGTAGTCGTTCTCTGCTGAAACTGAACTTGCGCACAGTGTCTCTGATCAATGGAGATTTGCCATAAAGGCCTGGGCCATGAAGTCATGTTCGTGTGTTTTCTTCTCATGTTCGATACAAACAGATGGCATGTGATTGTGGGATGCCAATGCCATGTTTACTATCCAATAGAGGTTTGTGAAATTGGGACCTCTATTTGGATGATGTAAAATAACACCCCAAACGGTTGGTTGATGGCATGCTTCACTATTGGATTTGCCACATATATTTGCCCGTTGATGTGCCCAGTCACAAATCCATGCACGGTTTTAGCATTGCATATGCCCCCTGCTCTGGGTTGAGCTCACATCCCCATGTCTATTGCGTATGTCTCCCACTGTTATTACGCACGTCAGTCCCAATTCGGGTGCTTCCAAAGCATTGGTTTCCGTAAGAAAAATGACCAAACCGCACTTACATGATGTCGAGTTCCCGTTTCGTAGAAGCACAATCAAATGGTTGCTGATGAAATACCCAGTTCCACCCCTCAAGTTTCTGCGAGACACCGTTCTTGGCACTTCAACAAAGATTGTTTTACTGGTTAAGTCTTCCGTTTTGTTGCAACCATTCTTTTTGGTGATTAAACCTTTATTTTTGGCCGGTAAACCTGTAAACTCCCATCAGTATACCTGCAAAAATCCAATTTTTCCAAATGTCTCAAGAGTTGATCCTTTATCCTTTGAATCATCCATAAACGGACAATCTTCAAAATGCAACAGATTGCCAGAGGGGCCCATGTTTGAGATTTCAAGGTCCACTTTCCATTTTTCTTACCATCAATCCCGCGGTGTTTTTCGAAGGTTCTAGAGTCCACAGCACCGGAAGGCTGCGTGCAGGCGGTTGACCCACTCCGTGGGTTGATTGGTGGAGGGATTATGGTTGTAACTTATCTGGTTGGTGGTTTGGAACCATTTTTCCCAATAGTTGGGATGATGATCCAACCTGACTAATATTTTTTTCGGGGGGGTTGAAACCACCAATTCCCTCATGATTGAACTACCATTAATAGGGCGATTCACAAACAATACAGGGATTAGAGGCCTGTTACCGTAAAGGCTGGAGCAAGAAGCATGGTTTTACCACGTTCATTGTGATTATGATCCTGGAAACCCCTATGACAGTGGGTCGTGAATACTGCTCAAATTAAATGTTTTAGTCCTGAATTTGATTGGTTCGTATGTGGGAGTAGCTGGCTTCCTGCCAGATGTGTTAATCGCAGGGCATTTTGATCCAGAGGTTTCTGCTATCATGCTCTCCTGGGATGTCATTGATTAGCATAGGTGTCCACTCTCCCAAGGTCACCTTCAGTTGGGCCCGCCAGATTGGCGTATCAGAAGAGGCACGCATGTCTCAAGGTCATCACCGTGCTTCGGAGGCCAGACAAAATGTGGCACTCTGTGGACGGGATGATGTTCATGCAGCATTGGACCTGCAGCGACAGTTGGTGCATCGCATTACCCGTGGCTTCCGTTCCGTCATTCCCTTGTTGAGAGGTGGTGCCAAACTACTGGTTGACAAGCCTGTCAACATCCGACACACAGCCTTGGATCCTTGTCATATGGACACTTGCCTGCCTGATGTGGCTGATCTTGCTGACACTGATTCCGACATTTCGAATGTGGGCGTTGGTACTACTGAGGATGCCCCGGAGTTGACAGTGCAGGTTGCCAACTGCTGTCAGTGCACGGCACTTAGGCTTGGTTACCCAAGATTACGTCCATCTTTGCGCGCTCATGGGTGGCCCTGCAATCAGATGTGGCGATTTTGGACACGATCGACCACAAATCTTGGGACTACCATCGACCCACCCGCTCAATGCTTGACTCGATATCGTCGTTGTCAGCGGACACTGCATCATTATGGATGACAGAGCTGGCTACTGCGACGTTGTTGGACGAGTTCTCGGCTCATCTAGCCGTCATTGTGGAGCACACGACCTCAGACTGTCTCTTTCTGTTGAACGACTTCGTGGGGGTGTTTTGCTGATGTTTCCTGTTACGTACCATGACGATACAATTCTTTTTTTGCAAATTTGGAACCCTTGGCTGTAAAAAGTGTATACAACCAACAGCCAGACATTACAACCATCAAAGCATGGAACTTAATCACTAGAAATAGGAGGCAAGGGGAAATGTTCAACAAGAACCAGGAACATAGAACCAATCAAATTTGGAACACATACTGATCTGTTGATACAACAGGGCAAAACCAGTCAGCCGGGGAGCTTGTGGATGAAGCATGTGATCAAAACCGTCCTCAGTTTTTAGCGTTGTTTTTTGGCCTTGAACAGAGCCGAAACTGTATTGAAAATCCGAGAATATTTTGAAAGTCCTGCCAAAAAGTTGGAAGGAAGGGTTCCAAAGTTCGAGGTTTGCCGATGACACCCACCGAGTCTCTTTTTTCCTCATCGGTTAAGGTCTGAATTCTGGAGAAGGCCACTATCAAACCATAACTTGTATATCGAATATGTATAATATATAAAGCTATAAGATAGCGATTGAATTGAAAGTTGAAACGAATTCTCATTTTGTAGTTCCCAATTCCAAAGTTCCGAAGGCGTTGGGATCCATTGAAGCTTGCCAGGTGAGCACTGCCTGTAAAGAGGTGGTCGAAGATCAAATGCGTCAGGGACCACGGTGGAGCGAAAACGGGAGGGACGGGTCAGGAGATGTTGCGATTTGTTGGGCCTTGGGTAGTTGAATCTGCTCGATCTGAAGATCCTTTTTTCGATGACCTTAGATTCATGACTTTTTTCTTGTCAACTGTCTTGGATTCCACCAGGGTGCAGCAATTGTTGGCCGCCAATCAGCACCTGGAAGATTCTCCCACAAATTGTAAGTGCTACTCTACTCCTGATCCTAAGTCTGTGAGGCTTTTCCCACTCAGAGAACTATTTCTACTTACTCCCAGATCTGGTCCCCCCAAATTTTAAATACTCCCCAATCGAAATCTTGGTTTAATATTGGAGCTGAAAATTGCAGACCCCAAATCTAAGGGGGTTGAACTGGATTGCAACACTTGCTAACATCTGATACTCACGCGTACCACTTATAACCCAGTGACTCTCAGTTATATCAATGGGAATTTCAGGATCCTAAAATGGAGGTACTGGACCATATAGGCCATATGTTGTGGGGATATTCCCCTGAAATTTGGGCCTTAAAAAATGGTAGGTACCTCCAATCAATCGGTTCCCGTTGCATGGCCATTGATGATAAATCCACTTCCCAACCAGTTCCTGTGCCCAGGTGCTGAAAGTATCCCAAGTAAACTGGTGAGTTTCGATCATCGCCACCTACCCCATCTCATGACGTCCAAAGGCGCCTTTGGTGGAAGCAAGATGCATAGCAACCCCCCAAAAAGGTGCCAAAGAGTTGGAAACTTGGAAAATATTATAGAGGAAACATCATCTATAACATCCTCGAAACACTGTTCTATCCTTTTGGGTGTTATAAGGTGTGAGATAGACGTGTTCCAACCCCTGGAGATATTGCAGTTATTGGTTTTCATGGAAAGTCACTTGAGTATCAGTGATCCACGATGGAAATGAGTTGCAGCAAGAATGTTCAGAGATTCAGGGTCAGTGACACGCCGTTATTAAAAGGTCCTGACATGTTGTCCAAGAACGCCATAATTCGAGTAGTTGATGTCAGAAACAGGATATTCAAAAGTACAGCAGCTTTAATCAATCTATCACTGGTCACTGTGGAACATCTACCCCAAATTGTGGTCAACTATCCATTCTGAAGTGACAAGACTTGGATTTTGATTGCAGATAATTGCAGGTTGGTGCGCTCGGACATCATGATTTTTCCTATTTGGGACGCAGTGCACGCCATCTTGCTTTCGCTGGCAAGCGCATTCTCTTGAGTGCAACCCCCTTCCAGAACAGCATGCAAGAATTCCAATTTCCAAACAAACAGCTGGTGACTTGGAGGAGGTGGAGAAGTTTTGAAAGGTATGGTACGCACAGAGTCCCCAGGGTTGGTACAAGCGAAATTCGTGAATGTGCTCTTCCTGGAAATGGTGGCACACGGGAATACGAATCCAAGAAGTCTCCAGGTCTCCACTAAGTATTTTCCACGGGAATTCTACTCAGGGCCTCTGGCTTCAACCAACCAGTGGTTTGTTTAATAATGTTTTATTTGGAGCTCGGGCTTCCAACAACCAACGGTCACACCACCAATGTATCATACACTCATCATGCCATGGCGGGAAACTGCCGGCTCTCTTGAATCGTCCAATGGAAACTAATGGGAGATACCCACCAAACTGATTTGATGCATCATCAATTGTGATGCGATGGATGTCTATGCATGATATGGAGCCCCATATGCATGTGTATATTGTATATACACACAATATAGAGAGGGACAGAGAAAGATCGTTTGAAGAAGCTAGAAAAATAGATCCGGACTTATCAAGCTGCATCATCATAACAATAATAGCAATATATATATATCCACATATACATATACACATTCATTGGTAGTACGCCAATATATGCCAATGTAACCCATACAACATTTAACACATATGTATAATATATACGTGTGTATATATATAATAATAATAATAATATATCTATGAATAATAATATAAATATATTTATATATATTACCATTACGGGTGAATCCCATGTCACTAGCGGTCATCTCCACCACGCCAGGTGATGTCATTCCCTTAGAGAAGGCCGGCGGCACCACGTACATCGTGCGCAGCGACTCCATCTTCCGAGGCGGTCGGAGGGCGGTCGCCTTTTGTCGTGGCAGATGGGGAAGAAATCATCTTCTTATCTGAAAAAAAGATCGGGAAAATCTTTGGGAATATTGATTGGAAATTTTGATTGAGAATATATATATATATTTATGGATATGTGGATGTTTGGGAATCCCTATGTTGATGATAAGTAATCCCCTAATGATGGCATATCCCCTAATTGTCAGATGGCATATATGATATTTGGGAATATTGATTGGGAATATCTTTGGGAAATTTGATAATCATGTGGGAATGATTGATTGGTTATCCCCTAATGATAATGATTAATACTTTGTAATGATAAGTAATCATAGATTGATAATGATTGGCAAATCATCTTCCTATTGATTGGTCATTTCATTTTTCATTCCGCAGCAAGAGAAGTCCATGCTTCGCCTGACATGCATGCTGTACAAACGTCAGTTATCAGCCATGATTGGAGGGCTGATCCGGTAAAAATTGATTGGTCATCTCCTAGTGATTGGTAATGATTAGTAATAAGGATTACCATCAGGGGTTACTGCAATATATTGGTGAAAACCGAAAACCCAATGATGATTTATCCCCATGATGATTGGTTATCCCCTATGATGATGATGATGATGATGATTTCTTGCCCATCCCTGTACATAATCCTCAACACGGGGAATAAATACAGTATATTGGCGCATGATTGTTTTTACATATATATGTCGTTCTGGATTTTGCTACCATTATTTTTTATGTATTAATGAAGGCGAGAAGGCTACCTAGTTAATTGTTGACTATGAACTAACCCACAATTAACAGGATAGAGGTATTTTTCATCATTGGGATGTGATGTGGCCAAGGCAATCATTTTCACGATGCATCTAGATGTGAAATACAGCGAAGTATTGTTTCAATGACAGAAAATCAGAGCACTAAATCGAAACCTGTGCCGTCAGATTTCGATTAATTGTATGAAGTATTCAGATAGAAATGGTGATAAATTGATACACCAGACCAGATTTGCTAATATGGTTCTGGTGATATTTATTTATGGTGTTTTTTCGGACTGTTTGGTTGATGAATACTTGATTTTTTTTCGTGGGTTTCTGAAAGGTGATTTTGCCATTTTTACGTCCCATAAAGGTGGTTCAATTTACTCCTAAAAATCGATGGATTGGTGGATTGAACCAGCAACAGTAAATGGCATGCCAAACTGTACCCTCTCTTACTTCTGCTGCTTCTCAAAGTTAGTACAAAACTCCATCCAATCACTGCGATGGGTTGTTGAAGACATGATACTAAACAACTCCTAGGATCCATGACTCGAACAAACCATGGCTCAATCCATAGACCCACAGAATTCGGAAGAGTCAAAATTAGTTAATCCATCCCTGAAATTGGGGTTCCAAAAAAAAAGTGGACCTGTTGGAGTTTGGACATCACCATTCTGGTAGTTGAGATGCTATCCCCATTCTGATTGGATCCATGCTTGCCCAAACCCAAGTGCATCAGATCGGAAAACCTCCCCAACATGTTTTAAAGTGATGATGTCTAAGTAAACCTTGGTGAGATAGTTTCATGCTGTTTCATGTGGTGATTCTTGCTGCCCTGTGTTTCTCTCTCGGACAAGGTTGGGTTGGCGCATGAGGCACGTAGCATGTGATGATCGCCTGGATCCATGTGGAAGAGCTGAGATAGTCACCCCAAAAAAGGATCGATGTGTGAAAATAAACTGGTCAAATAGTGGCAATGGTTAACGTGTCTGAATTTTTTTCGAGTGGTACTTTTTCAATGGAAACTCCAAAATATCTGGATCTCTTTCCCCCAGGTGAGTTGATCTCCAGCTTTTCAACCAGTGCGGCCAGTTGATAAACTTGAGAACAGAAAGTCCATTAAGATCTTTTAAGATCCTTTAAGCAAATCAACAGATGAAGCTGCAGTTCTAGGATTCTAGAACTGGCGGTTTCACATTTATGATTCTTCCATCATTTGTGGGGATTGGGTGAAACCAACAAGCTGTCAATTATGTCGGCTCCATTATGTCCAGTAGATCAACAAATTTAGAATCAATGCTTGAGGGAAAATGAGTGTAAACTGCTAATTATATCTAATTGTAATCATGTCAAAACCAGCTTTCTGGCTTGTGTCTTTCCACACAACCATCCAACCTGTAGGTTGTTTCTTTTGACTACCCGAAACGTAAGAGGTCAACATGTCTGTTGGCTCGGTTGGCTCCCAACATTTGGAAGTGAAAATCAACCAGAAAACATTATGTTTGACGGTTAAACGAAGATGTACAAAGATGGTAAAACCTAGACTGTTTCCCTGGAAAATGGACGGATCTTCTAGGGTGCCGCTCCCTGCATAGCTGTCAGCGTCTTTGAAGCTGCTTCCAAGACAACGCAAACCAGTGGAATTTGCGAATGCGATCCATGGAAAAAATTGCAAACCAGGAAAAAATTGCCCCAAGTTCCTGTACTGTTTTTCCAAGCAATGGCTAAAAAAAAGACATTGGAGTAAAGGTCGAAATCTCTGCAACGCAGATGTACTGGTCCTTTCTAGGCCTTGCAGTTTCTTGACCAGCCAAATAAGTTCACGGTCTCATGCACAAAGACGGATGGTTTGAGCAAAAATGATGGCGATACAAGACAAAATCATGAAACTCAATGATGCAGAGCCATATAGTTTGATCAACTTTGGCACAGTTTTTTCTTTGCCACTGCCAGGAAGATGGTGAAAAGGAGGCCGCTGCTCCGGTAGGAGGATGTCCCATCGGTGTTCGGCAAAATATGGGTTGTTCGAAAATTGGGTAGCCCAAAATTGACCCGTTCACCATTCCTGTTTCCATAGGTAAGCCGTATAGACTTCGAGCAGCCGGGTGTCCATGTCGCTAGATGTTTTTTTCTTGGTGAGGGGAGCACAAGTTCACCAAGTTCACACCTCATCAGGCCCCAGGAGTTCTACTCTTGACTTGGAGCTTTGATTTCCAATTTGTTTGGATGTGTCAAACTTTGAAGTTTTTTTCAAGCGAAAGAGGGGTCGGATTTTTTGAACTTTGGAGTCCCTAAAAAAATGCACCGGACCTCTTCCTACCATTAACTGACGGAAACCGCTTTGAAAATCGTCACAGCGAGGTATGGTTTGCTGCTGGCATCTGTGGTGTTGTCAGGACAGCAGTGGCAATTCCGTAGATTGATTCAATCGATCAACTGAAATTTATCTCAATGAACATTACCAAATATCTGTGTTGCTAAACTAAGACTGTGACATATTGTGACCAATCTTCTTTACCAAAGCTTAATGGAAACGCACACATTTGTGGTGGAAAACGGAAAATGATTTTCCTCTGAATTGTCCAGCTCGTCAGAAGATCATCCATGAAGGGATCTTTTCGCTGTGCGAAAAAAACCATCCAGTGACAATCCAAATTGGCCTCATCATATTCCCATATATATATATTCTATTCCATCATATCCCATCATATATCCCATCATACCATCATGTTTATATTCCCATATATCATTTGTGATTTGCTCATGTTTTGCTGCTTAAATCCCCCTCAGCCATGAACCTGATGAGCCCAAATACACAGGAGCCCTTTCCTTCGTCTCGTTCGAGAGCCGCCGAACCATAGATGGTGCATTCAGGAAACCACCGGCATTATGGGCATATTGGGCATATGTGGTTTTTGTTGGGCCAAAAATATACCAAAATATGGTGATGACCTGCAAAAAAATAGACGCCCTGTTGCCCAAAAACATCGGGATCGAATGGGATTCAACCAGCAATTATGTGCTGGGGATCTTAGGTTTGTTTTGGGAAAATCCTGGATTTCTGGTCCGTTCCGGAAAAGAACAATAATTACAAATCCAAATTCTTGGGTTTGGCGTTGAACATAAAGGATCAAAACTGGCCATCTTCAAAACAATCACATTGAAATGGATCAAGAGTCAGGTAGAGACCACGACTTTGGCGTTGACTCACCAATGTCTCAAACATCCTGTCATTGGTTTAGGTGGTATCATGGAAATCCCATTAGCCAACCCTAATTGGAGGTTTGACTGTTGGGTTGACCAAATATAACCACTAATGTGGGTAAAACAATGCCATAAACCATCCCCCAGCCATCACCATTTTTATAGGTGGCAGGCTTACCATTCCCAAATGGGTGGTTTATGACATTGTTTTACCCACATTACTTTGGTTTGATCTCCCCTTTTGACTCCCCTCGACATGGTATGAATTCCCATGCGTTTGCTCCCATGCGTTTGCTTCAGGTTTGCCCGCGGCACCCTGTCCCGCGACACCATCGCATTCCAAACGAACAGACGAGGAGGCGGCCGCGTCGGGGTCCACGGGGAAGTGGGGAGTACATATTCCTGACGGATACATCTGGCTTGAATATCAACCAAAAAAAGAAATTAAAGGACCGGATAACCCCACAAGTCAACTTCTTCCAATAATGAGCAACAAATTTCGTAGCGGGGACGGGGAAGGAAGGAAAGACAAAGGAGGTGGAAGGGGATCAAGAAGTAAAAGAGAAAAAACACAAATCTACAGATACCACAATTATACAGATCATACACCCATAGATACCACCATTAGACACCCATTTGATGCACAGCCCATCCCCAGGCCGTTGCAGCAGGCGTGCCGAGCCCACAGCGGAGGAACGCAAGGCTGCGCAGGAGCTGCTGAAGGATTCGCCCGTGGGGCAGTGCCGTGGATGGAGTGTGAGCCTGTGAAACCATGATTTTTTACCATGGAAGTTCTGTAGTAACAGAACCCAGAACTATATCACATAGTCTAAATGGAATGGTAAATAGATAGACTAAATGGTTAAAAAAAATAGTATGGTGATTTTTATAGATGGAGTTTTAGATAGACTATGTCATATGGATTCCATCCCATTGGTGTTTTTTCACGGATGTGTTGAGGGACTTTAAAGGATTTTTAGGAAGAAACCTTGGTTAACCAACGAACATGTGGGCCCAATGATTAGAAAATTGGGGATGTTCCATTTTGACTCCCCAAAATGTGGGTTTTTCGACCAGCCATCGAAATCATTTTATGGGCATATAATGATGATAATATATATATATAATGTGTTGTGGCCAGGGCAATTTCAAGTGTCGTGTGGGGATGATGCCACTACCGAGACCAGTTTTTTGTTAGCGGCTGTTTAGCGACCGCTGGGAGATCAGCAACAGAATGATTTGAATTTCAGGGACATTATGACTAACCATTGGATTTAGGAGTGCCCCAATTTTCATGCAGACCAATGGTTATTTAATCATCTTTCACCTAAAATTATGCATATTTCACGATGGGAAAGAGCTTAACCATATTGAAAAACAGATGTCACAATAGATCTGAAGGTTTTGCCAGCTAAGAAATGGGTGAGGGGGTTTTAAGCAACAGATTTCAGGATTTTGCCAGCTTATGACTGGGGATATAGCTAGATGAATGGAGGATACCATCGCTTCCGAGGATGGCTGGATCCATGGGCCAAGACGGCGCGCAGTCGTAGCTTGACCAACAAATCGGAATTTGCTTAAACCAGCTATGGGAATAGAATACATGTGGGATGTCATGAGATGTGATGGGATATATATATATATAATTCAACATGTGTCTAAATATATATATATATGCGCATACATAGATATTGTCTAGCATCGCCCGAAAATTGCCGTTTTGGGAGACACCATTTTCAGGCAAACCCACACGGAAGCCAACACTGACTCCTTCCAGCGGAAATCATCTTCCAACCGAAAAGAGACAGTTTCTCTTGAGTCAGTGGATTGGCTTAAGAGAAAATGTGCAGGAAACCATATTTGTTTCCATGTGGTTTCTGTAAATGTTCCCTTAAACCAATTCATTGAGACCTGCAAAGAAAAGGGAATCACACCACAAATGGTGGTGCATATGTATGGTAGCACAGGCTAACTGATAGAATTCTCAGCTAAGGGCTTCGGGTCTTCTTGTGATAACCGGAATCCCCATCAAACGAATCTGGAATGATGGCTGGATATTCAATATAAACCAGATGGAAATAGGCTTCGTTTACCACCTATCATGGGGTCTTGGAGTTTCTGATGGGGCCCCATTGATCGGAATACCTCCAACTACCTCGGCTTTGGATGATGATCACCATGACTTTCCCATCTTTGTTTCAACCGACCTTGGGGGTCCCACAGTTTTCCCCAGTTTCCCGGTTTTCCCTGTTTTTTCCCGGGTTCACAACCGTTTTGAGGCTCTACCTGTTTGTGGGAGTGGCCTTTGGTTTTCTAGCGCCTCGGACCATGCGACTGGGACAGGGGGCATTTTTGGCATTTTGGGACTACTTGTTTGGCACCCAAAAAATGGGGATATAATCAAAATATAGCGAAATATGAACGGAATGTCAATGTCAATGGAATATTGCTAAATACCTTCCTGTCGGTGAACCGACAAAATGATATGGAACATGAACGTTTGTGCATCATTTCGAAGAGAAGCCATGGATTTCCATAGCTAAGTTGGTTTACTGGAAGGTAAGAGTTTGGATCGAGTTAGCTTGACAGCAGATGTCTGGTTAGGAACGGAGTACTACTTAGTTACTACGTCAAGACGAGAATATTGATAGGTCTGATAGGTGATATTGAATCTGACCTACGACGCTGCGTGAAATCGGAGGTCACATCGTCAGTTGAATGAGGATGAAATTCCAAAATGGTTCGGGTCAAGTTTAGATTTTATTAGACTAAGGAACTGCACCCCCAACTACCATCAACTAACATGCTTGTTAAGAACCATAGCCATGGTTTTACCCATGTTTTCATCCCAACTGCACCACCATGCAGCATTTTCATCGTTGACCCTGCGACAGGTTTTGGTCACGGCGTTGGTCCTCTCTGGCGCTTTGGGAGACACTTCTGATGCTGGAAGCCTTTGAATATCCGAGCTGAGGCGACACTCAGAATGGGACGTCACATTGTTCGTTGACGATCGAGTGATGATTGGTTATGATCGTGTACAGATGCTGATTGCTGTATGATAGTGTTGGTGACGTACATGTTGTGACTTTAGATCAGGTTTGCCAGACTCATTCGGAGAATGACTAGATTCACATGTTCATGCAGAGGTTCATGGTTGTGCTTGGCAGCTAGCCAAAAAACGCCAACAGCGGCAGAAGCGCCTAGCAGGAGAGGTACTGCAATGGCTACTGCAATGGACGAAGTCCACTCATTTGTCAGTCACATCGCATCATCGATTCCCGGAAAAGGGCCACATGACACTAAGTCTCGGCAGTACGGCGGTACGCAACATCACCCCGAGAAATGGGAATGTTTCTTCAACACAAGGACTCGAATCAAGAATTCTGAGGGACTCCAACAAAAGACTGCAGTTTCAACCTTCGGAGTTCAATCAACGAAACAGTGGTAAAACCCAATGACACACTGGTGTTTCACGAGAAAGCTTCCCCCTCAAAGAGTGGGAGGTGGTAACCAACAGGGATGATATGAATCAACGGCTCAGCAGAAGCAAAAACGACTACAGAATGTCCACAAACATTCGGGGTGTTTCCCCTAAGTCATATGATTTCATATATTTCATATATTTCATGTTCTCGTTCAGGAGCTCCAAAAAAGATGGATCCATCATGTGTCCCTCCACTTCAGCACCTTCAGTGGCCGTCTGTGGCCCTTTTTGTTGGGATGACTGGTTTGCTGCTTGTTGGCTCTGTAGGATGCTGAAATAGATATACAACTCATGATGGACACTTGTGGGAACCATGCCATTAAAATGCGCAGATTCCCTGGGAGATACGGGAAAATATGTTACGAGTTCTCTAATTCTGCAGCTAAAAGGCGTGTGTTTCTCAAGAACAGACCAAGCAATCACAGCAGTCTGCTGATTGGAGCAATTTTTGTGTCCCGATGTAGGGAACATGGAACATCATCCAGGTGTTTCACAAGGCACCATTCATGCACGTTCGTGCTAAACCGCCATGCCAACCATCCTTAATGGGCACACCCCATTAACCAACCATGACTGGTGGTCATTTTACATCATCCCATTGGCTAAAAATCACATTACTTGTCACTTTTTTGCAGAGCACATTACTGGACCACAATATCTAACCTCGAGGGGAATCATTGGAATCCCTCAATGTTTTTTTCATGTTGGTTGACATTTACAAACCATAAATATCCATAAATATCCATAAATATCAACCATAGATCAACCATAGACCCATAAATGAACCATAGTCTACCAGAAATCCATCTGTGACACGTTGTGCATCGCCATGAAGCGCCGCAATCGCTCTCCCAGCCCACTGACCGTGGATCTGCCCACGGAGGGGCAGTTGGCCCTGCTGCAGGTCGGCTGTGAAAAATTGGGGGGTCCAACAAAAATGATGGGTACACGTGGGTAAAATCGACAAACTCTTTCAGCAAAAGAATAATACAGGTAAATATATCGAAAAAAACTCCGCAAAAGTGAGGGGTGGGGTGATCCAGGTCAAAAGAAAGTCTATGTCTTAAGAAAAGGCAACAAAAAGGAGGCTATTCTCGCTATGCCAACTGACTTTTCAGAAGTGTTTCAGGAATCGCCTATGAAATGGGGCTGTGAAGATTCCAAGGCTGATGATCTGCTGGTAGGTCCACTAATTTCGCGTGGAAATCACCAGACCACAGACAGTTCTGCAGACTTCAGTGTATCAAAGATGGGACAAAGCCTTTCTTTCCAACCTGTTAAACAGCAATTATTGTGATCCTCCACTCTACATACTAGCAATGTATATAGATATGTCATGTATTTTATACAACTGCACTTATTATATTTAGACATTTATATTCATATATGTATACATATGTACGTACATATATATATATATATATACACACATATACATATATATATATGCAAATAACATCAACTATGTGATTTGGATTCTTCTGGATATTAACAACTGACGGGAGAGACGGATAGATATAC
>Ga0126342_10013230_pt1:5000-14652 | contig 14652 bp, 18 predicted proteins | sample Cyp1metagenome_FD_92528 | JGI IMG/M metagenome (GOLD analysis project Ga0126342, IMG submission 92528) | Coral microbial communities from Lord Howe Island, Old Settlement Bay, Australia - Cyphastrea 1 metagenome | ecosystem: Host-associated > Invertebrates > Cnidaria > Coral ... | reverse complement strand
TTCGTTGGACGTGGTCCCTGATTGTATGCCACGTCCCCCTGCAAATGTGAAAAGATTCCCTGCAAAAGTGAAAAGGTTCGAATCAAAGAAGTTTTACATCTGTTCAGATGTTACACACACACATTATACAAAATCTGTTTGTCAGTGCCTGACATGGTTTTCGCTGACACATACATACAGACAGACAGACAGTCAGACAGACATACAGACATACAGAAAGTCAGACAGACATACAGACAGACATACATACACACAGACATACAGGCAGACATACATACATACAGACATGTGTTCCCTTTTTAATTCAATTCTTGGTCACTGCAACACATAGGTGTGGATTCTACAGACGAAACATGCTCCAATAGGTGAACATTTTGTTGCGTCTACCAGGAGTCAGGTGCGCTCTCCAACATGTCTGCGACCTTTTATTTGCTGTCCATGTCTCAGAATTGTTGAGAGGAATGAGATACTGCATGCCAAAGCAGCAAGCACGACCGGGATGGCAAAGACATACTTTGAGAGATGCCTTCTATTGAAGAACATTCTTGGAACGCTCCTGATGCCACCGTTTTTGCACATACATGATGCATGTATGTAAAATCATATCGACTAGAACATCAGCAGTTGCACGTTCGTTTCTGTGTCTCAGGGCGCTCGCCAGACTGAACCTGCGAGATCCTGACATACTGCGGGCTGCCTTGCTTGATGTCGTGAGAGACATCCCAACCACACCCCAGGATGGTGATCGAACCATCAGTGGTCAGGGTCAAGAAGGGTTTGTCTGACAGGTACCCATCAGTTCCAAGGGATTCTCAGCAAGTATTCCACATTGTTCCACTCACTTAGCCATTTCAGGGAGGTGCAGTGAAACTGCCGGTATCCTCCATCGTCAGACCCATAAACTGCATTCCAAACCCTCCCCGGACCAGGACTTGTGCAGTTCCGCTTGGTCCTTGGCATCTCTGGGTGTCCGCTCTCCCCAGCTGTTGAAGGGCATTGTCCAGCAGCGGCTGGTGCTGTAAAGCTGGGAGAGGGAGATGACCCCACTGGAAAGGGCCACGGTAAAGCTGGGTGTCACCATGTGTCACAGTCATAAGGTTTTGAATAGGAATAGTGACTTAGTAGTGGTCATTTGCCGGCTGTTGCCACTACTATCACTTTGTGGCGGCATTTCTCAATGGAGGTATTTTTTTCTCAGCTCCGGTGAGATCTAACATTGGTATTTGAATCTTTGCAGCGTCGTGCCCGCTTCAGTTGCTCCATCAAGGGGTGCCCGGAGTGTCGCCCTGGAATTAGCTGTAGCTCGTTGGCCCACGGCAACTACCTTCTCTCCTGCTTAGTCTGTAGTCGAATTGGCAACCTTCAGCCAGTGGTAGGCATATTATAGGCATCAGAAAGCACCACACACCCTTTGAATCCTTCCAATTCGCGTACCGACCAGCTAAACGTTGGTCTTTGAGACCTCTTCAAGAGGATTTGCATATGCCACTATGTGCCACAACATGCCACAATCTGTTTAAGGATGTTTACGGTGCACCTTTTCTTGGTCCTTTGTAGTGCTGATTGTGCTTTAGCTCTGTGAGACCTTTTCAGTTTCATCCAAGGCTCGGGGACTTGAAGTCTTTCACTTGGGAAGCACTTGGAACGCTTTGTTGGTCCTTGGTGTCATTGGCAGTCGACCCACTGCAGTCACTGCATGATTTGGATGGTGACGACCATTGGCAGTTCATGGAGCTCCTACAGCTGGAAGCTGTTCAGCGCTTGAACCGAGCAGAGTGTGAGGTCCGTTGGGGGACACTTGGGCAACATCTTCTTAGCAGCTCAGCCGCACAGATGATGAACATGTTGACCTAATTTGTTGGTGCTTGCGCCAAACACAGGTTGAGCGCTTGGACGTGATTCTGAGATATTCTGAGTTTTTGAACGGCTCTGAAATGTGTGTGCCTCTTCTTGGGTCAGACCTTTCGATTCAGAATGATGCCGGGTGTTGACTGACACATTTTCCAAGAAAGAATCAGATCCTCAAGGTTTCTGTGGTTGTAGCGGCTGTCAGGCATGGTTTGGGCCTGTAGCTTGGGGCAAGCCTTGTCCTCGCGCTTCCTTTGTGCCACCCGAAACTTGCTTAGTGCCCATGGTCGAAGCCGAGATGAAAATGGTGCCAAATTGCCACGCGCTGAATCAAAGCGATCAAAGGGGAGGCTCCTGCCACTCATCGAGTGCCAGGAGCCTCTGACCATCCCTTGCGAATTGCCAGATCGACTGGTCTTGTTCAAACCTCCAGGTTGGGAAGTGCACGACGGAAATTTGCCCCAACAGTCACTTGGAGATTGTTACATCTTGTCACATCTTGTTATGTCCACAAGGGAGTGGTGAGGCCGGCAGAGGGCCTCTTCTGGGCCTCTTCTGCCACTGCCTCTGAGGCTTCGGGATGCTTTGCAGAAGTGGCTGGAGGCAGCGGGGTCCAGATCCATTACGCAGGACTCATGGCATGAGGCACGACATGAGAAGCTGAACACTAACTACATGGTTGCATTTGAGTCCAGGGGAATCAGAGGCAGAGAATGTATCCAGTGACATGTTTGCAAAGGAATGGTTGCTCATCATGTGTTGACCTTTGTCAAGCCTCATTTCCTCATTCCAGGCAGCCGCCACTTGCCGCCACGTGCCTGCAGGATTCAAGTCACAGTTATGGCTTTCTGCACCGACTTGATGTTCCAAGTAGTGGCCTGGTGCTGGCAGCCAAGACATATGAGGCTACCAGCGAATTTGAGCAAAACATAGCAAGACCTTTCTCAGAAAGAAGCACCTGATGGGCTTTTCTCCAAACATGCGTCAAATTCAACCATACTAATCCAACATCATCATCCAATACGACTTTATGATTTAATGTCAGTGAGGGAGATCGACGCAGTGTTAGGATGCCTGCAGTGGCTTAAAGCTGCCGTCAAAGTTAAAGGAAGCTTGTTCAGTTGATGGTGGCTGCGGCCTTCACATCTTCCCGCAAGGCGTTCTATGATCTTCAAATTCAGTTGGCTGCTGGTCGCATTGCTCGCTGCTATGTTGTGCTGGCGCATGGCTGGATGCCTCGAACTACACAGAAGATCGATGCCTTTCTGTGGTGGCAAGGTGGTTCACCAACAGTGGCAGGCGGGAGTTATGGGTCGAAGAGCTCCTCCTCTCAAAAGAGCGGGGCAAGGCAGCGATTAAGACTTGCCACAAACCCACTGGCATTTGCAAGGAATGACAATACGCAATAGTGATGGAAGATGATGGAACGCTAAACCCAACCGAAAGCTGCAGGTGCCACTGGCAAGCCAAGTGCCACAGAGCTTCATTGCATGTCTCGTTCCAGTGCCTCCCACGGCGGCGCATCATTCAGCCTGCTGCGTCTTCGAATCTTCACAGGTGGCATGGTAGCATCACATCATCAACCGGTTGGGGTTACTCAAAGGATCCAAGTGGCCAAAAACGATTCCACACCCCATATCCCTCCACGCGTTCCTCCATGTGATTGTAAGCCCCCTGTTAGAATCCAAAAATCAATCATTCGCAGCACCAGGTAGAAGGCATCAAATCCGAAGCCACTTGGCTTTCAAAGGACATCCAGTGGTACACGATGAGATCCTTGGCTTAAAACCACTGTGTGCAACGTTGAGATGAAACTGAAACTGGGGGATGGGAAGCGAGTGTCTTTGAAACATGTGGCATTATTGGTGGTACTTATATAAACTCTCTATATATATATATATATCATATTATATGATCTTATATATATATAGATGCATTTCCACCTGGAGCACGTGTCATTGTTGCTTCATTCTGAACTGACACCCCTGTCAGGCCAGCCCAACAGTCCAGAATGGCCATGATAAAGGGCCTTGAGAAGCATCGAAGATATTCCTGATTATTCCTGCCCTGTCAATGGCTGTCACACTCATGTCAATGAAACCATTTAGTACCATGCTCATAAGATATCAAAGGAACATTAACTTTGATAATCTGACAATATCTGACACTCAATTTTGCCCAGAACACATTTGGGGATTCTGCAGATTCCCTTCAGTTCTGGGTCATTTTGTCAGGATCTACAGCACTTATCATACAGTGGGTGAGGATCAGCTGCTGTGCACCCGGAATTTTCTGCATCGCTACAGCCTGACCTTCGACACGGCAAGGGGCTCGCCGACCACCGTGCGAATGCCTTGCCCAGCGGATCTGCTGACTTCGCTGAAGAAGGCGATGGCATGGTTTGGGATTGAGCTATGATTGAGCTAAATTGCTAAGGCAGATGATCAAGCTGTATTGATGCACAAACTTGAAAGCATCCATCAAACGTCTTATTTGTCTGTCGGATGGATGCATCGCTCTTCATTTTGACACGGCCTCAACTCGGTTTGCCATGAGTGGAGGGTTCCGAGCACCAGCTTCACCGGGTATTTCACTCATGACTTGCACCCTCCCCAGTTGGAATGAACCTGAATCAAGTTTCCAATATGTTCCAATAAATTGGATACCAGTGATACCCAGTGATCAAACACAAGAGAGGGAATCTCAGACCTCCAGGCTGTGTCAGCTCCGTTGAAAATCTCAGGTCTTCCATGGATGCCAACCGGCCGCGGCCACTGCCCTGCGCGACTTTCTGAGGGATGGCCAGAGCCATGGGATGATCCATGACGATCCATGATGATCCTTGATGGTGACTGGCCTGACTGGCCTGACGGCAAAAGAGGCATTGCTGCAGCGCGACAGCGTTGATATTCCTTGGCATTCCTGGAACATTTGGGAAGCCACACCCATGCATTGAGATTTCCGTAAACTCCAGTTGGATCCCTAAATGTGTCATATTTCATGATATTTCATGATTCATTTCAATATATGTCAATAGATTTGACACAAAAAATGGTATATGTCTTTTTTGATTGCTGTTGGTATCTGTTGGTCATGTTTTCTACATTTCCTCCCAGGAGATGGGCCGAAAGCTTGGTCAAGCCGAGCGAGCGAAGGGAGGAGCCGGGGAGCCGGATATGGTGGGCGTCCTGGATGCTTCGCATGGCCCAGGATACCACAAAAAGGTGGTACCCTCTGGTAATTTAACATAGCTATTGAAAATGGCCATTTATAGTGAGTTTTCCCATTAAAAATGGTGATTTTCCATAGCTATGTTAAATTACCAGAGGGTAAATGATGATATAAAAGTTCGCAACAGAGAGAGATATATGAGAGATACTGAGATACTATATATATATATATAACACCAAAAATGAGGGCAATTGACAGGGAAATTAGGGAACAGTTTCGGATTGATGTTTGTGGTGTGGCTCGTGAAATCTTTCTCCATGCTCATGTATTCACGATATATTTGCTTCTAGTAAGGCTTCACTTGGCGCATCCGCGGGTTCTTGCGCCAACCGCATTTGTTGGACCATTGACCTGGAGATACTAGCAGTTACTAGCAACAAAAATCAGGATGATCCAATTCCATACAATCCCACCTTCCATCTTCCCCAGGGTGGCATTGTGAAACTCACCACAGCAAGGACAAACCCTTCGAATCTTGACGCCCGATGAGCTCCAAGTGGCGGTAGGGTGCTGAAGTGCTGCGTAATGGTTGATTCGGTGAGTTCTTTTGGCTTCTATTGACCTTTGGGAAAGGATAAACGTGGACAATTGTGCTACATACCGGTTATCTCATTGCCGCGACAACGTATTACTTGGTTCTGAATTTCTGGGCAGCACAGCGGACAAGAATCTAGTGCACATTGGGTCCATTGTGCTCCCAGCTGCCCTGGTATATCCCCTGCCCGTGGATCATCAGGATGTCAGCCTAGGATGCTTCATCCTCTGAGAAGCCCTGGCAAAAAAAATTGTCTGGGCCGGTTATGTATAATTCACACGTGTGTGCCTGTTCTATCTCGCTCCGCATTTCTTCGCCCTGCAATCTGCCAGTGACCTGCAGGTCGCACGCGCCATCCGCCCGGACGGCCGGGAGTCGGGTGTCCAGTTTGCGCAAAAGCAGAGCCCAACTGTAGAAAGATTAGAAAGGCATGCGGGGATGGAGCATGGCATGCATGTCCAGATGTCCGGATTCTTTGATCTATTTCTTTCTCAAGGATGCTGAGAGGGAAGGAAACGCAAACTGTTTGAAAGATGGGCACTGTAAAGGGTCAAGCTCGCGTAAATACGGACAGTGTAATTTTCAACAGTTTTTGGTGAGCTGGAAAGGCATGCGTTGAGAGGATGCTGTACTTATCTGGGCCGTTTTTCACTTTCGGCAGTTATGTGGCGAGGGCATGGAAACATTCAGAAATCCATATGATCTGCAGGAAGTACAGCATCATAGATATCATAAAACAGAATTCATAAGGCATCATAAGGCCGAAAAGTTCAAGCGCCAAGGTCGCGTTTGTATGGTGCACTTCTTGCAGTGGCCATGGGCGGCTGCCTCAGAGCCGATGCTCACCGGCTAATTCGTTTGTCCTTAAGGGGGGAAAAAGCAACAGCTTCCAGAGGAACTTACTGTAAATGTTAAACCATTGAGTGGTTCACTCCTCTGCCATCTTCTGCACACTTCAGGTTGGTGGCACGAAGTGCACGGTGACGAGAAGCTTTTTGCCAACGCGTCTGGTGGCACAGTTGCTTTGGGCCTGGCAGTTGGGTTGATGCCACCCGCTACACACCTGCACTGGGTGATGTTTGGATTGTAGGTTGGCATAGGTTGGCTTCGAAAATGAATGAAAATTATACAAACAGCATCAACCAGCTGCTTCGCTCGTTGAGCAGCTCAGCGAAGTCTTTGCTCAAGGAATTTCTCGGAAGCAAAGCTAGACCTGCTGAGGTTGGGACGAGCCGCCATTTCTTCGTGCGAACCTTGGAGAAGCGCGTTCTTCTGATTGTTTGGCGACGTTGTTGGCAGCCTCCATTCGGCCACTGTGCAACGACAGCAATGGGCTCTCGGGCTTGATGTTTTTTTTTCATTTGATATCTATTAATCTATTATTTCATGATATTTATCATTATGATCATTGCTTGGGGTCTTGTGGTTGGCTTTTTTTCGGCACAATGCCCATATTATGTTCCTGTCATTTTATTTGCCTTAAAAGAGGTCGGTAGGCCAGTTGAGTAGAACAGTGGCCCGCGGATGATCCTCCAGCCACCATGAATGATGAACTGGATGACAGATGAGTGTGGACGCTACGGCCACGTTAGTCACCGTTAGTCATAATATACAACTGTACTGTAAGCATCTGTAAGCATCTGTAAGCATCCTTTTTGTTCAAATTGGTCACATGGGCAAAATATGGCAAAATTGTGCAGGGAACCCCGATGTTTGATCCGGAAAACAATGGTTTCTTGTTCTGTAAATTTTCCCCAGTGAATTTATTAAAGAAAAACACTTTTGCCCAGGAGGCGTGAGCTCGGGGCATTGGACAGTTGTGTCAGGCATGGCAGGGCTGGCATGCGAAGCGATCGTATGAGCTGAGGACATTTGACCTGAACCCACCTTTGTCCGATCAGCTCTGAAGGCTTCTTTGCTAAAGACATGTTAAGACCATGCTGCCCATCGGCCACATCCAAAGAGCAAGTTGATAAATACGTCAAAGTTGCAAAACATTGCCACCGTGGCGGCTATGCAATTTGCATCAAGCAGCCCATTTTTCACCCATTGACACATTGTTTCGCGTTTCGCAGCGTTTCGCAGCGTGCCCCGAAGAGGCCCGCTCCCTTGCGCCGCATCCGGCAGCTTTGGGATGAAGGATGCGAGGATAGCTTCAAGGTTGGACCAGTGACAGCCATGGCCCATGAGATCCATTGAGATCCCCTGAGAGCCAGGCCTCAGGTGTGGTGCTAATGGACTTGGACCCAATGCCTGGACCCGGAACGGGATGGAACTGGTGATCCTGGTGGATTCGCCGAACCCCAACATGGCAATTGACATATGTTCAAAATTTGGATGATATGGAACATGATGGTAGACTATGATAAACCATTTATTTTTGATCACACCCTGGCTACGGGAAAGTTGGCTTATGATTCATGATGATTTTGATGGTCAACTCTTGGCCCACGATTTGGCAACATCCACAGGACTGTGGGAGAAGTTGGCAGAGATTTGTAGGGCCAAAATCTCAGGTGCTAACTGTGGCCAGAGTAGAGCAGCCTCATCATTTTGTTGTCTAGGTCAGCCTGGGATGGGTACTTTAACACTTTAATCTCATATTTACTAACCATTTAGCCAAATGTATACATACATGCATATATTCATATACCATATATCAACAAATGTATGTATACTGGATTTGTGCAGGGTATCCAAGATTCGTATACATACATCCATGCATGCATGCATGCATACCTACCTACCTACCTACCTACATACTTACTTACTTACTTACTTACATACTTACATACTTACATACTTACATACTTACATACTTACTTTACTTACTTTACTTACTTACTTACTTACTTACTTACTTACTTACTTAACTTACTTACTTACTTACTTACTTACTTACTTACTTACTTACTTAGATGTCAATATATAATATAACTTGTCGTGAAATGAAGCTCCAAATGTGACATTTGTGTTTGTCCCAAACGAGCATAGGTGGTGCAAATGAGGGCATGTTCTTGTAGTATGAAAGCATGGCAGTCTCAAAAAGATCATTCAGCGCCCAAGCTGTTTTATCTCCTGAAAATCCTGCAATCTGGAGCAATAGGATGCAAGAGGATCTTCACACAACAACACGGTTGTAGCGAAATCGGTAGAGAAAGTTTTAGTTTGAGGCAGACACGCATGCGATGCTTCAATCAGACATCATTCTTCGGAGTCCATTTTACATGTTAGACATCATGTCAGTAAAATTCCACAGTTTCAAAGCGTGCCATCTGAGAATTTGTGATGAATTTTCACGAGAATTTTATATTTTAGTAAAATTACCCTCTGGTAAACTAACATAACTATGGAAAATCACCATTTTTAATGGGAAAATCCACTATAAATGGCCATTTTCAATAGCTACGTTAAATTACCAGAGGGTAGCATTCTTCGCATTCTTCCTCCAGTGCAGTGGCGCACCAATGGCCATGCTGGCGCCGGCCATCCAAGCTGTGGCCGCATGGCCATGCCATGCGGATGCAGCGGCGCAGCCCAGCCAGCCACGTCGACGTCGAGCCCAGCAGGTGCAGAAGTTCCAGGTCAGGGGGAACAAAAACAATGAAAAACCATGGGAAATCATGGGAAAACATGGGAAAACCATGGGAAATCATGGGAAAACCAGAATGTTGATGAAGGTGTATAGGTGTTCTATGCCTCTCTGGATTTCTACTGAGACACCAGATTTCTTTGTGGAGGAAACGTGCTGGATGTTTAGCTGCAGGCGAGGGGAGGATATTTGGCAAGTGCGGGAGCCCTGGTGGCTTCTTGCAGAGCCAGGAAGGTGGGGCACCGGAGCAGCTTTTGGGATCCCTACCCTCTGAAAAATGAAATTTGAGGGGGGGAGTCGTATTGAATTTTCATTTTAAAATTCCATAAAATTGCATTTTTGTTCCTCAATGATCAACATTCCTCGTCATTCCATATCATTGGCAAGCAGATGAAAATTAAATACTTGCGCTTAGCTCTGGAGGAGCTAAGCACATGTCAGACTGA
>Ga0126342_10013230_pt1:0-2500 | contig 14652 bp, 18 predicted proteins | sample Cyp1metagenome_FD_92528 | JGI IMG/M metagenome (GOLD analysis project Ga0126342, IMG submission 92528) | Coral microbial communities from Lord Howe Island, Old Settlement Bay, Australia - Cyphastrea 1 metagenome | ecosystem: Host-associated > Invertebrates > Cnidaria > Coral ... | reverse complement strand
ACAGAATTATGGGAAAAACAAGGTTACAATTGACAGGCGCCGCCTGTCTATTTTAGACTTTTTCCCCCATAATTATTTCTTCCCATAATTCAGTCGGCTGGAACACGCCCATCAATTCGCAGTTTGGATGCATTTTAAGGGGTAATTGGGGAAGATTGAATTATGGAAAACATGCGTGTGTCTGAAAATCAAATATATCGTATACCCAAAGCAATTTTCTTACCTATTTCAGCCTTTTGCCATTGGTTTTGAGCAGTCCAACCTATTTCAGCATATTTTCATTGGTTCTCGTCACTTGCTCAACATATTTCGGCATTTGACCATGGTTTTCATCAGTTTTTCAAACTATTTCATTATTTTTAGCATTGGCTTTCATCAGTTTTCTGACTTATCTCACTATTTTACCATTGGTTTTAAACAATTTTCCAACCTATTATAAAAAGGTCTTGCACCACTGGTTTCAAGCAATTGTCCAATCTATTTCAGCATTTTCCCACTGGTTTTCAGCTGTTGTTTCACAGAGTTCACCATACCGCGGAGTAGAATTCCGGGGAAACTATCCGAGTCGAATCAGCGTCACAGTGCAGCGTCCGGAATCTGCCATCTCTACTGTCCGGATCCAAACCGTCACCGATCCAACCAATACCCTCTTACTATACGATTTTCATTTTTTGTTTCAATTCAGTTTCATTCATTTTGGCATAGGTTTTCGTCAGTTTTTCCTCCCGTTTGTTCGCAACCTGGATCTGACCGGCTGCCCTACGATTTCTTTTTTTCTATAATTAACTTTTCCTGGAAATGGTCGTCCCGGATGACCAATCCCAATCTGTAAAGAAAAGTGCACACATTTGCTGATCAGGTATCCTAAAATATGTTTCATTCTTTTACCATTGGTTTTTAAGCACGTTTTCAACCTATTTCAGCCTTTAAATTTTGCCATTCGTTTTAAACAATTTTCCAACCTATTTCATCCTTTTGCCATTTGTTTCAAGCAATTGCCCAACGTATTTAATATGTAAGCCTTTATTTTCCACTGGTTTTCATCCGATTTCAACTCTATTTCAATATTTTTGGCATTGACTTTCATCAGTTGTTTGACCTTTTTAATTTCTTTACATGGAAAAATCAATTTTGGAAAATCCTGGGCCCTGCAAAAAATTATGGAAAAAATCGGGTTCAGATCACATCCGGGAAATTTTGAACCCTTACGAGGAAAACCTAATTATGGAACGAAACGGAGACAGGCGACGCTCTTTCTCCATAATGCAGTCGGTTAGAATAGATATATTACATTTCTATTTTTATGTGCATATATATATATACATACATATATTCGGGGGTTGCTATACCCTAATTATTTGGAGATATGTGGATACTGTATGTGGGCCACCGAACAGGATCGACGAAGCCACATCCGGAGACCTGCTCCCTGCCGCGGACGTGGCGGTGCGGGCACTGCGCTGGACGGAAGGCCGAAGTCACCATACGCTCACCTCAATATATACCTATATAATTGTATATCGTATCTATATATCTATATCAACATCTATATCAACATCTATATCAACATCTCAAATCTACTGTAATAATTTACAATAATATCTAATGTCAAATATATATCTAATATCAAATATCTAACATCTATATCTATATCATATATGGTTATCTGATATCTAATATCTAATACCTAGTATCTCATATCTAATATATATATATATATATACATATATCTATATATACCTCTCTCTCTCTATATATGTATATATATATATTCATATACATGCATATATGGTCAGAAAAGATTATTTTATTATTGTATATATTTATATATATATAGAATATACGCAGGCACGCGCATATGATGATGAACACCATGGCATACATATGCATATTATGCATATGCATATGCAGATTTATATCCATGTCCATGTAATCATGCACATATATGCATAGACATGTGAATTAGAACAAGCGGCAGCTAAGAAAAATAAACTAGTTAACGTGCCACAAGAAGCTGCGCCGAGAATGGACTTAGGCCCCAAATATGAAAATCCGCTGGCTTCGCAGAACTGAAACATCCAAAGTGCACCTTTGAGAGAGGCAATTGAGGTGAAGTGCGGGATGGCAGATACTGACTGGACGGTGTATATGTATATGTATATGTATATGTATATGTAAATAAATAAATAAATAAATATAAATATATAAATAAATAAATAAAAATAAATCAATAAATCAATAGAAAAAATAAATAGATAAACAAATAAATATAAATAAATACATAAATATAAATATATAAATAAATAAATACATAAATAAATATATAAATAAATAAATAAATATAAATATATTAAATAAATAAATAAATAAATATAAATATATAAATAAATAAATAAATATATATATATATTATCAATTTTTAAAAGCAATGAAACCATGCTTCTCTATTGGGTCTCTTACGTAGGGTACGGGGGGTCATGTCTATAGGTACGGGTGCGGG
>Ga0126342_10013229_pt1:7500-14652 | contig 14652 bp, 13 predicted proteins | sample Cyp1metagenome_FD_92528 | JGI IMG/M metagenome (GOLD analysis project Ga0126342, IMG submission 92528) | Coral microbial communities from Lord Howe Island, Old Settlement Bay, Australia - Cyphastrea 1 metagenome | ecosystem: Host-associated > Invertebrates > Cnidaria > Coral ... | reverse complement strand
AATATAATGAAATATAATGAAATATAATGAAATATAATGAAATACAATGCAATATAATGAAATATAATGAAATATAATGAAATATAATAAAATATAATGAAATACAATGAAATATAATGAAATATAATGAAATATAATGAAATATAATGAAATATAATAGAAATATAATGAAATATAATGAAATACAATGAAATATAATGAAATATAATGAAATATAATGAAATATAATGAAATACAATGAAATATAATGAAATATAATGAAATATAATGAAATATAATGAAATACAACGAAATATAATGAAATATAATGGAATATAATGAAATATAAAGAAATGCAATAAAATATAATGAAATATAATGAAATATAATGAAATATAATGAATTATAATATGAAATATAATGAAATATAATGAAATATAATGAAATACAATGAAATACAATGAAGTATAATGAAATATAATGAAATACAATGAAATACAATGAAATACGCATTGAGAATGACTCAGTGGTTTTGTATAGCGATTCATAGGGATTTTAGATTTATTATCCCATCATTATATCGTGGTTCTTATCCCATCATATGATAGTATATGATAGTATATGATAGTATATGATAGTATATAATAGTATATGATAGTGTATGATAGTATATGATAGTATATGATGGTTTTTGTTCCATGATGGTTGCCTCCATTGACGGGATTTCCAAGCCATGATTACCGCAGGGCCACAGTCATTGGGTTGGTTCAAGGGATTTGTTTAATCGAAAACCATGGGTTTTTTCCCGGAATTATTCCAGGTGGGGTTTTTGGATAATTACATTGTTCCTTCATCCAATTTTGGGAAATAGGGAAACGGGAAATATATATTATATATATCGAAATATAGAAGTGATTTGGAAATTTGAGCCCCATGAATTGGAAATAATCCGGGATAACCCATAAAATGGAAAAGAGGGATGATAAATACAATGCTGGCATATGTTGGCATATTATCAGGTCGTGATATTCTGGTCAATTGGTGGATATTATATTTATATTCAACCATGACCGACAGGACTTGGATTTCACACAATGAAGTTGTAGAGAAATATACCCATATTGAATAGGGTCGGGGATATTTACACCGTAGGGAAATGGGAAATAAATGACAATATAGATACAATGTGGGGCCCCCTAGATAGCTAAGTTGGTCTATAACTCCAATAACTGTGGTTTATGGTTAATTGTACTTATAACTATAGTTAATGGGGCGTATAAACCAACTTATTACTGGGGGGCCCCAAATTGTATGGGTGAATGAAGACTTCAAGCCAAGTTTAAGCCACATAGATGGCAAATACCATGGTAAATACATTCAGATAATCCATTGAACGGAACATCAGAAACCAAAAATGAATCGGAAATTAGAGCAATGTAATGCAATGTATATCCATATAGAATAGGGGTTGTATATATCCATAATTATAGAATAGGGTTAATATTATGGGTAAAACTCTCTGCATGGGTCTCTATGATTTCCCATTCTGATTCACACAATTAGGAAATTGTATAGAAATCATCAAGTTTATGGGGATCTAGCCAACCGAAGAAAAGAGCCAATTTGCTATGTTTCCCCCTGAATGTATGGATTTGGCTCTTGGGCAACAGTGGACACCCACAGTGGCTATTTCATAGGATTAAAATAAGGATGTCATGGGGATTCATGGGGATTAAATGTCCTCTATTAGAATGACAGGTAGCATTTGGGTCTTCAGAAGAAATATTTTTGTGACCTATGTGATCTGACTAGGGATATTTCTAACTCATGTCAGGAAAACAATACCCTCGGGCGCGGACGTTCGCCAAAGGTTTCATCGGGACTTTTCAGCGTTAGACTTAGGGTTGGTGATGGTTGGTACAAAGTTTAGGGCTTACCATGGTTTACCTAGGGCTGGTTAAGCGAGTCTTGTGATGCTTTCGGGTTGGTTTCGGGTTTTTGGGTTGGGTTGGGGCGGTCCAATAATTTTGATCGCTGCTTGGCTCATCCTACTTTAGAAAGTCGGATATTACCACAACTCGTCGCTGCAGATTTGTGACATAAGAAGGATGAACCAAGTTGGAAACTGGGAATGGAGAGTTGGCTTTCCCTCCAAAGTTTAAGATATGTACTGTCTGAAAATCAGATGTACAGTAGAAGTAAGAAGTGCGGAGAACTCGTCCGACTTAAGTCAGGGGTGGAAAACACGAAGCGATTTGCAACCATTAACCAGCCATCAGGACAACTCATAGTGAACATCTTCCTACAGGGAAGCTCCAGTGTTTACGTCCACAGCCATTGGGAGACCCACTTGGAGGTGCTGGTTACCAGGTGGCCACATTGCGAAGACACCCAAGAACGGATAGGCATAGCCTTGGACCAAGAAATGGGAACAAAGGGGGAGGGTCACATCGGAGCCTCCATGGCTCAGGAAAAAATTATCCCATGCTATAAGGGGGTACCCAATGCCAAGACCCCTTACCAAATTCCAGGCGTGAAATGCAGAAAAAGAACCTTGGTTTTGGTAAACATAAAACATGAAACCACCCAGTGAGTGGTTGATATCCCAAATATCCCAAACGTAAATATCACTGTGATACGCCCGATGCTTGAGTGTTTCATTCACATGTTCCATGTGCACCGCACGACTTGAAAAAAACCAGGACCTATTCCCCAGGAACTGAAGGTATCCGCCAGCTTTTCACCGTTCCTGGGTCGGCAGCAGCTTACACACACAAGGCAACTTTAATGAGAAAATGATGATATCCATCCCTTTTAAGGGAGGGTTGGGGTGGTTGCAAACTGACACATTTCAAACAGAGGAGGTAGCCTATGGATATGATGATTAATCAGTGGATTTGGTGGTACCCTATTTTCAAATAACCGAAAGATGCTACTCATCATCAAGGCCAAGGATGAGGTCGTGAAATTGGCTGGGTTGGCTGCTACGAGTACCTGCATACCTCACGAAAGCTCTGGCTAGCAGCTTGGCTACTCAAAAACTGTTGGGATCCCACTTTTGGCGCGAAAAGTCTGGATCAGACAGGTAGATCCTTCACGAGATGCTACTGGAGGTGGCCTAGATACTTTGTGATCCTCTACCCGTGGTTAACATTGGGAACATGCTCACTCTACTACTTACATAAGTCTTATGAAGAATCAAGGGTTTAGAGCCCAACATCCTTCACAATCCAATCATCAGCAGTATATCATTATATCATCTACCCATGATTATATAACATTATGTAACATATTAACATCATATTAACATCATATGACATCATAACATCCCATGAATCAAGGGGGTTACCGGGTTCCCCAAACCTTCACCGAACGGTTTCCGCCGCGGCAACCGAAGCTCTCGCGGCCCAAGAGGACGCTCCAAGCAGATCGACCGTCAGGGCTCTGTGGCAGTAGAGCCAAGCTGGCCTCGGCTATGGCGATGGTAATGAGAAAACTATGTGTAATATGTGTGTATATATATAAATATGTAATTATGTATATTTGATTAATATATATATATATATATAAAACTATATATATATATATATATATACATAATTATATCTATATATATATATATACATATTTATTGGTAATTATATAAATATATGTAAAATCATGCAAGATTAAGATTATGTGAGATTATGAGAGACTATGTGAGAATATGCTGATTCCAGTACTTCAATGACCGAACCCAGAACCCGAGCAAGGTGCCATCAGCAGGCCCTGGCAAGCAATAAAGCTTGTGACGCTGCATTCCTCGGTTAGATCCCAGGCCGGTCTGATCCTCCAGCACTGTCCCACATCACAGCACACTGCAGGAAAAAGAAACTAGCTTCCCCGTCAGAGACCATCAGTATATCTACAAAATGATGTTCATTGTCATTACGATTATGATGGTCATCAACTATCATTGTTTATTGTTATGTGCTATGATTGTTACTAATATCGTAATATGAGTAATAACGATCATTATGCTGAGGTCGCTGGAGGTCGCTATATGAAGTTGCAAAGTACATATACACACACACACGCACACACACGCAAATGCACATATGTGCGTATATGATATGATATATAATGTGTGATTGTAATATACAGTGGTACTATGTGTTATATTAATATATATATATAAATATATATATATATGATTGTATGTGTAGATAATATATATATATATACATACATACATACATAGAGAGAGAGAGAGACATAGATCGTACAATCATTTCCTGAGATCATCCCGCAGCATGAAACATCTTATCATGACACCATTTACCAAATTCCACTCAATTTGGGCTAACCCTGCTGGCATCTTCCAACCTCCCCACTGCACGGCACTGCCCACAACCCATGCGTTTGGCCCAGCGTCCCCGTGTAGCTGCGACAAAGGTCCCAAGCCCATGGTGGAATGGAGCTGCAAAGTCCAGCTGGGATCCCAGTCCTGCATGGCGTGGGGATCGAGACTCTGGTAGACGTGAACGTGTTATTTACATCTGTGTACATATATATAATATATATATACGTATATATATATATATATTATGTATAATGATAACAACAACAATAATAACAATAATGTCAACCCCGGATTAATAAACCATGGTTTATTAATTAGGGGGGTACTCCTCCAATAGTCATAATCCAATACTTAAATGGTACCCCCCAATTAACCAGCCTAAGGGTTTATTAATCCAGGGTTGACATTAGCAATCATACATAACAATATATAATTATATAACTATATATATATGTATAAATGACATGATTTTGCAGGATTAGATTTTGGCTCTATATGACAACAAATGGTACGTGAAATGGCAACATGCAACAACTTGACATTTTGTTCCGCCAACAAGTCTCTATATCCAGCAAGAGATCGAACGACCAGACCAGCTGTACCGCTTCAGTGAAAAACATCCCGGCGGATCTTTTACCGTCCCACAATTGAGTTTGTAAGAAAATGGCAGTTTCGTCATAGCGAAATGGTGATTTTGATGTTATAAATTATAATTGCATCATGGATTTTTTATGGTTTTTGTTGGGTTCGTGAATCCTTGTAGCATTTTGGTTCCCAAAACGCAGCGAGCTGCTGCGCATCGTCTCAAGCCATGATCTGTCTGAAGGCCATGCCCGTCTTCCCATCCCAACCTCCCACCCCTTACCCATAACGTAGCATGCAAGCGTGTAAGGCAAGGGATGTGACCGTTATGTGAAGTGAGAAATGTATGAACATGTACATGAATGTTGCTGCCCCAACCCCACCTAACCCCCACTGCCACTTTTGTGGGAGCGTGAAAGATCCGTCTGCAAAAACATCTGAAGAGCCAGATCTGAATTGGATCTGAGTTGGATATGCAGGTTATAAACCACCTACAATCTGAGATGCACATCCAAGCATAGTTTCACAATGAAGTGGTGCTCAACCTAGATGATCCCAGTTACCGAGTAGTTCATCAGAGGTCGGAGGAAACCACATGGGATTGATCTTCAATATCCAACCAGCTGATTACGAGTTTTCATGCCTGACAGTTTTTGTTGGTGTCAGCCTCATTTTCGTTGGCTCAAAGAATACAAATTTATGAGCTTCACACATCTTGAGCTCTACCCTCCTATTTTTCCCCACGTTCTTGTGCCAAACCCTCCAGTTTTGGTGGTTTTCACACATTCTTGAGCACAAATCATCAAAAAAACGGTGCTTCGCTGGTGCGTGGTTTCAAGTTTCAACACATTTATTTTGGCCTCTTCCGAAATGTGTGTGTGTGTATATATACATATATTATTTTACATAAGAGTGATGGTGACTTAATGGGGATATAAGCGGGATATAATCGGGATATGGTTATATATCATTATATTAATATATATATATATGAAATTATGTTGGAATCATCGACCCATCTTGGAAGCAATTCGAATCGATGATATTCCACGTGACTTTAGGGGGTTCCAACCTTTGATAAGTTTGAGACCACATGAGACAACCCAGATTTTGGGCCCTTTGCATTTTCAGACACGCACCCAAATTCAAATCAATTTGTTGGTGATATATCCCGTTTGTAGCCCCATTAAATCACTATCCCCCTTACGTACATACCATTATATATGCATATAGTATAGAACTATATATATATATATACATATTGTTCCATATACGCATACATATACATAAATACATATAACTATATATATATATATACATATATTCCCCCTTTTGACGTGACGCCTCTCCTGCCACCTTCCCGCCCCGTCCAGCGCCCCCAGCAGCAGGGACGCCAAGGCCAGCGTCAGCGGCGCGCTCAACGCCAGCTGCAGCTGCTGCGACTTGCCGGGCGACGCTCCGACGGGCGTAGCAAAGACGCCGAGCAGGCCCAGCTGTGGACAGGGCAAGAAGGTCCTACCGCGGAGCCGCGGAGAACTCCTCAGCTATTGAAAATGGCCATAGAAATAGTGGATTTACCCATGAAACATGGTGATGTTCCATAGTTGTTTGTTAGCTTACCAGAGGGTATCCCATAATCATCGCAATTCTCTCAAAATATCCCAATTCATCGTATCCTCATAGAACTTTATCCCATAACCATATCCCATCAGAATCATATTAGTAAATCCCGTGAATAGCCAAGCATTATCCAATAATCATTATCCAATAATCATCCGATCATTCCTATGAATATATTTTAAATTCTTATTACTGGGTTTACTCGAAGATCATCCCACTACCCCATAATGTCATTAACTTCTATTCGGAATGGTTAATCATACATCATTAGTCACAACTACCTCATAGTTATTCCATGACCATCCTACACTCCTTTTTCATCATCCTAATAGTTATCCTCATAGTATTTTCATCAACTATCCTCATAGTTGTCCTTTTTCGTTATTGATTTCATGTTCCCACGAATATCCTGGGGATCTTTGATGGCTCCTCCGGTCCCCCGGGTCCTGGAGCCCAGCTCCACCCGCTGCGCCCGTGCCGTGACTTCCCTCGCCAGCTCTCCCAGCAGCACCAGCAGCAGCGACGCAGCGAGCACCGTCAGCTCACCCTCCGTGGCGCGCAGCGCGGTGTCCCATTGCGCGGCAAGGTAGACACAGCCTGGGCTAAGGGGCCAAGGGGGTGGAATCGCT
>Ga0126342_10013229_pt1:0-2500 | contig 14652 bp, 13 predicted proteins | sample Cyp1metagenome_FD_92528 | JGI IMG/M metagenome (GOLD analysis project Ga0126342, IMG submission 92528) | Coral microbial communities from Lord Howe Island, Old Settlement Bay, Australia - Cyphastrea 1 metagenome | ecosystem: Host-associated > Invertebrates > Cnidaria > Coral ... | reverse complement strand
GGGCAAGCCAAGCTAAAATGAAAGGCCCCGGGTTATTGTACTGTCCCATGTGTGTGTGTACTGATAACGCCTTGAAGTACGATGCAAACATGACGTTACTGCTTTCAAAATAAAGTTCACATTTTTACTGCAAATCATATCTGTGCTGGTGGCAGCAACTGTGTTTGCAGTTGTGATAGGAACTACCCTCTGGCAATCAAAGATGGTAGTGGGAAATCGCCAGCCTTTAACAAGAAAATAATATGTGGATGTGAAATATGTAGTATGCACAAATAACGGCTTGAAATGGGGGATCTTTCATTACCAGGTTGGATCCTCGGCATCACCTCATAGACCTTCTCCTGTTACACTCCCTCTGGTAATGGCGCTGGAAAAGTCCTGTTGAATCGAAACATGTTCTATTTCAAGAAGTGGTTTCACAAACGCCAGATTTGAGTATCAGAATTTAACGACTATACTTGGTACTATACTTGATGGGTATAACGAATATTTATGTTCATCAGCATATCATGTGCATATCATGGGCATGTCATGGGCATCTGATATTGTTATGTCACTATATTCAGTATATGGGTATCTCTCACAATGTTGAACCCCCAAATCACCCCAAATCCCATCGTTTACAACATGATTTCCCCAATAGAACGACCATAAACTCGGAGTAAATCCTCCAATTTGAGGCTCAACCAGATATAATAGTGTTGTTTATGCCAGCGGGGGGAAAACCGCGCCACTAGTCGTGCACGTTTTTGAAAACACTCATTTTTGAAGGGTCCGGGAGGCGGGGGTAATAACGTTCATGTTAACTTGCATCACATGCACATGCTGCATCACGTCACTGGGTTGGGGGGATGTGAACGTTCATGTTAACTTGCGCCGCATGCACATGCTACGTCACGTCACTGGGTCGGGGGGATGTTAACGTTCATGTTGACTTGCATCACATGCACATGTTACGTCACGTCACTGGGTCGCGGGGGACGTTAACGTTCATGTTAACTTGCATCACATGCACATGCTACGTCACGTCACTGGGTTGGGGGGATGTTAACGTTCATGCTAACTTGCGTCACATGCACATGCTATGTCACGTCACTGGGTTGGGCCTCCAAAAATGGAGGCAAGCTGTCAGTGATCAAAAGGATTGTCAAAAGATGTCAAAAGGGGATCCAAAGCTGAGCCGTTGTGCACTCACTGTGGTCGGCGTGGACATAATGCTTCCCCGTGTGAAAGTCTAGGACAGAAGCTGTTGTCATTCTTGCGGAAAAAACATTCTGCGGCTTAGTTACAAGACTTTTGGAGGATGAACTCCAAAACCAAAAGCCTTTTGGAGGTCACTGGTCGCTCCTTGAAGAACCGCATGGCGATGTGAGAGGGGAAAAAAACACCGCGCACCTTTTCAAGAGAAAATTCCCTGTAAATTACAGGTCATCATCAAAAAAACACTTCAAATTCCCAGGGAATTTAAGCCTATTTTGGAGAATGAATCAATAGTTTCGCTAAGGCCAAAACGACATTTTTTTCAAAACGCTCACAACCGCTGGCGCGGTTTTCCCCCTGACGGGGTGTTTATGCTTTCCATGAGATCCCACTCAAATGAACATATCTATACAATAAATATACGTATGTATACATATACATATGGTAATCTACACATGTGTATACCTTCTGGCAATCAAACGTGGCAATGGAAAATTCACCATTTCCAGATGATTCTCCCATTGAAGCCGCCATTTCTATGGGGGTTTCCAGCTAGCCACGTTTGATTAGCAGATGCTAGGTGTGGCTAATCCATAAGAACAGATTCACAAGAGACTATAATCCTTAATGCCCAAAAAATATATCCGTACTGCCCATAAAATGGCTGGTTCTACAGTTCCCACACACCTCATCCCCCTCCTCCCCTGCCTGGAACACTGGCACCGCCACCTCGGGCCCCTCGGCGGCCTCGCCCCGGACGCGCTTGCTGAGCACGGCGCGCAGATAGGCGCCGGGCAACTGCTGGAGTATGGCCACCAAGGTGAAGAGCGCAGAAACCTCTGAGCAAACAGGTTTTAATGTAGATCTATCCATAATTAATGGTGTTTATGTTCTATATGGTTATCATATATGATTATGGGATATGGTTATGGGTTATCTTATATTGTGCTATAGATATATGAGTCGGGGATAATCCCTCAACTGGGACAATGATGAGATTTAAAAAATAATGATGGCTAGTACTTGTAAGATTGTCGTTCATAGTGGCTAAATAGCTAACATTAAGGGTTATTAAATGTTATTAGTGTGGGATTCACCCTGGCTGCCACAAACCATCCCCATTTTCTAGAGTGCGGGACGTTGTGGGTCCCCAGTTTTTACGTCATTTTTAGCTGTCTTTTGTTATTTTTAATGCATTTATTTTATTTCTTCAAATAAATTCTTACTGATTAAGTATGGTTCTAGATATGACAAAGTTTATTCTAAGTTCATCAAGTTAAGACATAATATGAACATTTTT
>Ga0126342_10013228_pt1 | contig 14652 bp, 8 predicted proteins | sample Cyp1metagenome_FD_92528 | JGI IMG/M metagenome (GOLD analysis project Ga0126342, IMG submission 92528) | Coral microbial communities from Lord Howe Island, Old Settlement Bay, Australia - Cyphastrea 1 metagenome | ecosystem: Host-associated > Invertebrates > Cnidaria > Coral ... | reverse complement strand
GTATGTATGTATGTATGTATGTATGTATGTATGTATGTGTGTATGTGTGTATGTGTGTATGTATGTATGTATGTATGTATGTATGTATGTATGTATGTATGTATGTATGTATGTATGTATGTATGTATGTATGTATGGTATGTATGTATGTAATGTATGTATGTAATGTATGTATGTAATGTATGTATGTATGTATGTATGTATGTATGTATATTATATTATATTATATTATATTATATCATATTTTATTATATCATATTATATTATATAATCTTATATAATATTATATTATATTACATTATAGTATATTATATTATATTTTATTGTATTATATTATATTATAACATATTATATCATATTAAATTATAATTATAGATATTGTATTATATATATTATATTATATATACATTACCATTTTTCGGGGGGATGTTCAGTTAGTCAATGGATTTTTATTAGGATTGGGATTCTCACTTGGTTTTTTATTAGACTTAAAAAGCAGGATGATAGTTTTAATAGGAAAACCATAGGAAAATGTTGATCAATCACCAAGAAACATGGGGATTTCATGCGATTCATAGCTGTTTAACGGGATTCATAGCCATTAGTTAGCCATCAACGTTCGGTGATGCCCCAGTGAGCCAGTCATCGCTAAGTTGGGCCACATAACTCCAATTTGACAATTGGGTTTATGGTAGAACTAGTTACTATGGTTTATAAGCCAACACACATTTTGCTGGGGGGGCACATAGGGCCCACATGAAGATTGTGAAAAAGGACAAATTGAGGTCCCCCAGTTTTGTTTGTTGGTTTATAAATTCCATTATAGTTATATCCCTTCACCTTGTAGTCATTCGGCACCAGGTTTTGTTACTGAGAAATGGCCAAGTTTTTGAATTCAAAAACGAATTTCGCCCAAACTCTTGACCAGTGGACATGAAATGTATCTCATGGGTATATGTTTTGGTACATTGTGGAACTATTCTGAAAATGCGGTACAGTTATGCCATGATCTATTCCCATGATTTTTGCAAATCATCATGTTCCCCTTGAATTTCCATGTGGGATTCAAATATATATATATAATTATATATATGTATAGATATAGAATGATATAGACCTGCTTTCCAGACGTACATTTTTTTTGTATGGTCAGAGATGGTCGGTTTATATGTCGCTTTCTGTCGGTTAAGACTTAAGTCGCCGGAGTCGCATAAAATTGGAGGTACCGATTCCATTTTTTTAAGGCCTATGTTTTAATGGCCAAAAAGTAAGGGAAGATCCCCAGAAAATATGGCCCAAAATATGATATGGTACAGTACCTCCATTTTGGGATCCTGAAATTTCCACCAGGGTGGCAATTTGCATCAATATTACTATGGGAAATCACCATGCGATGTTCATAGAGAAATCAACTATTGCTTCAATAGCGAACTGTAACAAATTACCAGAGGGTACAACTTATTACATCAATTTACGATTCATGCGAGGATCCTACAATGTGGCCCCCCCCAGTTATAAGATGGTTTTTACACCTCATTAACTATAATTATAAGTATCATGAATCATAAACCATAGTTATAGGAGTGTAAACCAACTTAACTATCGTTCGGGGGCACCACTTTGTACGATGTTTCGTTCAGCATGGTGTGCATGCCATGGTCCGCAAGTCTTGCGATGGTTCACATTCCGACTTCACTGAGATGGTCCGACTTCAGGGTTTTCTCAACAGCGAAGGGCTACAGGGTGGGGCCCCCTAGTTATAAGTTGGTTTATAAACCCCATTAACTATAGGTATAGGTACCATAAACCATAGTTATTGGAATTATAAACCAACTTAGCTATCTAGGGGGCCCCACTTTGTAGCTTTTAGACCTTGTTGATATTTTGGCAAACAGTTGGCTGAACTATGATGGATGTATGATGGTTAATTAATATGAATTATGTAATCTTATGTGGTTTTTCTGAGTATGTGACGTATATTTAGCTAAAACATATCATTGAGATGTTTCAGGTCAACAATACATACTCGTATATAATGGGTGCAGGAATCGAATGCAAACAAAAGGAACACGACAACATATTTTTTGTTAAAATATCTTTAACAGTCAAACATGAGGAGAGATTAATGACACAAGATATGATTTGAAAGATCGTGATGTTGGGAATTTAACCATCAATTGTGTTGATATTTATCAACATGAACTGTCGATATATGCGGGATGTTGCCCTTCATCCAGCCAAGAGAGACCCTACCAATTATGAAGGTTGGAACACGTTTTTTTTTCCCAAACATGGGCGATCCTCAAGGGTTTTAAGCCATCTGGGTTGGTTCTTTTGCATCATCCAGATGGCATGTTTGGAGATGATTTTTGACTCTGAGATTGCCTTCAACTCCATCATTTCAGCTTGCGCTGCTGCTAGTCGCTGGCAAGAAGCTTTGGACATCTTCGGCTTTTTGGAGACCTCAGGAGCATGTGTCCAAGCTAGCCTCCAGCATACCAAAAACTATGGCAAAACCACCATTGATATCCATATAGAGATGATTTTCAATGGAAAGCTATGGATTTCTATGGCTATCTTACTTTACTGGAGTTCCTCCCCAGTGACCTTAAAGATTGATTTTCATCCATATATTTATAGCAAGTCCCCAAAAATGGAACAGTTCGAAACCTTGAAATGATATGAAATGATTGGGAAGTGCATCATCTATACCCATTGGGGGGTACCCTCCTGTGAAGCATCGCCTTGTGGCGCCCAAAGTGATAAGTTACCTATGAAAATTATACGTATATCATGTATCCCCCATCCATAGTTAACATTAGTTAACCAAGTCAGAAGTCAATTTCGCTATCATAAATCAGCTATGAATTCCATGAAATTCCTATGTTTCTTGGTTAAGTAAGCATTAAAACCTACGGTTTTGATTCCCACCTGTCACTTACGTGAAATGTGCAGGAAGAGCTGATGAAATTTCCTACAGCTCTGCCATGAAGGCCTGTGAAGAGGGACAGTTTTGGGAGCTGGCGCTACATTTCCTGGACGTCTTGGAAGAGAGGAGATGCCATGGGTTCGCGGCGGTGTGCTGAGTGGGTGATGTGAAAACTTTTCGGGCCGAAAATCCACTATCAAATGGGTAATCGATTTTTGGGGATTCTTTTTTTGTTGATTCCAATGGTATAATTGGTTTAAACCACTATAAAGTTGGGAATCCAAGTTGTGCTAAGTTGGTTTATAACCCATTTGGTGGTGACTTCGCGCCGATACCATTGGATCCAAGGAACTACCACGAGTTTCCCAAGTGGTGTTTAACATGAAAACCAAGGTATAAAAAAAAAAACTCTTGGTTATGTTTTTTGCGCAAAAAAAAATCATTTAAAAATCATATAAAAATCATATAAAAATCATTTAAAGTACTGTATAAGATTTTAATTAATATTGGTCCCTCAGAGTAAGTGGGTTTACAAAATCGACTACCACTTTGGTGGTCTTTTCTCACTGCCTTCCCAGTTACCATGGGATTTTCAAGGCTAAGTTGGGATATAACACCTATAACTATCTGGAAAATATCGCTGTGATAGTTGGAATGTTGGAAAACTATGGTTGTATATCCACATAACTGGATTTTTTCACTGGATTTGCACTTCCAAGTACTCCCACCAAACAACGCATTCCCATTTTCAGACAAAGCCATCTGAATTTTATCCATCAATACCAGGAAATATGTGGGTTGCAGCCAAGAAAGCTCATTGGGGGGGTTTAGTGTCCACTATTGTTCATTTTCAGACAATGGACATACAATACATTCATGTTTCCCAAGACGGTCATATCTTCCAAGATGGTTTGAAACCACCAATCTGTCAATGTTTGTTCAGCGGAGAAAGGTCCTATACTGTTTTCGGGGAAAACCACCTGATCACGTTGTGCATTTAACGAGCTTTGGTCGTTTGGAGATCGACCTGTCTCTATGGAATTTCCACATTCATTCAGTCGCTCACTCAACCACCATGGTATCATTTGTATACTGTACCTACACCACCCCAAGCTCCCCTCCTTTTCCTACATCCCAACTCCACCCAACTCAGCCACTTCAAGCCGGTTTGCAGCACCCAGCACCCTTCACACCCTTCACATGTCGTAGGACGATGGAAGTTGATGTGATCAGCTACAGCAGTTGTATCTCAGCTTGTGACAAAGGCGCCCAGTGGCAAAGCGCCTTACTGTTGCTGAAGCTGATGCCTGTGAGAGCGCTACAGGTGGCCGGCCTGTGAGAGCCCCATCGCTATATGGGATGATGATCCATGACTGCTGCGGATGGTATGTTGGACTGTTTTTTGAAAAAGCCTACCCTCTGGTAAACTAACCTGACTATGGAAAGATCCACCATTTATAGATTTTCCCATGAAAAAATGGTGGATCTTTCCATAGTTATGTAAACGTTTACCAGAGGGTAGTTTTTTTTTTAATGATTTTGCCATAGCTGAAGAAACTGACCAACATGACCGGAGTCAAAATTGCTGGAAACCACGGCCAAACTAGATTATTTTCTGTCTTTTGCGAGGTTTATTTACTTGGATGTGCATCCCAGGTCGATTGGAATCCATGAGCCCACAGATGTTTGGTCAAAAAGTATTGGTATTACACTTCCAATGTTGTTGCAATGGGTTATATCAGTTATATCATGTTATATTTGGGATGACATGGATTATATATGGGTTATATATGGTTGCAATCATGTTATATACAACACTGGTATACAACCATTTGGAGTTTCTTTCTCATTTCCAAATGTGCCTAAGATATTGAGATGAGTCAAGGCTAGTTGACCACAATAAGACTACCCTCCGGTAACCAAAGATAGTAATGGAAAACCTCCTGTTTATATTCATTTATGCTTAATGTTGCCCAGCTAGAAACCTCTTCTGATTACCAGAGGCATATTAGTTGGCAAGTGAGAATCTTTGATATATATATATATATATATTTACATGTTGGGAAATGTTCCCCCCAAAAAAAGGTATCACCTTGGGTCATATTTTAAGCCACCTTTTTTCATGTGTCCAGTTACATAGGTAAATTTCCACGCCGGTGGCGCCAACAACTTGTCGTTGCGTCATGAATCCCAGAAAAAAACGTGGTTCAGGAATCCTAGTAGGCTACTGTACTTCGTTCTTACCCTTGCTAAGTTGTTTATACAGTTATGCCATTTATTAGTTATAACTGGTTTTAAGTGGGATTATAATATGGGAAAATTATGGCTGGAAACCATTTATGATTACCATCTGGTTATTTAACAGTTTGCCATGGAAAATCACCAAAATAAATGGAGGTTTCTAGCTGGGACAATCAACCATCTATACCATGGCGATGTTAGTCATAACCAGAGGGTATATAACCCCAATGAACTTAAATAGCCTACTTATAAACCAACTTTGCCAGGCTGCCAAGTACCTATGGCGCACCACCTTCTATAGCCCCATGCTGGTTGGTAATTTCCAAGACTATGCCCATTCTGGTCAGAACAAAAACCGGTTAAACAGTTAAACACCATAATTAACCAACTATTGGTCAATATCAGCCATTACTGAGAATGACCATATTCCCCACAGATGATGTTTGAGCATCAACCACTGATTATTTACCAATATCAAAAATGGTTTTTCTTAACCAATATCAACCCATTACTCCATGGGCAGCCAATGTTTCACCATGAATCACAAGCAACAAGAAAAATCATAGTTCACATCGTTTAGCCATATGTTTTGGTCTCAGTTGATATGTGAAAAAATATCAACGGTTGATGGGTAAATCATTGGCTAAATGAGGTAACAATATGATGAATGTTCCAATATTGGGTAACAATATGATACTGGTTGGTGGTTTGGATCATTTGGATTATGTTTCCATAATATATGGGATGTCATCCTTCCCATTGACTTTCATATTTTTCAAGATGGTTCAAACCACCAACCAGGATATAGTCTTCAAATATCATTTTTACCCAATATCAACACCATCATCACCTGGAAAACGCGTAGCCCACGTGAGTTAAAACCGCGGTAGGTGGACGCCATTTCACAAAGCGCTGCGCTCAGCGCCTGTGAAAAGTCCAGCGAATGGACGCAGAGTCTGTCGCTGCTCGGTGGATCCAACGAGGTCAGCGGTGAGTTCATGACTGGTTGGTGGTTTGGAACCATAATATGGGAAAATTATGGGATAGTAATGGAAAAGTCATGACTGAATTTTATGGGAAATTATGGGAAATTACATCTATAAACCATATCACTGGTTGGTGGTTTCACACATTTTTTATTTTCCATAATATATGGGATGTCATCCTTCCCATTGACGAACTCATATTTTTCAGAGGGGTAGGTATACCACCAACCAGATAATATGGGAAAATTATGGGATAGTAATGGACAAGTTTGGAACATGAATTTTATGACTTTCCAATACTTTCCATAATCTATTGGGAATGAATAGTCATCCCAAGTGACGAACTCATATTTTTCAGAGGGGTAGGTATACCACCAAGCAGATGAAAGATAGACATTGTCCTGATTTAGTTACGAATCGGACAATTTTATTCGAACTAATTGAAAAATCGAGATTCAGGAAATCATCCGGACTTAGTTCATGAAATAGTGCTAGAATACTTCTAATCTTTAGCAACAAGGATTCGATTTAGTAGATTTAGTTCATGAAAAATATACTGCTAAGTTGGGGGCCATATAACTTGTGAACTGTTGGGTTGATGAACGGGGAATATAGCGAACTAGTAGGGTTAATAAACCAACAAACATATACAAACATCACTGGAGGCTGGCCCCACTGTTTAGGCATATTTCTAATGTGGGGTATAGTACACTTGCTTACAGCAAGATGCTGTTCGCGTCATGCAACTGGCTGAGTTTATCCGGCGCAGTGATGTACATGGGACACGCAAGTGGCAACTTGTGTGACACCATACAGTTTTATAGAGGCTGCCAACAGATGCTGCAAATAAACAAGTTGGATCTTTGACAACGCGAAAATCCATGAACGTCCAGGGTATCTATATACATATATCTGGGTAAATTATCATATTTCACTAGCCTGAATAGTTCGGCCATAAAAGGGGATCATGGGATTTCTATGGTTCACATGGCCCATTGAGTTCGTTGAATGAATCCGATTTTATAGGGACCATATGGTCATCATATGGTGATATTCATGATTACTATAGTTGATATTCATGGAATACGAATGATGATATGGCATGATATGGCCCATAGTTGATTTACCGTAATGAACAGTGGTGAGTTTCTCTAGTTATCTTAGTTTACCAGAGGGTAAATGGTGGATTAACCATCGATCGAAGTCTTAATTTCACGAGCCATCTCATCAAAAAAGGAACACCATTTACCGGGGGGATGTTTAAACTGTGTCGGGCTAGCCCCACAACTTTATGAATTAACCACTATCTGTTGGGCATGTTTTATTCTTGTAGATCCCACCAAAAAAAACAAACACGACGGCAAAAACGCCATGGTACTTTCCATTGCCGTGTTGGATTAGTAGAGGGTAATTGCCCTCCGGTAAACGTTTACATAACTATGGAAAATCACTATGTTTTTATGGGTAATTCAACTATTTCTATGACCATGTTCAATAGCTTTTTGTATGTTTACCAGAGGGTAACTAACATAGCTAATGATCAAATTGAGGAGTGAATTTAATGCTATCCTATGCTATCAGGCGACAGATGGGACCCTAAGAGTTGTAGGACATCCAGCCGGAAACCAGTGTTTCCGGGTCTACAATGAATCGCTAGTTGAATGTGTTGAGTTTCTTCTTCTAAATGCAGGGTGGGGCCCCCTAGATATAAGTTGGTTTATAAACCCCATGAATACTATAGTTATAGGTACCATAAACCATAGTTATTGGAGTTATAAACCAACTTAGCTATCGTTCGGGGGCCCCACTTTGTGGAGGTATTAATGAACCTTACAAGCTATTTTATTTTACTGCTTTGCAGGGGCCCGTCTAAGATAGCGATTTAGGGCCCGCTAGGTATAAGTTGGATTACAACCCCATATGACTATAGTTATTGTAAATGTTATAGCTACGTTAAACCCTAGTTATTCGAGTTATAAACCAACTTAGCTATCTTGGGGGCCCCACATTGAGGCTATGGTCCAATGGTTTCTGTCGTGTTTACTGAGACCTGTACATCCACCCAGTGTCCTTTGGGGAATCCCATGGTGGGATGACGATGGTGTTGATAACCCATAGACCCACTAAGTACTGGTATCCCCCAGCACATCCTGTGGTTTGGAACATGAATTTTATGACTTTCCATATATTGGGAAACATCCCAACTGACTTTCCTATTTTTCAGAGGGGTTGAAACCGCCAACCAGCTATGATATTCTGATTACATCCCAGTATTGTTGCTTATATAACTCACATGATATTCTCATTGATCGCATTATGTTATCGTTAATCATAAATCACCTCATATATAATATATGCATGCATATACTATTATATATCCTATATTATATGTGTGTCGATCCTATGATATATTGTGTTGTACATATATACATTGATACGTATATGTATAATATATATTTCGGGATAGTCTGGTTAAGAGCCCCAATGAGAGCCGGCCATTCCACAGCAGTTGAACACGAATGTTATTAGGGGGCGTGTGAAACATGCACAACTTCTGTGAAACGTGCACAACTTCTGGCCACCGTGGACAACTTCTATGAATTTGATGACAAGTTCTCAAACACTGCAAAGAGCTCTTAATCATACTATACCCATATATTTATAGTTATCCTATGATGTTTGTCTACATCTATATTATATATATACATATATATATACGCACATGTATGTCCACAATTGGTGCTGAACTCCCATGGCAAATATCAGGTTGTTGTCGGAGTTTGCGGAGTGTGATCTCATACTCTTGAACTCGGTCCCTTGGCAAGTGACGATTGAGCCTGGATGGGCCATGGAAAATGGTGTGTGTGCGTGTGTTTTTACAATTTCGATATAGTGTGATTAGATTTAGTGAGGTTATAATGTATATTTATAGTGATCATAATTAATAATATAATATAATTACACAATGATATAAGCCATGTTGCCACAATTTTACTTTGTAAGTGGAAAGATGCACTGTTATGAACCATGGTATGGCAATGTTATTCACAGTCCTCATGCAAGTGTTGGTGCTCCCCATTTTTTTTTCGCTAAGTTGGTTTAGTTCACGAGGTTGACTCGGATTTAGGTTGATTAGTTGATTCTAGCTACAGGATGCTGCCCCCCAGTGATGTGAATGTTGGTTTATAAACACCATTAGGATACTATAGTTATACCTACCATAATCCATCCTGGGGCCCGTTTTTCGAACGGCACCCAGTCGATGATTTGTTGATTCCCAATGTTTAATCCACCAGACATGGGGAATCTATATACAGCTGTGACTGAATTCTATGGTTTATGGTAGATATAACGAACTAGTATTCATGGGCTTTATAAACCACGTTATAACTGGGTCAATGGGAATTTCAGGATCCTAAAATGGAGGCACGTTCGTACCATATTTTGGCCATATTTTGGGGGGATATCCCCTTACTTTTTGGCCTGAAAAATAGGCCTTAAAAAAATGGAATCGGTACCTCCATTTTAGGATCATGAAATTCCCATTGATTATACCTGGGATTATACAGTTTATAAATGGAGTTATAAGTACTGATAACTGGTATTTCGGGCCATAACTGTAAGGAATATCTTGTATTTTTCGGGGGTCCCAAACAAGTGACAAGAAAATCCAGAATTATCTCCCATTGTTGATGGTTAAATTAAATCAGTTAAATCCCTATTTTTGATGTTAAACTCCCACTATGAACCACGATTAACCAATATTTTTCACTTATGGACCCAAAATAAAGCATCACCCATAGGATCCATGTATGGTATATATGCTAACATTTGGGGTATATTGATGGTAAATGTTACCATATATAGCATACATGGATCCTATGGGTCATAGTTGATTTTCCCAGCTATATGTCGCTCCTTTTCGGGATGTTTTTTTTGTTGGGATTTTCATCAGCGCTCGGCGCTCGTTAGGTGATCAGTGCATGCAGCAAGAAGCTGCAGTGGAGGGTGACCTTGGAATTGCTGCAACAGATGGATGATTCGGAGCTTGAACGCGATGCTCGGATAGGGCAGATAGGAGAGTTGGGGCAGATAGGAACGTTGAGCGCACCATGATTTATATGGCGATTTGATGGAAAGAGATGTGACAAGAACTGGGATTTTTTTTCATGAAAGGTATGGATTTTCTATACATAAGTGGATACTCAATATACTACCGACAATGTGAATTGAAGCGGCTAAAGATAGGAATAGGTATCTGGTTTTTTCAGCCAGCAACCCTGGGGAGGCGAACAGATGTGGGAACATGATGAAATCGGATTTCCGGCACAGCCATGGACAGCCTGAAACTTGAATCTTGAGCTCCGCAAATGTTGGACATATCATCCACGCAAGGGAATTCCACTCCCAGAGCCATATCATCCTCAAGAGTAGTTTGATAGTCCCGTATATCATCCACTCAAGATTCAATGGCTCTACTTGACCTTGCAATGTAGAAACCCGCCGCAAGTCTCATCAACTCATCAACGTATAGATCTATCTGTCATAAACATCTATAAACCATATCACTGGTTGGTGGTTTGGAACATCAATTTTATGACTTTCCATATATTTGGAAGAATCATCCCAACTGACTGTGACTAATATTTTTCAGAGGGGTTGAAACCACCAACCATATCAAGCCTAGTAATAGACAACCTTAGCCATCTAGGGGTCGGCCCACCTTGTGCATGTTGTGTGCATGAATCTTTCAGGGGGAATTGGACTTTTGCATATCTGGCCTAAAAAAGCAACGTCTCCACCGGAAGAGGCGCTTCTTTTTGGGCGATTCCACCCTATAGAATTGCCTTGGATTTTTTGGATGCATTGTGTTTAAGCACACCCATTTTGCTATGTGCAGGAGAATGCGGGAAAGCGTAAACAGGCTACAATATTCTACAGTTTCATAGTTATGTGCTTCTTTTAGGGGAAACCAATCTTTGTTGAATCCTCATCCAATACAGGGTGTTACAGGGACAGTAAAAGTCATGCTTGGTGAAAAGGGTCCTTTCAAATGGGTGTTTCTCAACAGCAACATTGGGGTACCCCCGTAGCCAGTGGTTTCCCGATTCAAAGTCACGATTTTGGGATCAAATGGGTTCACCGGCACCATATGAAGAAACACCTACAAAAGTGCCATCTTGGTTGTTGATGGGTTGTTTTTATTGGATGAAGCGTTTCCTTTTCCAAGAGTTGTTCGAAACACAAGCACCTGGTGGTTGTATATAGTACCCTCTGGTAAACTAACATAGCTATGGAAAATAGCCATTTATAGTAAGTTTTCCCATTAAAAATTGTGATTTTCCATAGTTTTGTAAACGTTTACCAGAGGGTAATTGCCATGTTGACACCGGAGGGTAGTCAGGACGAAATCACGCTGGATGTGACCATTGCGGCATGCGCGGGCGTGGTGCAATGGCGTTCTGCACTGTCGTTGCAGAGTGGCACCAGGCGCACTTTCAAGTGCGCCAGGATGTCCCAGGAATGGCAAACGGCTTATAACCCTTAATTGTAATTAATTATAATATATATATATATATAGATGTATATGGAATATAAATGAATTATATATGGAATATTTATATATATATATGTATAATTTATAATATATGGAATATTTTGTTTTGATGGGGGATATTCTATAAATATAGCTATATATGGGTTATACGGAAGATATACGGAATATAACTATATTGGATTATAACCCAGTTATCCCAATTTATAAAACTGGGGATATTCCATAAATACCTGGGGGGTTGTCAGCCATTTACTAAGTGGGATGCACCCCCAAGTGTGCAAGTTCGAAGGTTGAAACGAAACACCTACAAGGATATCTATGGAATATCCATTCTATGATGGATATCTGATTTATCTATGAGATATACAACCGAGTAACTGTTCATACATCTATCCATCTACGTTCAGTGAGGCCCCTGTTTACGATAGCTAAGTTGACGCAAAAAAACTCCGTTAACTGTTGGGGCTTAGGCGGGATGTAATGGGGTTTGTGAACCAACAGACATACCCTTTGGTAATTTAACGTAGCTATTGTGGCGCCATGGACCCAGTCGAAATAGTTGATTTACCTTTATGAAAAATGGGTGGATCTCTCCAGTTCGCAAACTGTTAGTTTAGCAGAGGGTAACTGCAGGGCCTCACCTTGTAAGTACCCTCTGGTAATTTAACATAGCTATTGAACATTGCCATTTATAGTGAGTTTTCCCATTAAAAATGATGATTTTCCATAGTTTTGTAAACGTTTACCAGAGGGTATCTAAGTATCACCTGATCCGATCCCCCGATCCCCAGAACTGTGGGTTGCTGCATTGGCGGCTTGCGCGCTTGCGAAGCCGCCAGTGGCGAAGCTGCGGCACTGCGGTCTGCGCCACAGCTGGTGGAATGGCTGCATGTGCAAGGAGACAAAAATCACAACGGATGATAAAGGTCATTTGAGAGATGACCCATCCAAAAACCATAGAGATGTTTTCAATACACCCCAGTGATATGTTAACTATATACCATTAAACGGTTTTGTTGTGTTGGATGAAAATATGTCAAATCACCATGTTCACCCCACTGAAATCATCCATAGCCATTCCCATTCTTGGATAGCAATTTAAACTTCAATTCCCTATTTTGGTGGGTCAAATGGATTTGAATCAGTCCCATTTCTTGGTAGGAAATAGACATTCAATCTTCCACATCCATCATCCCAAGAATGAATTTCCAATTTGAAATGAAACAACATGAAACAACTAACAGCATCAGACAAAAAAACCCTCTGGTTATTTAACATAGCCACGGAAAATGGCCCATAGAAATAGATGTTTTACCTATTAGCCTATTAATAGCATGGTGATTTTCCATGATTTTCCATGGCTATGTTAGTCAGAACCAGAGGGTTTTTCTACACACTTCAGTTGCTTAGATGCCACCTTTCCAGGCGATCATGATCGAAATGATGTAAGTATATGGCTATGGATCAATACCTATACATACCATTTTTAGGGGGATGAACATCCATTTACCAGCTATTTTGATGTTCACCAGGGGGATAGGGTTTTGACCCATCCCCATATGACACTTATTACTGAAAATTAAGTAGCTATATCCCGGTAGATCTCCATCCAATCCCCGTCATATATCCACATAAACATAGATACCCTCTGGTAATGACTGACATAGCTATTGAAAATGGCTATTTATAGTGGATTTCCCCATTAAAAATGGTTATTTTCCATAGTTATGTAAACGTTTACCAGAGGGTAATCATATCCACATAAACATAGATAGATATACTTTAATCCTTTTGTACAAGTCATAATTATTCTCATAAACGTCATACACCATACACATATAATTTATGTTATACCAAGGAAATTTATGGGCTAGTCCGACCAGGATGTTGCCCCCGAGAAAAAAAAGTTGGTTTATAAACCCCATTAACATATTAACTAGTTCGCTATATCTACCATAAACCATAGAATTCAGCCACTTATATCTCAACTGAACGATATCTTGGGGGTCCCATCCTGACAGGACATATAACAATATGTGGTTCTTGCTTTTCCGCAGGACTCAAAGCCTTGATGACCGGATAAATCGCTGTTCGGAAAAACACAAACGTGGCGCTTGGGGGACTTGGATGGTGCAATTACCATGGGCATACCAGAAAACTTACAGTTATAAATTGTTATAAATGGTATATAACAGTTATACTCCATTTATAAAACTTATAGCAATGATTACCATTTATAGATGGTGATAAGTCTTTTACCAGTTGTAAATGGTTATTTACATGGGGTTATACATTCCATATGGTTATTTCACGGACTTATAGCTGGTAAAAGGCAATAACATGCAATAACTGTAATTAGGCACTAACCAGCTGTTTATCCATCATAATATATATATATATATGATATGTATATTATATGTATAGATAGATCCTACCACATGGTTTATTTTTTCCATTGTCTACCATGGGCCTGTCATACCATAATCATTGCATTTCAATGATGTTTAGGGGGTTATCCACTAACTGATGGGATCAAAATCCCAACTTATGGGGGTTAGAGTATGAACTTGTGGGGCTTCGTACTTAGTACATCTTAGTACCATACATGACTTCTTTGTGTCCATCGCTATAATGTGGGCAAAACATGGTAAAACAATAAACCAACCATGGCTGGGAATGGTTAAAAACACGGTTACCCTCCGGTAAACATACAAAAAGCTATTGAAAATGGCCATTTATAGTGGATTTACCCACTAAAAATGGTGATTTTCCAGTTCGCTATGTTAAATTACCAGAGGGTATAGCATGTATCAAAAGGAGGGCTAATTATTTTAGGATTTTTTTTTTTGATCAGGTTTAGGAATTATTTTTGGATTCCTGCTTCTCTGCTTTTCCTGCTTTTCCTGCTTCTCTGCTTTCCTTCTTTTCCTGCTTTTCCT
>Ga0126342_10013227_pt1 | contig 14653 bp, 8 predicted proteins | sample Cyp1metagenome_FD_92528 | JGI IMG/M metagenome (GOLD analysis project Ga0126342, IMG submission 92528) | Coral microbial communities from Lord Howe Island, Old Settlement Bay, Australia - Cyphastrea 1 metagenome | ecosystem: Host-associated > Invertebrates > Cnidaria > Coral ... | reverse complement strand
TTTCTTTGAAGAACCTGAGGTTTGTTAACTGGAAACCTGGAATCGAGTTTACCAGTTGAGACATCGGCTCAAGGGAGTGGTGTCAGAAGTTCATTTAATGAACAGAGCTGCAGTGTCACCTAGTTTAGCATAAGACAGACCGACAGAGGGAACTCTTTGTCTTCTTCCTTTGCCTTTTGTTTTGTTTGTCGTGTTTGTGCTTCCCTGTGACTGATCGTGTTGCGTCTGGAGCGAAAAGAAGGAGTCCGACGTCAGCATGTGGGAGTCGAGGGTGAAACAAGTTTCTTGACACAGCAGTGTTCTAGTGTAATTAGGTTTGCGACTACATGCTCTGCGCTTGTGTTTGACGTTCGCGTTTTTCCCGCGTAGTCCTGTAGAAATTTTGATGAAGCGTTGGATCTGACTTCAGATCTGTGCACGGCGCTTTTTCACAGGCAGTCTGTCAGCGACACAAGAGTGGCGCCATACCAACTGAGCCACGAGGACGACTTGTCACTCCTACCATCAGAAGGCATGTTCCAAAATGATCGGTTGGTTGTGTTCGTGGATCACGATGCAGTGCTGCACATGCTGGTGTCAGGCCGTGGGGGAAATCGCATAGACAATTTGATCTTTCAGCGAGTATTGTCCTGGGAATGTGACTCCAGCATTCTAGCTTGGTATGAGCGTGTGCCAAGTTCAGTAAATGTGGCTGATGCTCCGTCAAGAGGCGATGTGTCAAATCTCGATCCATCTCTGGAGATAACCGTAAGTGTTGCGGATGTTCTGGATGACCTCTTTGAAAGCAGTCCCTCTGAAATGTAACAGGGGGAGGAGCAGAGCGACAAATCCCCATGTGCAAAAACAATGTGCTGTGCGAGTGTTGTTGTTCACCGTCACTTGAGCTGCAAACATCGCAAGAACAAGAGCTTTCTCCTGCAGGGATAAAACCTTGTTTGAAAGATGTGCAGAGTGCGCATTCACACATCAGCTCATGTGTCACGTGTACATGTTTGCGTTGATTTGGTTCAAATTTTTCATATCCAAATCAATTTTTTTCCCTCCCTCCCTCTGCCTTCATGTTTTTTCCCTGACATGTTCGTAACTCCACCAGTCATCTTCCATGTATTTTCTTTCACCTCACCATGACGTTAGCACGGCCTGTCGAGCCCATGTCAATTCAACAAACTGTGGCTCCATTATTATCCATTATTGGCTGTAGACGGAAAACTGCAGGAACTTGAAAGTATCTTCTACGACCTTCACGATATGATGGACGACTTCACTGACTGGCAAGTCCCAAGTGCTGTGTTGCCCCTACAACAAGCCATTTTCCAAATTCGTGTCACGATCATGGAACTCAAAATACACAGATTGAAGACTTTGTGCCAGTTCATCCGTTTTCTGCACCATCATTGGCAGCTGTATGGTCGACCACTCTATCTTGATTTGGATTTGGCATAGTAGAATCTTCACACTTTCAAGTGCTGTTTTCTTTATTGCTGGACTTGGGATAGCCCACATCAAGGGATGTTGGTTGCCTACCCAACCGTCCGGAGCAGAGCGACAAATCCCCATGTGCAAAAACAATGTGCTGTGCGAGTGTTGTTGTTCACTGTCACTTGAGCTGCAAACATCACAAGAACAAAAGTACATTCTGGGAGACCGTGCGTGCGGGATACAGATTCCGTCAGATTCTGGAGATTCTGCGCAACAAAGGGTCAGACCGGATTGGTCTATTGTCTTGGCTTACGAGTTCAAGCTGAGGAAAGAGGCCATGTAAAAGGTGTTAGCTGGGCATACATTGGCAGAGTCCCTGGAAGCTGTCAGTCGTGACCCTGATCTCAAAGAGGCCTACTTCACAACTCCAACGGCGCTCCATGCATCGATGCCTGAATCTCAGCCGAACAAGTTTGTGCGCCACAATTGAAAAGGGGGGCTTGGATCCTTCACTGGGAAGCAATCATTTGGCTTTTCAAAGGAGTAAGGGCAAGGGCTCCAAGGGAAAGAACAGGGGCAAGGCTGTGGATTCTAGGCTGAAAGGCCTGAGCTTGGCTTGGAGGACACCAGGTGGCGGTGAACTTTGTTTTGCATGGAATACAGGTGATTGCGACGGGTCTTGCTAAAGGGTCCATCAGTGCAGAGTTAAGGAGTGCTACGCAAGCCACAAAGCAGTGAACACGTCAAAGGCCAACAAGCGTCCTGAGAGGACAAAGGTGTAGACTTGCCCAGCGGGACTACACAGGAGAAAGAACTTCAGGTACTGAAAGTGATGTACCTATTTGCTAGAATGTCACCTGTTGGGGATGAGTCCCAATACGTGGCCCCAGTGCCGAATTTTCACAATATGAAATTTCACTTTGTGAGGGTTCCAACAAGGAGGCAGCATGGCCAAACAACTGGACTGCGGAACCTGTGCCATAGTAATGAGTGGCAAAACTGCCAACATTAAGGCGGGGTGAAACATATTTCCGCATTTGCAGTTGGGTACATTTGCATGTCAGTCATGTAGTTGTGCACATGTCACGGCACAAATCGAGTAGTGTACATCAGGATGAATTCTGAGGCGCTTTCGGTTCCAGAAAAGTTCGCAGAATCACTTGGCCCGGGGGCTGGGGTGGGGATCTCGCCTCGCGGTCTCTTGATTTGCTGCTTCTCCGTTGCCCTGTTGGTTGCCTCCTGCTTGCGTGTTCCTCTCTGTTTGTTGCTTACTTAGATGTTGCAGTGGAGCACTAGAAGTGATACAGGTTGAATGGTGCGAGGTTCAGCGTCAACTTTAGTTTTGGGTGTTCTTGTTTTGTTTTTGTTGTTGAAAAACAAATTGGGGGTTTCAGCCATCTTCGTTTGTTGTTTCATTTATATTAAAGGGAGGGGTAGATAGAAGAAACCGTCGTTGCAGTTGTCAGTTGTCATACATGTCAGTGCGTGTCAAAAAATACAAACGAAGAGGGTGTTCAGTGCGGTTATCGTCATGCAAACATGTAAATTCGCAAAAATTAAACTTGAGACAATCTCAATGGTCAGCTTGAGTTGCTCTGCAATCTCCAGGTGGTTACCCGCTCGGATAATGTTCTGGTTCAAATTCTAAATTTCGTATACCCGCCCTATACCCTTGTGATTCCAGGTGATGATGCAGCTCACTTTAGTGATCGAATAGTCTTGCTAGCATGTTCAGGAATTGAGATTCCGGGTCACAACTGTTTGATCCTGTAGCTTTATGTCTCTCAAGGGAGGGCGAGGTGGGTGCCGCTGTTACTTTTAGAGTTTGAAAGCGTGTAGGGGGGTGTGCCATGGATGATGATTCTAGCAAAGCCTGTGTCGACCTTACTGTACAGGAAGATGTTGAAGATTTCAGTGAATGGTTGAGTGCTTCCATGGACGGACTTGCAACTACAACTGTTGATGCTTCTTTTGATTCACAGACTGATTTGCACGATGATGTTGCGTTGTTTACATATCAACCCTCCTCTTGTGATTGGCCTGTTGGCCACAGCGGCGAGCTTGAGAGAACAGAAGAGGTTTCAGTGTGTCCAAGCCCAAGCTTGGCAAATGAACTCAGTGTTGCTGAACCTTTTGCGGAGTCTGGACCTCAGCCTACAGTTGATGCATTTCAATGGCAACTTGGAGGAGCCGCAAACTTTGCACAGTTTTCACATCAGCCTAATGCTCTATTGTTTCCGTGGGAGACTGGCGTTTTTGGAGAAATCTTTGGGGAATCCAGACTTTTGGAGCTTCCTGCAACTCACCTGCCAGAGCCAGACTCGGCGCTGATGGAGCACATCATTGCGGCCGCAGAAACGTCAGACAGCAGCGAGCTTAAGCCGTTGGACTCTTGCTTTGACAAGGTTGTGAGAAACATGCAGGATTTGGAATATTTCGAGAGCAAACACAGACAGTTGGAACTGGCTTGCGGTCAGTGGCTTGAGCTGCTATCTTGCGATTGGTACGCAACTGGTGTGGGTGAGCATCTTGCAAGGGACTTGCAACGTGATACAACAGGCACTTCAGCTTTTGAGACTCTTAGGGCTTGTTTCGGCATTAAAAGTCCATCCACTCTTTTGAAGAGGGCTTCAAGTTTGAGGAGATACTTTAAGTGGCATTCTGGAGTGCGATCAGATGCAAACGATGTCGAGGTTAGCCCACTGCCTTTGGCTGAAGCTGATGTTTGGAGTTTCTTTCATTGGCTTGGAGAAGTAAGGTGTGAGAACAACAGAGGTTTTACCAATGCAGCTGCTTTCCTTGAAACGGTTAGATTCATGAAGTTCACCTTGGAACTACGTGAGGTTGATTCAATCCTTCAGTCTCGAAGGTTGTTGGGCTTCGCTGCAAGCGAGCGCCTCAAGAAAGGACCGACTCGACAAGCTGCTCCTTTGGAACTGGTGCATGTGCAGAGGCTTCATGAAGTTTTGGAACATGGTACCTGTGTTACTGACAGGTTAGGTGCAGGTGTAATGCTTGTTTGCATTTATGGCCGGGCAGGATGGTCTGACTTGCGATGCATTCATCACGTGGTGGTTGAAGAAGGCAGGAATGGTTTTCTGACCCTTTTCACCTCTGAACATAAGACCTCAGCTGTTGGTGCACGGCGAGAACAGTATTTGCCTCTGGTGATACCTTGGATGGGTGTAACTCATGATGAGTGGGTGCGCACCTTTCTACATGTTTACAAACAATGCGGCCTTGACATCACAAGGGTTCCACTTGGACCTTTACTCCCAGCTCCGAAGTTAGGAGGATCGTTTGGTGCACGCCCTTTGCGCACACCTGAGGCCGCTGATTGGCTTCGACTCCTTTTGCAGGGCACAGCAGACAGCCATTTGTTTCGGGCCCACTCGTTGAAAACAACTTTACTTGTTTGGGCTGCAAAAGCAGGGCTTGACAAAGAGATGCGAGCAGTTCTTGTGCACCACGCTTCAGCTTTGCAAGGATCTGAAGTAGTTTACAGCAGGCACTTGCAAACCAGAGCGCTGCGAAAACTCAACATGCTGTTGCATAGAGTCCGCATAGGACTTGGGTTGGAAGAGGATGCTTTGGCTCCAAATCCTTTTGCGACACCTTGCGCAAGAACCCCAAAGCCGTTGGCGACACAGCCAGTTACTCCTCTACCTCCTGTGCCAGTTGCTGACTTGGGCGCAAATGTGATTGAGAAAGCAGCAGAGGAAGTGAATGACGCAGGAGACTTAGAGAGTGTCAAAGAGGAACAGCTGGACGAGGCGCAGATTTGTGCTGCAGCATCAAACATTTCCTTGTTTGATTTGAACATGGTTGAGAACGGAGTTGTTGAGATTGACAGCTCTTCTGGGAGCAGCAGCGATAGTGACAGCTCGTCCTACAGCAGCGACGAAGGCAATGTCAAAAGACCAGATGTCAATGCTTTCATTGAGCATGTCCCTGAAGGTTTTGAGTTTCACAAGCACAAGAAGAGCGCAATAGTTCACAAAGTGAAATGTGGCCACAAAGTGGCTTCTTGCGGAGTGCAGCTCTCGGCAAACTTGCAGAAGATGCCACAGGAGTTGAAAGTGCGATGGCCTAAGTGTTTGAAGTGCTTCCCAAAAGATGGCAGCAGGATTCGAAGCGTTGCTCAGCTCACAGGAGCATTGGACGCTGCCTTAAATAAGGTCAGACGTCGTTGAGCTTTTGCGTTGGAGAAAAAAGTTGATAAGTTGTCTTTGAGCCACAAGTTCAGGGTTGAAAAGTCAACCACACGTACATCACATGCTGCAGAAAGCTGCAGTGGAAAACATTTGGGCAGAAAGCTGCATGAGTTTGTTTTGCATGTTCATGGCTCAAAGACCAAGGAGAAAGCTCCTCGCGCAGAAAGCTGCAATATGTTAGATAACAGAGTTTTAATTGAATTTGGCAGAAAGCTGTCTTTACCAAAGGGTGCTTTTACGTTTAAGAACGAATCAGCTTCGCAGAGATTTTCATTGTGACTCACTTGTTTGCATGTTTGTTTTCTTTGGAATTTGCTTCACTTGCTGATTTAGGGTCATGACTTCGTTGCTGGACAGCTCAGCGCACTTTGAGGAGAGATGTCAAAAGCTTGGCATGGGAGCGCCGTTTGTCGCAGCCTTGTCAGTTGCACATGTTGACAGTTTGTCGAAGTTGGCATTTGTGATTGGCCAGCCTGGTCAACCAATTCAAAATCAAGATGTTACGGACTTCTTGCAGAGAGCCTTGGGACGTGTGCCAACCTTAGCTGAAACAACGGCACTGAAGAGGCTTGGGTTTGAGGCTCATACTTTTTTGGTTGCAACCTTGAGACAACAGATCGACCAAAGCGATGACACTCAGCCGCGTAGAGTTGCTTTTGCTGAGAGAAATCAAAGGATGGACAGCTTGCGTCAGGACCTCAGAGGAATTGAAATTTCTGGTGAGCTTGAGCCTTCACATGGCTTGCTTGATAAGTGCTGTGCCATTTACGACAGCAACAGTATCAAATGGCTTGAACCCTCTGTTTGCATTTCACGAAGTATGGAAGTTCAGGGCACTCCCAAATCCAGGGAATTGACATTGGAAAAGGGATCGCTTATCCTGAAGAGCGATGACAAGATGACTTGCGCGACAGACTCAGAGATAAAGCTGCACTATGCTTTCACTAGGCGTGCAGTAAGCCTTGCATTTGCCAGGGTGATGTCATTTCAACAACACAGCGCTTGGGTGAATTTTCTGTTTGAGTCTTTGCACCGTGAAGTCCCTCCAGGGTACAGCAAGGCAAACTTGTCGCAGGTGGTAAGCTGTGATAAGGCTGCTTGGGCAAGGCTTGCAACTTTGAACATCAGCACACGTGAAGCTGCAGATGGTTCTTTTCCACTTGGTGATGCACTGTTGGGTTTGAAAGGAGACCCATCAATTGCCTTGTACTTGGCACCCTTGGCCAAGCCAGTTCAGAGTTCCAGTGCGGCCCCAAGCAGACCTGCACCATACCATGCTACAGGTCCAAAGCAGAATACAGGCAAAGGAAAGGGAAAAGCAACTCTTAATGTACTTGTTTCATTAGTGTTTTAATCAATGTAATGCTTCATTACATTTTGGCTCAAGTAAGCATTCAACTAATTTCAAAAAGCTGGAAACGCATTTTCCGTCACAGCGAGGTTTTTCTCCCTGCAACACTGGGTTCACACTTTAACAGGCTGGTTATTATCATTTCAACTCTTTGCTTTCACCTGTGGGTTTTCAGCCCTGTTTTTCCCCGGGGGGGGCGTGTTTTTCCCATGTGTTCCCAGAAGTTTGTTCACCATGTGTTTTAGCTTTCAACTGGCAGTTTGACTTTTGTGCATGTCTTCCATTTTCCTGGGGCGTCGGTCCGATGGCAGCAGCCTGATCTTGGCGAGACCGCACGGGGCACCCACACGTGTGGGAACAGGCACTTCAGATCGGTTTTCTTTGCACTGGGCCCAGACCGTCGCATCCGTAGCTGCATTTTGATTCATTTAGGTCAAGTGGACTGGAGACAATTGAGAAACTCAAACGCTCGACTTCTTTTGCTCTTTGAGTATTCATCAGCATCAGCAGTTCAATCTCCTCAAGTGCAGCGCGTGCGAGCCCCAGGATCTCCAGCAGTGTCAAGTGGTCCATCAATATCTAGTGATTCACCAATTTCAGCCAGTGACAGTTCAGATGACTCCCAGTGATACAGACTGGATTTTCATTCCTGCGACTCAGAAATCAGAGCCACTGGCCAGACCGACATTAGGGACTTTGCCCAACCGACCCAAACACAAGGGTCCGCCACTACAGTTTGGAGGACTGCCTGTCCCTTCAGCCAGGCCCATGCCGAAATCCGTATCACAAGCCAGACCCATGTTAGATTCGGTAGGTCATCAACAGGTGCCATCAGTTTCACAACCAGCCGTTTCACCTCAGCCGATTCCAATTTTTGGCAAACATGTCAAACCACCTGTTTCCAGAGGAACTGCATGCAAAGCCTCGCAACAATCCGAATTTCTGAGAATTCAATACCCATCCAAATCTGCTTGGCTGGTTCAGGAATGGAGAAGCATTTTGCTTCAGCTGGGCCCGGATTCATCAGTTTTCCTAACACTAGAACAGTCGGACCACCCAGAGGCTCATGCTGCCAGATTGTTGGATCAATTTGCGGCTTCAACATTACTTAGATATTTTGCAGCCTGGCAGAGTTTCCGCAATACCGTGCATAGCTTGAACCTGTCGATTGCCGACCTGTCGGAAGCTCAACTTGCAGATGTTTTGATTGCCACTTCGCTCAGCAAGAAATCCGATTGCAATGCTGGTAGCCACATAACCATCAAGTCTATCAGATGGGTAGCCACTCATGCTGGTGTGCAGGGGTTGAAACTTGCATGGAGCCCATTGATTGATAGTTTCCTGCGCAGCAGAATCCCAAAGGAGCTCAAAGAGGCATTGCCATTTTCGCTGTATACAGTTTGGCAACTGGAGAGACGTCTGCTCATGTCAGCTTGCAGCACAGTGGAAACAGTGATCATTGGAGCCATTCTCGTTTGCATGTGGTCGGGCATGCGTTTCGCTGATGCCCAACGGTGCAGTTATCACTCATTTTGTTTTGATGGGAAATCCTTGCGAGGCAGCTGCTGGCGGACAAAGACATCCAGCCGCGGACAACCGTGGGGCCTATTGGCATCAGGCTTCATGTCGTTAGGAACTTTCAACTGGGTTGAGAAATGGTTGACCACTATGGACGACCTTTGGCACCAGGCCAAATCTACCAATTTAGACATGCCGACCCCAGATTTCTTGTTTCCAAAGTTGGGGACTTCGGGAATTGAAATTCCTTGGACTCCAATGACCTATGCGGATGCTCTTGCATGGTTGCGATATGCCACAGCCCTTCCATGGAAGTCCAGCACTCAGCAGTCCACTCAATGGACAGCACACTCCATGAAAAGCACTTTGCTTGCATGGGGAGCCCAACTGATCGCAGAAGGGAAGGTGACGCCCGAAGAACGCATGCTTCAGGGACATCATAGGCAGGGTACCAGCAAGAGCCTTCGCATTTACAGTAGAGACGATGTGCATGGCCAGTTATCTTTTCAGCAGAAGGTCATTGACTTTGTCAGACGAGGGGGTAGATTCATGACAGCCCAACATAGAGGGGCCCAACACTCCAGTGATTCTAGCTCCTCGTCATCAGAGGAATCAGATGCAGCTGAGACCAAACCTAATTCTAGGAAGAAGCCCAGAACGACAGCCAACGTCGAAGATGCCGATGAAATTCTAATTACTTTTGTGACCAACGTGCAACACGCCATGTTGCCCACTTCGGAAGACTGGAAGCCCTACCATGAGGGCAAGCATTACCAAGCAGCTTGTGGCGCAAGACTGGATTCTGACCGGGTCCAATTCTCTCGAGACCTTGAACCAGGTAAATCGCTGTGTCAGCGACCCGCTTGCATGAAAGCTTGGAAAAGCAGCCTTCTGTAGATCAGAACTTCGGGCCGCTTGCCCTGTCCAACCATCGGATGATGGAGCGTCGAGACAAAAAACACTACGTTGGGGCCGGAGGCCATTTCAGCAGTGTCATGGTCATTTACCATGTCAACGCGTATCATATGACATTAGCATTTTGATCAGTCATTTTAAACTGAAAGCAGAGGGTCACCTGGAGAGTGAATGGTTTTTCGTTATCAGTTCATGTCAAGTTTGTTTTCTCGTCACTTATTTCTTTGACAGCAATTTTTCATCAGCTGACAAGTATAGTCAATCTCACTGGAACCATGCAGTTGTTGACAGGGGGTTTTTTCCTGGCTTGAGGATGCCGGTGCATCCACTGCGCATGGTCCACAGCTGATGGCTCAGCGCGACAGGCAACAGTCAGCTCACTCACCAATCATGCCATGGATGTTCATGTACCCAAAAATCCCAAACAAAAAGGGGATTTATTTTAAACCCCCAATTTTTTTTCCAAATCCACAACATAAGGTTTTCTTAACCAGCAATCCTGTACATTTGCCCCTGTTTTGCTTTCACCTGCCACTTTGGCATTCGGTGCACCGATCATGGATGACTCACTGGATACGATTCTGGGCAATGCAGGAGTTGACCCAACCCTGGCATCGAATCTGGTTTCAGATGGATGGACAGTTACTTCATTTCGAGAGATTGCAGCTTCGCCCTCAGATTTTACGGATCAAGTATTTGCAGAATTCTGCCATGACGTTAGTTTGTCCCTGCTTCAGAAGTCCTGCATCAAGGGAGCATGGCGCAGTCTCCAGACATCCCAAATTCAAGAAGCCAACACACCATCAGGCACATCATCCGCTGCAGGGATGCAAGCCGCGACAGACAATACATGGTCGGAATCTTTCCCACCAAAGTTGACCAGTTCGACCGTATCCCAATTGAAAATGAAATTCTGTGCCAATTTTCCGTCGGAGGTTGTCACTCCCGAGACACAGCCAAGTGCACGATTACTTGCACTCGCATTTCAGTTGCACCAGAAGAAAGAGTACAAATGGCTGCCCTGGAAGTACCGAATGTCAATAGCTCGATCCGAAGAAATGTCTTTGAGTCGCGCTTCGAAGGCACCGAGATTGGAGAACGTACAACTGCATCAATTGCTCATAGACGAGATCCCTTCTCTGGAGATTACCAACCAAAACCTGGGATTAAATGCAGTAAATCGCATGTTTGACTTGCACAACTATGCATGGGCCATGGTTCAGGCGTGCCACCTACATCGGCTACGCTCCTACAGCCTGAAGTTTATGTCCTTTTTGTCAGTGCGACTGGACGCAGAGAGTGGGTTGAGAGCACCTTCCATTCTCGAAGCCCAACATGCAGATAAGCACATTTGGCACCTGATTGCGGAGCTGTGCGAGTCACCGGAATGGACCTTAGATGATGCCTTGCTTGAGTTCACCCAAAATCGGGGGGATCTGGCTGCTTTACTCCAGCCTCGGCCCAAGTTGATGAAGCCTACACCTCCTCCAAGCAACACACCATTCAAAGGTGGCAAAGCAGCTAAATCATCAGGAAAGGGGGGAAAACCCTCCAAAGGATCAGGCAAATCTTCCGTCCGATGGGTTTCAGAGCTCTGGAAAGGGTCCCAAAAGAAGACCCTTTGTATGAGGTTCCAAACGGGAAAATGTTCCAACAAGGATTGCAGGTATGAACATGCATGTGGATACCCTCGAGCAGACGGTACGGCATGTGGGGCATCGCACCCCGCCATGGACTTTTGCAGCAAAGTCCTTCCGTGTCACCGCCAAAGACCATGACAGCTCAGTTTAAACTCAGCCATGCACCTCCTATTGAACACCAACAGGAGGACCAGTCTTTGGGCCTTTCACCAGCGCCGTTTGCGCCAGACATGCCGGCCATTTTGGCCACCTCGCAGCCAGCACATCAACAGGATGCCATGGTCGAAGAGATCCCGGACACGGACAATGGCGACACACACATGGAACACCAACCCGCACATCCTTCACATACCACAATCCCATCAGATCTACATAATGTGAGTCAAGACCTACTCACTCCATGGAGTTGCAAAGGTACAAAAATTTTTCTGGATATTTGCAGCGGAGCGGATTGCCCTCTTTCTAAAGCAGTTAGGGCAATGGGACTTCCAGCCCTCTCCATTGACATTTTATTGGATAGCCGCATGGATCTGTTAAACGACCAGTTCTACGAACAACTACTGAGGTTAGGGAGCTCGGGAGTCATTGGCTATGCAGCCGCCTCACCATCTTGCACAGAGTACAGCTTGCTCAAACTTCGCCCGGGGGGGCCAAGAGCCATCAGGACACCTGACATGATGCAGGGACTCCCTGACTTATCCCCTGCAGAACAACAGCGCCTTCAAGACAGCGCTACACTGTTGGATCGCTCAGTTAATTCGGTCCAAAGTACCTATGTAGCTGGCGGTCACGGCCATGTTGAGCAACCTTCTGGCGCTATGAGCTGGCGGGAACCATCCACACGAAATTGGATTCAGATGGCCAACTGTTGCCTAATACTTTTAGCAGCCTGCGCCTTTGACTGGGACATCATGAAGACATGGCTATTTGCATCATCATTTACACCACTGGCGGACATTGCAGCAGTTTGTACCCATGCACAAGGATCCCACAAATCCATCGCAGGTACAAAAGATGAACATGGTATTTATTTGAGCCGGCGGTCAGCAGCTTACCCAGCGAAACTGGCGGAGGCATTTGCACAAAAAATCTCAGTTTTACTTTCCCCCCTCAAAGAAGACATTTCTTGGGACTCAGCCTTTTCGCTCTTTCCCCACAAAGATTGGTTCCAAGACCCCAAAAGTTTTGTGGATGGGGGAGGTCTACAATCATCCCCCGACTGGTCCAGACCACCAGCGGACAAAGAAAACATCTTTAGATCAGTCCGGGATTTTTGAATTCCCAAGATTATAAAACATGATTTGCATAAGTTTATTGTTGGGCATTTTCAGCGGCAACAAGTGGACGCTCCATTTTCAGAAGACCTGGTACAACAGTTCCGTGCATCCCTGGACACATTGCTACCTCTTGACCAACCACTGGATTGGCAGGTACGTGCAGATCAACCACTATGTTTGCATGCCCTTCAAGCCATTAGCCATTATATGAACGACCCAGATCGAAATCTGTTTCCAGCGCTTATTGAAGGAGTCTCCACTGGATTCCAAGACAACATTGCTCCTTCCAATGTGTTTGCAGCCAAACCACCCACTGAGGAACCAGCAAGACCTGAATTGTCCATCCATTGGACAAACTGGCAGACAGCAGAATCTCAACCGGAACTCACAGAAGAGCTGGTCCAAGAAGAACTTGCGAAAGGATGGCTTATTTGCTTCCCCGGCAATCTGGAAGAGGCCAAACGTGAATACCCGCTTGGCGTTGCCGTGGGGAAACTTTCAATTGCCACATCGGACTCTCGTCCACCACGATTAGTGGTTGACTTTACAGTTTCAGGCACCAACCACAATTGTGACATACCTGAACACCAACAACTGCCGTCTGCCAAGGACGTAGTACGTTCCTTCCCTCTTCGTGGTCATAATGAGGAACTGGGGGCACTGGGACTTGACGTCCGAGCAGCCCATAAACTTTGTGTCCTTCACCACAGTCATCGCGGCCTAGTAGGCTTTTCGTTCAAGGGGCGTTTGTATTTTTACAAAGTATGTCCTTTCGGAGCCCGATTCAGTGCGTGGTGGTGGGCCAGACTTGGCTCCTTTTTTACAAGGCTTCTACATCAGTTTATTTATACGGCCCACGCCCTGTTCCTATTTGTTGATGACTACTTACTGGTTCAACGCTTGGACATTTTACCAATCACAGCAGCCCTAGTGGCTCTACTGCTTCAGGCATTTCGACTTCCCATAAGCTGGCGGAAAGCAGAACTGCACAAAGAAGTCAATTGGATTGGATGGACATTTAATTTTTCCACGGGTCAGGTTAAATTGCAACAGAGCAAGAGGGAAAAACTGCAACGATTAATCCTTGAGCTTTTGACTCATCCGAAAACCTCCAAGAAGACAATTGAGAAGTTCATTGGACTGGCTCTTTGGATCACGCAGCTTTTTCCTCTAATGAGAGCTTTCTTGCACCACTTATATACCGACCTATATAGGGCACCTGGTACTTCATATTCAATTGACCCTGGTTATTGGCTCACAACATTGTCCTGCCTGAGCCCAGACTTACAATTCACTTCTCGGCCTATAGGCACAGCCATACCTGAAGGCGGGAAACTATTGTCAGTTCGTCACCAGCCGGTGGCCACCCTGGACGATGTCCGAAACTGCAGATTATCCGAAAAACGGATTTGGGTTCGCATCATGGACCCTTTATCCACCAAAAGATCAATCAGCAAAGATTCTCAGAGAATATTGAACATGTTCTCAACCTGGCTTCAATATTCAAACCCTATAGTTTCAATGAACCCTAGATTACCTTGGGCAGGTGAAGCTGCAGCAGATGCCTGTGCCGATAAGGATCATTGTCAGATCGGAGGATTCCTCAGATTTGCCAATGGTGACTTACGCTGGTTCAGCGAAAAATGGATAGCATCCGACTTCCACAACTTGGAAATTCCCGTGTCATCCGACATGCAGAAAGATATCAGTAGCTATGAGACGTTAGCCCAAATTTGTCTCTTATATTCCCTTTGTAGCTTGTTGCCATCCCAACGTTTTGCACTCACGTTAAAAAGCTTAAGTGATAACACTGCAGCAGAATCCACCTCAAACTCTCTATTCACCACAAAAGCACCCTTGTGTTTCTTTGTCGAAAAGCTTTGCCTTCTGTCTTCAGCAGTCCATGCCCAACTAGACGTTTCACATATTCCGGGATACGCCAATGAATTCGCAGATATGATTTCCAGAATGAACCTGGAGGAGCCTTTGCCTCCCAGCCTCCAAGCACCCGACCGCATCCGAATTTCATTAGATCAGATTTGGCACCCGACCAAAGCAGTTTCGATTTTCCCAAAGGGATCATCAGTTTCTTGGCCACTTCCGTAACATCCCATATTCCATTGCCAGTCCTTACCTCATACTTTTATTAGAGGGGTTTGTCGGGGCATTCAGTAAGTCCTGGTTGATAGAATTACTTGGGTGAAATGCAACCATCAACCATGACATGCTGCTGATGTGGCACAGCCACATGACCAACTGGCAATGGAAAAAGGGAGAAGTGCGTTTCGATTGGATCATCGGTTCACTCCATTTTTCCAT
>Ga0126342_10013226_pt1 | contig 14654 bp, 13 predicted proteins | sample Cyp1metagenome_FD_92528 | JGI IMG/M metagenome (GOLD analysis project Ga0126342, IMG submission 92528) | Coral microbial communities from Lord Howe Island, Old Settlement Bay, Australia - Cyphastrea 1 metagenome | ecosystem: Host-associated > Invertebrates > Cnidaria > Coral ... | reverse complement strand
CATGGGTCATTAAATGTCCCCATTGAACATCACCCAACCATTAGGTATATGGTCTATAATGGCTACTATAAGGTGATGTCCAATATACCCAAAATGGGACAGTTACCAACCCCTGTTGAATCACAGTCGAGGCATCTGAAACGAGGCGAACGGAATCCACACGAAACGACACGCTTTTGGGCGACCCAAGGCGACCGTGATCCTCTGTACAGGTCCCATCACACGAAAACCTGACAATCCTTGGGCCCAGAAGCAGTTGGTGCTTTCAAATGTTTCAAGCCATTAAAAAACAAGTCATGTGGGATCATCATGCCATTGGTGAAAAATGAGTCCCCTGTGGCGGGAACGACATGTATCTAATACATTCTAATACATCTACATGAAAAAAAGTCGGGAATTCAGGCAAAAACATGAGAAAACATCAGAAACCAGCCTTTTTGTTTCCCTTTTTTTGGGTTGTTGAATTTTATGTCAGCTAGCCTCCGCCTCCGCCTCCACCGGACCTCAACTGCAAAGAATCTCCGAAGATACACCAGATAGATTGCCAGAAAATATGAGAGTTAAAATGTGAATGCCAGATAGAATGTCAGAAAATATGTCAAAAAAAAATCACTTGGTGGGGATCACTCGAAGAAAGTAACTGATCTCCTACCCTCTGGTAAACTAACATAACTATGGAAAATCACCATTTTTAATGGGAAAATGCACTATAAATAGCAATTTTCAATAGCTATGTTAAATTACCAGAGGGTAACATCAGGTTGTCCCAACACATTGGACTCACTTACAACACTCGGATCATAGGCGACTTGGGCGCTCGACCGGTAGATGCACCACGCGCACCACGCGCATGGTGAGGAATGCTTTTTTGACCGCAAATGACAAAGGATACAAAGCTGTTGCCAAAAGTTCCACAACTATCCGCAACGATTTTGTTGTTTTCCGAACTGCTGTGATACTAATAACGTCTTGGGATTGTTGTGTCCACAGTAATCCTGCGTCTTTTGAAAAATAATGAAAATGATGCATGATCACCGTATATCACTGTCACCTTGTGACACGTCAATTACTTGGGGGCGGTCAAGATTATGCCAATGGATGGTGCCCAATAGCGCTGTCTCCACCTTGCCACAGAAATCTGAATTCCAAGAAGTCAGAACTTGATGGCCATGGCCCGTAAAATGGAGTGGCCCCATTTTGAATGTACAATCTAAGAATCTATGGTGGCCTTGCCAGTTATCCAGTAATCATCAGTAATCCCTCTAATCAGCGGGGTAATGACAGGTATATGACAGGTGGCCCATCTCTCCTGCAATCAACCAAAATCAGGGGGTTCCGATGGGTTCCGCTTCGGCAACAGGGTGAACCCATGAGGTCGCCACTGCCGAAAAATCGACTGAGCGACCCCCATGACGTCGTGACACCCCAGCTTGTGTACGTGTCGGTCCCTACCTTTGAGGCATACCAAGTTGATTGCTTCTTGTATCCGTATGCTTTGTGTATGCCGGGTGTAGAAGAGTCTACTTGCCTGAAACAACCACTTCTGTATCGATGCAAGGTGTTTGCAATCATCACAGCGTTTTTTTTCATTTTTGGAATAGGAAACACCATTAAAGATCATTACCCTCTGGTAATTTAACATAGCTATTGAAAATGGTCATATATAGTGGATTTTCCCATTAAAAATGGTGATTTTCCATAGCTATGTTAAATTACCAGAGGGTAAACACCGTTAAAAGTTATTATGAGGATCCGACTCACCACCATTGGGGTTTTGACAGCTCCAGCAGGGCCCAGCCGGGCCCACCGGCCGATTTTCGTGGTCCCGGAATCGACTTTTCACAGAATTTATGGGCCATTGAACTGGTTTCACCAGTCGAAAAAAATGGAATAAAACACCATTTTTAGGCATCATAAACTTGCATCCAGAATTGGGATCAGGATCCACTGGAATGTATGATAAGGTAGAATGGGATGATTGGTGCAAACAATACCATGATCTCTGATACAATCATCTATGGCCTATGGGCACACCAGATTTGACCATCCGGACACAACTGTTTAATGATGGACCCTACCAAAATATAGATAAATATGACTAGAGCTCATAACCACACATAGTTGGGGACAACTAGGTGATGATTTCGGAAAGGCACCCTTTTTTAAAGTAAGGGATGTAGCGGCACACCATTGCACAGGACATTGGGGTTGTCCTTCAACTCTCCAAAATATGCTACGACAGTGACAAGGACAGAAGCGAAACAAGTTTGAAAATACATGGATGGCATACGTTGTCGAATTGATATTGCAATATATTTGGGTATCAGGTCATTTGACCAAATACAATATATATATATATATATTAAAACATTGGTATACATGTATAGTATATAGATAATACTGATACATAAATATTTTATGATCTTGAATTTGACATGCATATACATAGATGTATGTATGTATGTATATATATATATTGTATATATGACACATGGCCAAAAGCAGTACAATGGATGAATGAAAGGTTCTTGGGTTCATTGAGAAGCAACGCAAATCTCAATCTCACTCTTTCATAATGTAGCAGCCCCCAAAACCTGGAAGTATGACTCTATAACATCCTGGAAACAGGTTTCTATCTTTTTGGGAAAATGTTCTAACCATGTCTAAAGCAACAGCACAATCCCGCAAAAAGCCACTAAATGTGCTGATCATGTTCAACCAACTCTATATCTTCCGTGTGCGTACAAAAATGTGTGTAAATGTATTGTTTACAATGTATGTGTATATGTATGTCTATATATCTATATAATGTGGACGTATCATGATATCATGATCTATCGCCTTATTGCAATGAGATAATCATCCACAATTCAGATGTCATTGGGACCCACGGCCGGCTGCCGGCTGCCATTCAATCTCGATTCACTCGCAGCACCTTGGAATATGTGGTCCAGTCGTCCCAAAAGTCGGGTTACCCTCTGGTAAACTAACATAGCTATTGAAAATGGCCATATATAGTGGATTTTCCCATTAAAAATGGTTATTTTCCATAGCTATGTTAAATTACCAGAGGGTACTGTGTGTGTGTGTGTGGCCGTCTATTTACTTCTGATATAGCTTCAGTGGAGGCTATGTACATGATTGTGCATGTGTGTGATTGATATGTAGATAAGAGTCCTGTGCCCTTCAGATGACTATCGTGTCTACCCTCTGTCGAACGTCTTGTTTCTGGCTGGTGAGCTATGGGGAAGCTGTTCACAAAGACAACAGGCTGTGCTGGGCTCCCATGCTGTCTGTGATTCCTGTGGCAGCTCTCCGAAGGAAACGCATAAGGTTTGCATTTCGACGTCGGCTTGAGATTCTCCTAATATCCACTGCCATGATGGTTTGTTGTAGGCAAAGAATCTTGTTCCTTCTTGCATCACCTTGCTGTGTGGTTTAAAATGTTTTAAACACCTTTGGTCGTGTCAGTTCCGCTGTGGATAGTTGCAATTTGAGGATCCTGAGATGATTCAAAGTAGCCTCTACCACTGAACATCCACGGACTTGGAATAGCTTAAGGGAACCTCAAATAAAGACGTTTCTTGCACAGAGTACCCTTAAAATACTGGATGTCCCAACTTAGGAGAAAATCAGAGAAATTCAGCAGCTTCAGCATCATTCAACTTGTGACATGCTGGCCGCGCTGGCGAGTCGCCTCCAATCTTCGCCGCTCCGCCATGATTTGGGCGAAGTCCTTGGTCCTGCCGAGTCGACAGTCGACGGAAAACCCTACGGGATCACTGCCACAGTCGGTGTCTCAATGACTCGGCTCACTTCAAGGCTCACTTCAAGGTTTTTTGAGGTTTTTTGGGGGGTCAATGATATTAAAATCCCAGAAAAATGGGAAATATCATTTGGGGGTCAAGGATATTCAATGATATTCAATGATCATCATTGTTCATCCCTCCAAATCCCACGGAAAAATGCGTGGCGTTCCATGGATTTTTCTTTACACATGAAATATTAATGATTAACCATATGGTTTATCATCATTAATGATATATAATGATATAATCTGAAAAATCCTCTAAATATCTACACTCTATGGGACTATCTATAAAACATCATCATAAATGGTATTTACACTCTATGGAATCCCATTAATGGGAAATATCATGTGGTTTATCATCATGTGTTTCTCATGCGGAGCCTGAGAACCACCCGACGTGGAGACTTGACACGGGGCTTTGCTGCCTTGCGTCGATTTGAGGGCGACCTATTTTGGGGGGCAGCAACTGATCCATATGTTCGGATTAACCATAGGATTAACCAGAGGTTCATGGGATTAAATAGCCAGTATATGGGATTTAATGGTATATAATTTGATATAAAACCAACTTGATATGATATTTGGGTGTCCAAAAATTGGGTATACCTCCCAATGGCCTTTGTAACAGGGACAATGATGATAGTTGATTGGAATTGGGGGTTCCCCGATTTTCAGTCAAACCCATATCTCAGTAATAATATCAAACACTAGAAAACCAGATGCCATACGAATAGAGACCGGGTCTTCGAAGGACATCTGAAGGGGTTGCCGATAGGAATTGACTTTGGATCCCCAGTAAAACAAAGTAGTGGGGGTTCATCACGGCTTACCTGTTCTTGCACTAAAGGGTTCGACCCTGATCTTGGTGATATGGAACTGGATCAAAAATGAATACCCAGCTGGCTGAACAATGATAATGCACTGGCTTGTTCAAGGGGGTTGACAACTTTGACTTTAGACTGATACATCTGATACTGTCTCTGCCTGAATAGCCCTATGTTTTGTTGTTTGAAAATTTGAAACCCCTTCTTCAACAATTAAATTCCAAATTCTCTTGGTTGAAGATTTCGCGTTTCAAAAAACTTTTCACAACGGATGTCGGATGAATCTTTCCAAATCACCTAATCTTTGCCCAAAAATTCATCCATCATCATCCAAGTTCCGGAAACACAATTTTCTGTAACAAGGAGCTATCAAGAGCTATCAAAAATCCTATTTCTGAATATCATTAATGTCAACCCTGGATTAATAAACCCCTAGGCTGTTCAATTGGTAAAGTACCATTTAAGTATCAAATCATGACTATTGGGAGAGTACCCCCCTAATTAATAAACCATGGTTTATTAATCCGGGGTTGACATTATATATCATTATACATGGACAATATGACAATATCCACAGATTACCCTCCAGTAAATTAACATAGACCCTGCCAATTTTTCGGGCTTGGAAGACTAGTGAGTTTCCACTATTTTTATTGGTCATTTTCAGGGTCCAACTGTTAATTATCTACAGATTATCCATGATTCGTCTATCATTTTCCGGACCCAGTCAGGTTCCATGGCGCCTCGCTGGTCTCACACTCGGCGGAACGCGGGGTGGTGCCCTGCGAGAAGTTGTGGTCACAATTTTTTGGTCAAATGGTAAATGGTCAACTAATTATAGAATAATTCCTAATCAACTATCAAACTATTAATAGTAATTATTCTATAATGTTAATCAACTATTAATCAACTATCAAACTATTAATCAACTATTAATCAACTATTACTATTACTATCAACTATAATTACTATTCATTGCTATTAATTGTTGTTGTTTCACCCCAAAAAAAAATGGTTTTTAGACTCGACTTCGCAGACCTCGGGTCCAAAGGGATGGGCATGGGCAGCCGAGCGCCCAGGCGACCTGAAAATTCAGCGAAGCGAAGCGCGAAGCGGCGAAGCGAAGCGGCCGGGTGTTTGAACGAATTTTTCATGAGATCAATGGATTGGTTTAAGGGAAAATCTACAGGAAACCATGGTGTTTACCATCAAATATAGGGTTTTCCTGTAAAATTTCCCATCATCCAATTCTATGAATGATAGTAATAGGAAAATCGTACCCTAATTCTGTAACACCCAGTAATTCTGAATAATTGAATATGTTTTTGTTGATTGATAGATTGTAATTGATTCGTAGTTTGATAGTTTTTTAGATTACAAGAAACAACTCGCAATGACAAAATTGTACATGAAATAATTACTATGATGTCTAATAGTGCTACTACTTGCTATCATATGATGGGATCCAACCAATTTTTTCATATCAATTCATCATAACACCGTAACAGAAATTATGTTTATCCCGATATAATATTACGATCATGATTATTGGGGTAAGCATCATGATTTTGATCTCTAGTAAATTCTACGGCAGGGTCTGAGCGTTTTCATTACAGGAAATTCTACGGCAGGACAGGGGTACGGTCAAGTCATTGTGTACACCTAGGTCAGGTTAGAGATGACAAAAGTCCCATTCCCAGGTCATACCTAGTCTCACCATGCAGCCTAAAGCGAACAAACCCACCACGAACTAGTAACTAGAATTTCTGATTTACTGAGAGGAATTCATGATTGGGGGGAATGGACTACTCTAATCACAAGCCTGTGTGTGGTGTCCCAACAGTTTCTGCTTTTGACCTATGCCTATGCCCCAATTTCGAAGCATCGTTCATAGTTCTTGGTCAGCCGTGCAAATCAAGACTATTTGTCACAGAAAAGTATATGTGCATTTCACAACCATCTCACGTATAAAATATGTATATATAATATCATGCAAATGTGTGTATTAATGTATTGCACACACATAGACATATAGAATATCCAGACATGTGTCATATAAATAAGAAGAAACTTCACATATATATGTATGTATATATATATATATGGTACCCCCCCCTCCAATACCCCCCTTCTTCGAGCTTTAACATGAAGTCTTCACATTTGTATCTGTATATAGCCAATATGCTACGTATGTCGTTTGCCTGCTATGCTACAGCTGCTACAGAACTCCCATCTCTCAGGTCCCAACTCGCCACGGGAGGAGGGCAAGGGCAGGGGCCTAAACATCATCGCTGACACCATGGGGAGACTCAAGAAACAAAAATGACCTGTATGTATATATATATATGTGTGTGTGTATTGAGTGTGATACATATGTTTATACTGTATATAATAATTGTATAATAATATAAGTGTGTGTATATATATATATGTGATATATATATATATATATCATATGGGTATATGACTTATATAACCTATATTAGTATCACACATTAATAATATAAGTGTATATATATACTATATATTACTATATATTACTATATGGGTTTGTGAATTGTAATGGATTTGTCCAAAAATGTTGGAAACATGTGGAAAGTGGGAGCTGCTGTCCCAACACTGTGATTTCTGGGTTCTGAAAATGGGGAGCTCCAAGTCCCTGTTGGATTGACATTGAACCATTGAACCCGAGGATGGCTCGAGCGATAGGTTGATATCATCACTTCCAATCGATATCTTAAGGGGCATCCCAGGATCTCGCCCATGTTGGGACAAACCCATCTGAGGATGGGTCAAAACTGGGTGCTGAAAGAGTTTATAACCATGGAAATGGGAAAACTCACCGACAAGGAAAGGGGATCTGACCTGAAAACATGCTGAAATAAGCCAGAAATGATGATTCGGACTGGGGTTGTGTTGGCTGGTCAAATGTGATCAATATTTTTTTACGTGTATATCTCTATCTATATATATATATACACAGTGTATATGTATATATAGACATCCATCCAATGTGGAAGAAAACCGCCATCAACCTTCGTCAACCAGCAGAATGAGAACAGCAACGGCTGGTTTTCACGAGGCCAGGATAGACCTGAAGTCCTGAACTCAGTGGAAACACTTCGAGACAATCGCATGCAGGGTATCCAAGGAACTTAACTTCTTGTCCCAACCCTTTGGCCAGGCTTTGGAGGCATTAACAAAAATGCGGCTTGTTTGGCGGCCTCGCTTTTCCAGCTTGAACCGGTTGCACAATTTTTCTGATCGCGAGAGGTTTTTTCTGTGCGCCCGAACTCAGTAACAGAAAATCCAGAAAAACCATCAAAATCAATCAAAATAGACCCTCTGGTAATTTAACATAACTATGGGAAATCACCATTTTTCATGGGAAAACTCACTATTTCTATGGTGATTTTCCTTAGTTATGTTAGTCATTACCAGAGGGTACCCATCAGAATCCAGATCATCTTTCTATATCTGTGGATCCAGGTCCAAGATCCAGGCGTGAGGGTTCCAGAGGTGGAAGACGATTTGATGGGCCTCCAGAAAAAGGTGGTTTTCATAAATGGGTGGATCATGTGGCAAATTTCAATCTTGAAACCTCCAATGCTCCAATGTTTGATGGTTTATACAGGCTATGTTTGATAAAATTAGGATTTATTATTGAGTGTACCACACTACCAAAGCTGAGATCTCAGTTTGAAAAAAAATCAAGCGCCAGCAGCAAACGTGGAAGATTTCAACTTTGGGATTCAACCAGCCAAGGATTGGGAATTCATCCGGCGACTCATCGGGCGAAACAAAATCATGGGAATATGATATGTCAAGCCAACGACTTTTTTCCCTGGGGATATGAATCTCAAGATTAACATACATAGGAAATCACCACAAGTGGACTTAGTCCGCACAAAGGCAAAGCTGTCGGTTGTGTTTGCTTTCTTCATCGGTGTCTGATGCCAAGAAATTCCCATCAGGCAAATTCCCATGGGACAAAAATGACAAAAAACATCCCAACATTTTTGGTACACGACCAGTCGAGTCAGAAGTTTCCGGAAAATGCCTTCGGATGGCACATCTTCCACCATCTTCCCATTTGTCATGTGTTGGAGTGCTGCTAATTAATCATCCCATTCCCGTTCATGGCCCATTCCTATCCAACCAAGAGTTTGGCCACCATTGGTGAATAGATGTCGTAGCGCTTACCAGGCTTTCACATTAGGGTAAACATTAGGGGATGGATCATTCATTACACGGACCACGGTTGGCGTCACGGGCCTAACCGGGTTAGTGATGTTAGTGACTGGAGCTACCCAAAATATCCCAAAATCCTATCTGCAAACTGCCAAGCTGCGTGGATGGTGGTGACTCCAAACCCGGAACCAGCACTTTCTCCTGCCATGGCAGTTATTCATCCAGGTCTGTTTCCCCCCGCTGTTGTCCCGATCAGGTTCTGGTACTTTGCTGTGGTATGCTGTAAATCTTGGCCATGTTTGAAGTGATTCTCCAACAAGTCCCACCATTCGCAAATGTCTTGCAATAGTACACATCTATTTACACACATATATGGTACCATCTGGTAATTTAACATAGCTATGGAAAATAACCATGCTATTAATGGGAAAATCCACTATTTCTATGGCCATTTTCAATAGCTTTTTGTATGTTTACCAGAGGGTATATAACATGTGGTCTTTATTGCCATAGCAATGACATAAAAATGACACATCAATGTGTGGTCCCCCCCACACAACCAAGTCCTCAAGGCCGGCAGTGTCCACACCTGCAAGGGCAGCGTTTTAACCTTTCAAAGGGGTCTCCTGCAAACTTGCTCCTCAACCGCTCTGGCGATTATGGGTAAATCACAAGTTTTTTCAAACTGCCAGACAAATTGATAGTCCCGTTTTTCGATACACCCATATATATATATATACTGTGTATATATATATATATATATTCATTTATATTATATATATATATTCATTTATATTATATATATACATATGTGCCAGGTACCGTACCTCTTGGGAAATTTCATCACCCCCGGAGCCTAATGTGGCGGTTGGCCCGGCGCTTCCCGGCGCACTGGCTGGTCGCGGCACATCCTGCAGCACTTGGCAGGTTTTTCACAGTTTCAACACCAAAAAAAATGCCCCAAAATGGGCCCGGTACTGTAGACCCATAGTTATAAACACATGTAAACACTCTGTTTTGGGATGTTTTGGGGGGACGTCTTATTTTAGAAAACATCCATATGCAATATACAAAAATATGGCCCGAGCCATATTTATCATCATAATCCCCGCTTGTTTTGGCCATAGAATGGAGGTATGCCCGTTTTCAGGTCCATATCAAACCATCCAATTTTGGCGGCAAACACTTTGAGACAGATCAGAATACCCACATCAACCAAGAAATGTGAACCCAACCATTTTCCTGGGGAATGTCCCACCCATGCCAGCCAATCAAATATTGATGGTTCGGTTATGGCAGTTATAGCCACATGCATTGGTACACCCCATGAGTTTATGGTTCAATCCGAATGATACCAGGACCGCACAAGGCGGCGGAAGTTTCAAAGATAGGAAACTGCAGAAACCTACAGGAGAAGCGAGTTGTTGTGCATGGCAGAGCGAACCCGCTGACAGATCGACAGGAATCACCGAATTTCTAGTAAACCAGCCCAGCCCACCATCGCTGGCAAGAATCCTCATCTTTGTTGCTAAAGTCATCTAATACCCATAGATACATTGTGAATAAATGTGTACATAGTTTGTATCCCCATCTTGGCAAATTTCCCATCTTTGCCTGCTCCGTTGCTGAATCTCTCCATGTTGGAAAGATACCCCCCCCCATATTTGTTGGATAAAATTCAATGCAATTTCTTGGTTCTCATCAATTTTCGTCACCAACTCATATTTATATATCATCCACAATCAACCCACAGTCAACCCACAATCAAGCCACCGTCAGTGCCGAAGCTTAAACCACCCGGATGATATGGCATTATGGGTGTGGGTCAAAATTGGGCCCTAAAGTAAGATGGTTTACTATGGTTGTACAATTATCTAAGTAAACCATCTTACTTTTTTAACCATAGTGATTGGCCCTAAAGCAAGATTATATATATATAAGTGGTTTAGACCAGCAAATGGATCACTTCGTCTGTGATTCCCTTAGATTTTGACCCATCTTAGTTGATCCGATCCGACCCATGTTTTCCCAAAAACAACTACAGCACCTATTCTTGGCTGGTTACCCTCCTGTTCACCTGGAAAACCCGGCTTTTCCCATAGAAAATGATCCATAAATGGTGGTTGATGCGTCCTCGAAAGGCACAAGATCTTCTCTCAGCGAGTCCTCCTGGCATCCATTGAAAAAACAATGAATATTGATGTCAGGAAATAAAAAAAATCCTATGCATTCATAATGAGATAACATGATCCATTCTACAAGTACTAGTACTAGTAATTCCTTAACAATAATATGTAACATGTATATGTCATATGAGTTATTACAGTGCATCATCAATCCATTGATGTGGGATGTGGGATAACTATGGATAACTAATTTTTTTGACGTCCCCCGGGGATGGTGAGTAAACCACCCATCAATCCATTGCATCCGCACAGGAGCGTATCCGATTCTACTGCACAACGAATCACAACGACTTGATGCAAAGAAGATCGACCAGTGGCAATTTCTTTGACAGACTTGGACAGCTCTATTTTCAAAAACAGAGAGATAAGAGATGCACAGTGTCAACAACAGTTGCCGAAATTAGTGCTTCAATTACAATCTTATCCAAAATGGTGGTAGTCATTGCGAACAATGAACCTCAAAATTTTCGGCGCCCAGGCCCTTGCAGGGTTTTGAGATGTTTCAGGAAAAGAATGAAGATATTGAAACATCATGAAACCTTGAAATGGTTCACAATTTCATGATGGTGGTTGATTGAAGCCAATGATTAAATATGTATACACTCCAGCGCTCCTCAAGGACTCAAGGCGCGCATTGACCGTCACTGTGACCATAAAAATTGTGATTTTGGGGATGGTTTGTTTTTTGGGTTTACCACATTATCATCTTCCATAAGAATAGTAATGGATCAAGCATCCATAAATCCATCAAAATTCATCGAATCCACCGAATATTTAAACACCCCCCAGAAACCATGTGTTGTTTTTTTTTGTTGGGATTTACGCTAATATTCGGTACCATTTACGGGATGTTAATTAATGGGATAATATTGGGGGATGGGATTGCCAAGTTAAACGGCAAAAATATGTGGGTTTCTGTAAATTTTGTAAAGCTTCTATGGGCTTCTCCAGCAAGTATATGGTAATTTGGCACACCAAAACTAGCTTCTCCGAAAACGTAAGATCTCCAGCCTATGTCGCAAAACATTGCTTACGCTAGACCTTACGCGACCTGCTCACGCGATGCTCAGTTTTGACTTACGCAGTCATGTACATAAAATGACTTAGGCAAAGCTTACGCTGACAGGTTTGACTTCAAACGCACAGGAACTGCTTACGCCAGCATTAGGCACAGCTTACTCCTGAGGTTTGGCTTACGAAACCCAGAGTTTTGCTTAAGCGACCCAGTCATATGACACAATTCTTCTGAAAGTGTATTCAAGGGGGGTTCTGACGATGCTCTCTGACGTGGCTCGAAATTTCGGACTGAAGCCAGGTTGACGCATCATCTTGAGGCTCTGCAACCAAAAACAAATCCAATGAATTCTGTTCAAAAGTGGGGGGATAGATGCTTTAAAATGCTTTAAAATGCTTTCAATACATAGAACTGTCCGCAAAATGGAGGAAACCAACAAAAAATAGATGCAGACCATGATCACTTGGCAATATGGTCAAGGACAGCCTCCGCAAGCGGAGTGCCCTGAAAAGCCCTGAGACTCCCGGCCACGAGTCCATAGCCCTCCTTGTTGTTGAGTGCTGCTTCCTGGGTCTGCATAGCCATGGCAGCCATGTGCCAATCCCTTTGGACAATGGATCATCGACATATCAGTATTCAAACGATGACCATTCCTGTTACTGTAATATACATTAATATACTACAGTATATTACTATTGTTTATTATTATTACAATTTGAATTACTACTATAATTCCTGTTGCTATTGTAAATGGCACCATCTGCCCCACTGAGAAGTCCCAGCCAACATCCGACAGAACTCCGCATCCTGCCATGGTGGTGGGAACATGGCTATGGTGACACAACAGTGTTTAAGTTAAAATTTGATACCAAACAGAACTTGAACGGCCTACCACAAACATGAACCTGATGTCAATGCGTTTGATTTTTTTCGCGTGTGGATCCATATGGTCCCCATATATATATATTATTATTATTATTATATATTATATTATGTTATTTTATATTATATTATCTATATATATATATTATTGTGTTATTTTATATTATATTATATTATATTATATATATAATATATATATATATAATATATAATATATAATATATAATATATAATATATATATATATATAATATAATATATATAATATATATAATATATTATATATAATATATAATATATAATATATAATATATAATATATATATAACAAATATAACATATATAACATATATAACATATATAATATATAATATATATAATATATATATAATATATAATAATATATATATATATAACATATATAATATATAAAATATATAGTGTATATACATATATATGAAAATCTCAAAACGGACCTGGACTAGTTTTCATACTTTCAGCAAAAATAATTTGGAGACATCGGAGAATCGGATGTTGACTTTTTCGACAGTTCTGGCTGCAGATCTCTGCCTCGGGTTCACTGCGAGACGGCCCACCTGGTTCGGAAGTGCCATGGATGGTCGATCTGCATGCTTTGGGATATGCAAATCATTTTAGACATCCCCAAGGGTTTCTTTATATATGGGAAATGATCTGCAAATGGGTTAGTTTACTGAAGAGTCCCCAATCCTCATAGGTCTAAAATGGTCTAAACAATGGAAATGTCCAAACCATTTATTTTCGAAACGCTCATTCCACACATTTGGCGCCCTGTCACCTTCAGGTATGACAAGGCTTTGTGCCAAGGCGGGCTGCCGGGCGCTGCTGCCTGCCATAAAGCCAGTAAATTTTCCCTACTAGGATGCTCCTGGAAGTCACAAAACTGCTTGAAAACTGGCTTATTGACTTATTTCATGATTATTCTGGTCCATGAACCATCACAAACCCTTGTAACTGGCATGTTGGATATCTGGAAGCCACGAGATGCTAGGAGTGATGGTGACGTGATGAGCCCAGCAATCCAAGCATATAAAGATATCATAAAGACCAGTTCTCTAATCGGGAGAAATACCTGAAATTACTTGCCACTTCAAAGGGTTACATGTTATAAACCTGCATATATATATAGATTGCTTTAATTTGCAAATAGGCTTTTTGTTAGCATGACCATTTTTCCCATTAAGTTTTTCTACCAGTACCCATTTTCGGACCCAGATTACACTCAGTCAAAACCCTCTGGTGGACCATGGCCATCTGCCTGTATGCTCCACCAAGGGAGCCAATGGCCGGGGCAAACGCTTCTCACTGACGCTACGCGCCTGAGATCCAAAGATGCCAGAGATGGAAGTGGAGAAAAAACACAGCCAGAACGATTCCTGCAAATATCAATGGACTGGTTTAAGGGAAAATCTACAGGAAACCATGGTTTTTACCATCAAATATAGGGGTTTCCTGTAAATTTTCCCATCATCCAATTCTATGAAAATATGATTTGAAAATATTTGAAATGTATTGAAGATTTATTGAAGCATCTTGAACCTACCAGCCTTACCAGCCATTCTTTTTTTGCCGGGTGGTTGTTTTCGGGGTCAACGCCCCGAGGCGGGCGTGGTTTTTTCCACGTTTGTGCTTTTTGGCAGTATACGTGTTGAACGCTCTTGCCGACTGTAAGATGACGCTACCGAAGACACGTTGCCCAACTTTGTTG
>Ga0126342_10013225_pt1 | contig 14654 bp, 13 predicted proteins | sample Cyp1metagenome_FD_92528 | JGI IMG/M metagenome (GOLD analysis project Ga0126342, IMG submission 92528) | Coral microbial communities from Lord Howe Island, Old Settlement Bay, Australia - Cyphastrea 1 metagenome | ecosystem: Host-associated > Invertebrates > Cnidaria > Coral ... | reverse complement strand
TGTAACTAGCATTTGCAGTCCATGTCACATGCCACATGGATGTTTCTCAATGTATTTATCGTTGAGGCCCTGCGGATCAAAACAGAGGGTTTAGCTGTGCAATTTCGCGTTCAGCTTTTGCATCTCAGCTCAAACCTAGCTCTTCAGAAACCAAAGACTGGGTTTATCATGTTTAGCCCAGAGATGGACATAAATTCAAATTCCATCAGGTTCTTAAATAGTGTAGAAACAAGAATCCTGCCATGGCACCGGTGGCTTTCTATGGCACATGTGTAGACACCCCAAAATTTGGCGAAATCCGTGGCTTGGAGGAACGAACTTTGCTGGTCGTTCTGGATGGAGTTATCACGTCTCTGCACCGTGGCGTTGCGGCAGATGAACATCGGAGACGTCTGGAAGAAGATGGAACTGACGTGCGGCTGTTGGAAGATTCTGAGGTGAGCCATTTCTGGGATCATCTGGGATCATCTGGGATTATCTGGTAGAATTATCTGGTATCCAAGGGATTGGCGATGCGCATGTTGGGTACTTTTTTATCGGCTGATACTCAAACGTTGACCCAGTTTTGCCACCGGTCGTAAGCGTTTGTATGCAGCAGTCTGGAACCCAGATGCAGTTGGGTCTTCATTGAACCGGTGATTTCCAAAAAACCATGGTTGATATTTGGATATCTGGAAAATCCCATTTGTTTGTTTGATTTGTGCGGTGTCCACTTCAAATTTGCTTACAACTTCACCAGCAAATGCAAAAAACATGAACGGGGCAAAAAACGGTGATATATATTCAGCAACAAATGCTAACTGCGAAAAACTGTTCAGGTGTTGCTTCCCGGCTTTATTGACACCCACATCCATTTTCCTCAGTTCCCCTTCACTGGCGCCGGGATTGACAAGCCTCTGATGGGCCAAGAGGGATTTCTCACCAGCTATGCCTTTCCAACCGAAGAATCCATGGCGGAGTTGGGAACGGCCCGGGCAGTTTACGGGATGGCCATGGAGACTTTGTTGAGTCATGGCACCACCACGGCGTTGATCTTTGCAAGCATTCATTCTGAATCTTCCAAAGCACTGGTTGATCTTGCGCTCCAAAAACAAGGCCCACGAGCGATGGTGGGCAAAGTTTGCGTTGACAGACACTGTCCTGACTCGTACATTGAAACTACCGAAGCATCACTGATTCTGGCTGAAAAGTGTCAGAAGGTTTTGAGGGTTTTGACATGTTTTGATTTTGATGTTTCAGGGATTTTCAGAGGGGGGTTGTTGCTAAAACATGATGACCGTTAAATGCGGTCCGCATTGGTGACGACCAATCCAACAGCCTTTGCGCCAACTGCTCAATTTGTTTTGTCCTTTCTTCAGTACCTTGGGACATTTTGTTGTTCCTTTAGCACTCTTATTGCACTCTGAGATGGCATGATACCTATCAATGATATATCTATGGCTGAAGTTCCTGTTGATTCATCGCGGGGTCTCCCTGGCCCAAGAAAATGCTTCCTTTCACTGTCCCATTTTGGTTTTGTTGGCGTCTTTTGTGGTTCCTTGGATGATCTAACTATATCTACCCTCTGGTTATGTCAAAATCGCTATTGAAAATAGCACATTTATACTTAGTTGATGTACCTGTTGAAGATGGTGATTTTCCATAACTATCTTAGTTTACCAGAGGGTAACTGTTTAGTCAGAGGATTGATGTTTGGTAATCCCTTGGTTCCTCCTTTACTCCACCGAAAGCTTCGTTTTTGTATTGTATCTAGTCATTTGGGGTGCGATTTTGGGGAAGGGATTTGACTCAATTCTTGCCGAAAGACAGGCTTCCTTGGATTCGGTCAGTGGCTTGTAGTGCCTGGTAGTGGCCTGCTATATTGCAAAACGTACCACATAGCTCAATATGCCCAATGACAACTACCATGAAATTCAGCTTGATTGGATCATCACTAATATTCCCGCTTTCTGTTATGGAGATCAAAACCCATTATATTTGGAGGGAATGAACCCCGATGGATCCTATTTTGGTGTTAATCCACTGAGTATCACCGTAAAAAGATTCCGCAAAAGATCTCCGCAGAAGGGATGAATTCTGGGTCCATTATAATGACCATTTTCGAGCAAAACCCATGTACAGAAATACAGATTATGATAGTTCAAACATCTTAAAACATATGCTTAGCATTGGCTTAGCATTCTCCCATGATTGCTGGTGCTCTCCGAATTGTGGTTGCAGAGTCGCCTTTTCTCGATACATCACTTTGTTTCCTTTGGTAACATTCCTTCTGTTTTGTTCGTAAATTCTCAATACTCTGCACATATCCAGTATAGTGCAGTGGTGCCCCCACCTATAAGTGTATAAGCTGGTTTATAAACCCCAGTAACTATACTCATCTAGTTCGTTATATCTACCCTAAACCATAGTTCATTCAGCCACTTTTTGCAGGCAACGCTTCACACGAGCGTGCTATCGACTGGGGGCCCCCTGGAGGCCCCATTTTTATCCGAGGAATGCTACTGAAGACTTCATCATCTATACCCAAGCTCGAGCAGCTGAATATGGCACTTGGCCCTATTTGGCACAGCCAGTGGTGACACCCAGGTTTTTACCCACCTGCAGCCCAGAGCTTTTGCGTGGTTTGGGCCAGGGCTTTGGAAAGTCATGTTTTGTTGTGGAAAGTGGAGGGAAACCATGGTTTTCAATATTCATTGAATTGGGGTTTGCAATTCTGAGAGAGATATCCCATTGTGAGGGGATACAACAAATCTCACTTTCCGTTGTTCAAATCGCCAGGCGATTTGGCCGAGAAGTACAACTGCATGATTCAGAGCCACATGAGTGAATCCATCGATGAGGTGGAGTTTTCTGCCAGGCTTTTTGGCTTTTCGGATGCCGAGGTCTTTTCCAAATTTGGACTTTTGCGTGGCAAACCTGGACCTGAGCGACCTGGAGGACCTGAGCGACCTGGAGGACCTGAGCGACCTGGAGGACCCCAGGTCCAGGCTGCTGCAGTGATGGCGCATTGTGTCCAAATGCAAAAAGCGGAGGAACGTCTCCTGAAAGAGCCCGAGCGGATTTTTTGAGTCGAATTTTGGGCATGGTCCGGTCCCATGGGCTACCAGCTACCAGCTACGGGTAGCCATTGATCACTGTTTTTGGTACCATGATAATCACCATGAAAATCACCATTTACCACTATTAATCACTATGAATCACCTTTAATCAGCATCAATCACTATTAAACATTAATCATCACTAGTCACCATGAATCACCATTAACCACCATGAAAATCACCATTAGTCACCATTTTTATCACTTTTTCCATCATCATTAACCTTGGAGAAACTGGGAAGATGGTTTTCTGCTTTCCTCATGGCGGAGTTTCCAAGGATTCTGGAGCTTCGATTGCCCACTGTCCTTTGTCGAATTTCTTCTTCGCCCATGGAGCATTGCCAGTTGCTCTGCGAAGAGCGATTTGGGCGAACCTACCCTCTGGTTATGTCAAAATAGCTATTGAAAATGGCACATTTATACTTAGTTATGGGAAATATGGTGATTTATGGGAAACATATGGAAAATATACGGTGATTTATGGATGTTTACCCTCTGGTAATTTGTTACATAGCTATGGAAATGGCCATAGAAATAGTGGATTTACCCATTGAACATGGTGATTTTCCATAGTTATGTGAAAGTTTACCAGAGGGTATGTTACCACCTTTTTCTCAAAGCAGAGGTTCATTCCATTGGTGATTTACGTAGCACTGAAAAATCCTGATTCTGAATGGGATGTATAAATGAATATTAATATTCTCATCCTCATTCTGAATGGTCTGATTCATACTTAATTGGTGATAAATGGTCTGATTCATACTTAATTGGTGATAAATGGTCTGATTCATACTTAATTGGTGATAAATGGTCTGATTCATACTTAATTGGTGATAATCCTGACTTGGCCCCTTTTGAATGGGTGAACTGACCGCTAGTTGACCTTGGGTCTGCACATAATTTGTACCGCCCAAATGGCAAACGGCAACCTTAGTGGGAACAATTGTGATAAACAATCGTGTTTTTCCTGGTTTGCCCAGAAATCTTCAGCTACCACACCTATTTCTGGGTGAACTCAACCCAGTTACTTGAATTTAAGTTTTTTCAGAAAGGCGCGTGAACTAAGATAACTCAATATTGGTTGACCCCCGGTGTAGAGCCAGCGACCCTAGACGTCCTAGTGATCCAACTCAGGGGATATGTTTCCTTGGGATCCACCCCTCAAAGGTGACCCCCTTCGGAGATGCCAAGAGTGGCCATTTTGGAGCCCAAACACTATTGGGGCTTCACCGAATTGGAGGAGGTTGGTTGAATCCCTGTTGGAAAATCATGGAAAATCCTAGTGGATACCCTCTGGTAAACTAACATAGCTATGGAAAATCACCATTTTTACTGGGAAAATCCACTATAAATGGCCATTTTCAATAGCTATGTTAAATTACCAGAGGGTATCCTAATGGATATTTGCATGGTTCTTGATTTTATACACCCAGTTTTGTTGTTTAAAGCATCATTTATAACCATTTTTGATGGGTTGGTAGGCCATCTCCATGATATTTTGGACCACGTCCGAAAAGTTTGGGCATATCCCCATGAAATATCCCAATCAATCCAGTTATATATATAATATATATATATGTTCTTTATATCCCCATCTATATTTTCATGATAACTTCATATTGGTGGATATCCCATCAGAAAATCGATACCCCAATATATCCCCATGATTCGTTTCTTTTTTTAAATATACCTTCAATATCCTTCAATGGCTTGTTGCTCACTGATCACCATTAATCACCATTAATCACCATTAATCACCATTAACCACCATTAACCACCATTAACCACCATTAGTCACCATTAGTCCCCAAGGATTCTGGAGCTTCTTGTTGCTTAAGCCACCATTCTGGCTTGGTCATCGTCATCCCCCACTTGATCAGACTTCCAGGTGAAACGCCTGGTTCGCGAGGGCATCAAGGTGGGTTTGGGTACCGATGTCGCGGGAGGATACTCGCCGTCCATGCTCTCAGCCATGCGCGCCGCGGTGCTGGCCTCGAAGAGTCTTCAATTTCGATGCTGGGAAGCGATCGAAGTTGGGGGAGAAAATCACCATTAATAGTGGTTAAATATCTATATTATCTATATCTATAGTGATTAACAAGGGAAACAAATATGAAGTACCCTTTGGTAAACATACAAAAAAACTATGGAAAATCACCATTGTAGTGGGTAAATCAACTATTTCTCTATTTCTATGGAGGCTTCAAGTTCGCAGTGACGAATTACCAGAGGGTACCGTTGAAAATCCATTGGCTATACATTGGGGGTTTCCATTTTGATGGAGCCGGCCCCAATAGTTGGATGGGTTATTTGCTGGAAAATCATACAATTTTTTGGGATAATTTGGGGGTACCCCTATTTTAGGAACCCCCATACGCCCCCTTCGATAATGTTCGATAAATATCGACATTTTATGACGTTTCGCCTGACTATCAAAGATATGGGTGATATGGCTTATTTCGACCCTTCAAACATGGGCTTTTCTATATGGTTAAATCGTTAAGATTTGTCATGGCCCAATGGAATCATACAATGTGAGGCCCCAGTTCGATAGCTAAGTTGGTGAACATAACTCCAATATCTATGGTATATCTATGGTTTATGGTACTTATAACTATAGTATTCATGGGGTTTATAAACCAACTTATAACTGGGGGGCCTCACATTGTACGGATTTGAAAGAGAACCTACAAAGATGGGCTGATCAGATGTGATTGAATCAGATGTGTTGATGAAGAATTGGATCATCAAAGCGTTTTTGGGAGTTACTCTGATCCATGATCCAGGGGACTCCAAGAACGCCCGTAAAATGATCAAGAGGTTCAGTTGAAAAGTCGGACCGTTGCTATCAGGCCCTCAACAGCTTTCGTGTGGATACATACCCTCTGGTTATGTCAAAATAGCTATTGAAAATGGCCATTTATAGTTGATTTTCCCATTAAAAATGGTGATTTTCCATAGCTATGTTAGTTTACCAGAGGGTACCTGTTTTATATAGGCACTATATACACTGGATTGGATTAAGGGAAAATCTACAGGAAACCCATGGGTTTTTACCATCAAATATAGGGCTTTCCTGTAAATTTTTCCCATCATCCAATTCTATGATATATAACTGGCTGTGGTACATCTCATCACGTGTTTCGGATGTTTTACGAATGCTTTGGGGATGGCCTTAGAGAACCTCAGGATGTCGTGAAGGGCAGGTGTTTTTGCCAACAAATTGGATCTGACATGCCAAACTGGAGAAAACAGTGAGGTGGCACCAACACAGTTACATTTTGAGAATTTCTTGCAGCACCCTTGTAAAAATGGACAAGTTATATTCCCCAAGAGATAGATTCAAGATGATTCAAGTACTTTACTGCTATTTTGGAATTGGCCTCTATCATCTTTCCATTCTTTTCCTAGATTTGCTGAAGATGTTTTTGATCCAGACATGGTTGATCCACCAGACATGTTGATCATGTTGATTCGATGGCCCCCGAATCAGCAAATCCAAGACGATCCCTAATGGGATCATATACCACTATTCGGTTATATATGGGGTTATACCATCAAAAAGCTGGGTAGGATTATAACTAATCAGCTGTATCACTATTCTACCCAGCTTTTTGATGGTTATATCAGCATCCCCATTATGTCACCACTATATCCCCGTCATAGCCTGAATTTGTCCAAATCATGATCCCATTCACCCATCATTTTTACTGGTCAATTTACGGTTTTGCATGGTTAGACTTATGAAAGCAGCAATTCTCCAATAGTTTTCTCATGTTTTCCCCATATTCCTTCCATTTTCCTACTATTTTCACACGATTTCCAGCTGATTTTCCTAATGTTTCCATGTTGGATCTAGCGCAAGCCGTCTGAGGATACGTTTCAGGTTCCAGTCTGGCGGACACTTGGAGGGAAAGCACTGAGGAGGCAAAGGATGCGCACGATCTGAACCACTTCGAGGCTGGAGATGGGGAAATCATGAATGTGAGTAGGAAAATTCATGGTGACAGTTGATGATGAACCTTTATTTTAAGGGGAACAAAATTGATAACTTTATTGGACGTCTTGGAAATTGGTAGATTGATCAGGGATGTGAGCAAGGAAACATGAGGATGTTAACCCACAAACATGGGAGTATGAAACAAACAGGGGGATGTCACCGGATCTTTCAAATTTATCTATTGTTGGGGATAAACATCTGGTGTTTGAATGATGGTTCACACCTCCCTGTGGTGTTTGAGTGTCGATATGTGATAGGGAGGATACAACTGGAGAAGGATTGGGATATTTCACCTACCAATCATGAGAGTGCGTATAAGTGAACAAAATGGGGAATAATGATAATGGCCCACCAAACTGGGATGGCAACTGGATCCACAATGCTAGTTTCGCTGCAGTCGCAACATATCACAGTTGTCTTGCGGGTGAATCTCACATACTTTCCATCTACTAGATGTACGGGTCATACTGAGTACCATTTTTGGGGGATTGGTACTTGGACGTGCATCCTCGTGACTGAGATCAACATGGCTCGGTAGTTTCCTTTGTTCCGACATGGGTCCAAAAGGCCCCCATTCTTTTTGTGGGTGCAGCCAACTTTGTGAAGTGATGGAGATAGGGATGTTGGCGTCCGGCTCCTCCACATTTTTTGTTCATCATTTTTTACTTTTCAGCTCGGGTAGCCTAAATCCACTGGTTCCTGATTTTCGATTATTTCATGGCCATATATATATATATATACATACATATGTATATATATATATATATATATTGAAATATATTATCAGCTATACCCAGCCCAGACAGCATTGTTTTGCAGACATGCAGACACCGTACGGTGAATCCGACGTGAATATCCCGGGACTCCAGGCTCTCTACTTGGCGACTTTGGGTGGAGCCTCAGCCCTGGGTTTGGCGGAGCATCTGGGAAGCTTCGAGGAACAGAAACGCTTCGACGCCGTGCTCCTGCGCAGGTCCTGCGAGGGGAGGCCGCCGGTGTGGCCCACAACGGAGTCCAAGGAGGATTTGCTGTTGAAGATCATCACGCTGGGTGATGATCGAAACTCATGAATTTCATGAGAGAAGGTTTTTTGAGATGTGATTTTTGATGATTTTTCTTGGTTTTCCGTTTGGATTCTTTTGGTTGTTTTTTTTTATCTGTTTAGGATGATGGTCCGAAAGAATCACATATTTTTTCGGGTTCCCCCTCGCCACCGTGGCTCAAGCTACTAGGAAATGTGAAGGAAGTCTTTGTAGATGGTCGTTCCGTGTATCGCTGCTGAGTTCTCTCTAGCTGCAGCCTGTGTGGCTGGCTGGTGATGCGGGTCCAAGCTGGTCCAAGTCTTCGATTTTTGCGATGCTGGTGATGTGTTTGGAACGGATGGTTTCTCCCAATCACCAGGAGTTTTGAATTCATGAAATCCCAACTTTTGTGTGCTTTTGTTGGTAAAACCCAAGAATTCGCAAGTTGTTGTTGGTCTCTTTTGTGGGACAAAGACTTGACTCATGCCTCACCACAGATCTCAGCTGGGCAACCAGTTTTGATTGGCTTGGCCCGATGATGGGCTACCAATGTTGAGCGGAAAAAAGCATGGTGCAAAATTGGCAGGTCAGCAGTCTGAAAGGGCAGAAAGTGACAATTTGTGACCCTTGTGGCATTTTCCTAAGACGGAATGCTGCCCTTTCATTCAGACAAGGTATATACCTGATGGCTTAATCCATCTCCGAGTCAAAATTTCATGCACTCAGTGTTTTTGTCAATGCGACAAAGTGTCAGTACTTCTATCGAAAACCCACATGCCACAGTATTCGGCGCCTGAAAGTAGCAGAACTCGCAGCATTTGATGGTTCTACAGGGTTTGTGATCTGTGGCGCGCGTGTCACCGAAGGTGGCGTGATTCGTTCGACTGGAAGTCCCAAGTTTTTGGTGGCAAAACAGATTGGATGAATGTGAAACCAAGACGAATCAAGGGCTTAAACAACACCAACGGTCTTTTCTCAGCTCAAAGCTAGGTAGTTTAAAAAAAATAATAATTGGGTTTTACATATTTAGCCCACCCAGAGATGGACATTGAAAAGCTGTGAGGCACATCGCGATATGTGGGCTGGGAAGGGCTATGGCTACGGCAAGGGCGGCTATGGCTATGGCTACGACATGATGTGGAATCCCATGATGATGCAGCGACCTGGCGAAAATGGAGGGCTAAGAAGGGGTTGACCAGAAATGGAGGTTAAGACATCAGTTGCAATGACAAACTGATCATGTATACATTATATACATATATATATATGTATGTATACATATATATATATATACGTATACATACTTTGTGTTTATCAATCATTCTGGTGGATTTCGATTGACCATAGGATTACATAGATTTTTGGGATCATACAGGATTCTGGCTTTTTGAAGAATCAACGGGTGTCGTGCTGTTTTGGCCCAGGATGATGATGGGCTATGGGAAAGGCCAAGGCAAGTCTGGTTTGATCACTTTTCCGAATGCCCGGGCGCTGAGACCGCGGGGTATGGGATGACGGGAAACCATTCATCCCATGTAACCTGACCACACAGGAGAACCCCATCAAGATGGCTCTTGCCAAGTCAGTTCCTGAAAAATAACCTTCTCAAACCAGGTGAAGCAGGTGTTGGGCCGGAGAATTCTTACCACAGTCCTCTTTTGGTGCTTTTTTCTCAACTGCTTTCTGGCTTCAAACCCATTGAGATCCCATTGAGTCTCAATCTTATTAACCAGTTATTATTAACCATTATTAACCATTATTAACCATTATTAACCATTATTAACCATTATTAACCAGTTATTAGTAACCATTATTAACCATCTTTTGTTGGTCCCAACCAGTTCTTCGGAGGTTGAATCCCACAGTTTTCGACCGTGTGTCCCCAACTTGGACGACTGTGTTCGCTCCGAGGACAAGAAGGTTTTCATCGGCGGCTTGCCATTGACCACGGCTCCCGACATCGAAACTTGGCGATGGCTCCGACCAGAAATGGTCGACGAAGAGATCACCTAGTTGGGATGTTACCCTCTGGTAAACTATCACATAACTATGGAAAATCACCATGTTTAATGGGAAAACTCGCTATAAACGGCCATTTTCAATAGCTATGTTAAATTACCAGAGGGTACCCTAGTTGGATGGTTTATAGTTTATAATGGAAACTCCCGAAAATGGATAAAGTTGGGATGAAGTTGAAAATCCACTAGTGAAAAATATTGGGAGATATCTTGAAAAATAGTTTTCATATGTTTTCATTATCAATGATTGATCTTGGTTATCTATGGTTATCATCCATAGCTTTTTTGGAAGTTTCAGATCCAAATATCTTCATATTGGAATAACTATGTTCCAGCTATCTACCATTCGGATGTTTTTGACCATCAAATATCCATAGTTTATTTGCGGAACGACTTGAACAGTTTGTTCCTTTTGATAACAGCTATTTGTTGCTGATAATGGTGAACTTCACTGAGAAGCAACCCACACATTTCTTTATTTACATGGAATACTCCAAGAACCTGCTGTGGTCAAATCAGGATGTATGTCACGGGTTGATTTGGGGGATACAACTAGAGTATTCATACTATTCATGCAATGTGAGGCCCCAGTTCGATAGCTAACTTGGTGAACATAACTCCAATATCTATGGTTTATGGTACTTATAACTATAGTTAATAGGGTTTATAAACCAACTTATAACTGGGGGGCCTCACATTGTGGGGTTTTTAAACCAAAACACATTTTTTCTAAACCCCAAATAATGACTACTAATTATAGTGACTATAGTTATTAGATAAAGCAAACCACATTTTTTCAAGACCCCCATGAGACACGTTGAACGCTTGACCCCCGCCACATGCCGAAAAAGTTGGCATCACTGGCATCACCTACAGCTCGCCACCCAGGAGCTGAATAAACGCTTGAAGGAGAGGGATCCACTGGTTAATGGTGGTTAATGGTGGTTAATGGTGATTAATGTCTGGTTGGTGGTTTGGATCATGACTTTTATGACTTTCCATATATTGAGAATGCCATCATCCCAACTGACGAACTCATATTTTTCAGAGGGGTAGGCTCAACCACCAACCAGGTATGTTCAACCCCTGCTACTGGTTAACATATGTGAACATCCCCAGAGCTTGGCAACAACGTATCCAGATCTGGCTGTGTCTCCTACTTTGCAACGCTTGCACTTGTTGACTCGGATGTTCACCCAGATGGTCTCATTTTTGGCTTAACCCTTTATGGCCCTCCCACAAAAAATCCTGGTAAAATCCGGAAAAAATCATCCAACATCCCAGGTGAAAATCAAAAGCATCCACCAAAATCAGATGAACATTTCCAGGCATCCGACCATCCGACCATCCGCCACTGCCATGCCGTGGCAGGAACACATGACCCAAGCGGGTGCCTGTCTCTTCGCCGAAGTGGGTCGTAGCGCCAAAGGCGGCGCCGCCTTCAAGACCCGCGAGGAGGCGAACTTTTGCCGCAAAAAATAGGGATTCAACCAACAAACATGTGGATTTCATATGATTGAACCATGAAAATATCTGGTTGGTGGTGACTGGAACCATGGAATTTTGAATGACTTTCCAGTTGGGAATTTCATAATCCTAACTGACTTTCATATTTTTCAGAGGGGTAGGTCAACCACCAACCAGATATAAGAAACCAGGTGGTTTAATCGAAAAAAATGAGGGATGTAACCAGGAGCAAATGGGGTGTTGAACCAACAATATGGAGGAATTAACCAACAATTGATATATGGATCAGGACTTGTCCAGAAAATCATCTGCAACTGGGGATATCATTGGATACAACAACAATTCTGGGGAAACCGACTATCAAAGGATATCTGAGTACTTTATACTTCTTGATGGGTACTCCTAGGGATTTCTATAGCCATCAAGAATGGTGGCTTAAGCAGCCAAAATGGGGGCTAGAACCAGCAACAAGTGTGGAACTTGGCTAGAAATATTCAACAATTAGCCAACAAACATGGATGCTTAACTAACAATTGGATCAAGAAAATATAGGTAAAATAGCTGGTGATTGGTAGTTTAATACAACCGAATCTTTCGCCATGCGAATATTTTGGAAACAGCTACACGCCTCCAGTGTGTTTGCTTCTTATCTAAGAGTGACACTGAAGCAATTGGGATTTTTGCTGCGGGAACATCTCGGGAAAATGGAGATCGAACTATCAACTTGTGGGTTTTGAATATATATATATATAATCTATAATATTATATATATATGTATGTCATATAGTATACTAAAGCGTGTATGTATCTGTATTAAGATGTGTATATATATAAATGTAACAATGCGGGGGGACATCTTCGCAATTTCCCGCAAGGTTCAAAAGGCCGTTGAGATGTTGAACGGTGGCAGCCTTAAATCGCGGTGAAGTGCATCAAAATCTGCGTGTCTCATAAATGGGGTATTCCTGTAAGCATAGAACATGTTTTTCTCTTTTCCATGGGATTTAAAAGGATTTTATGGGATCAAATGCAGATTTTGAGGGGAATTTGATGCTATTAACCCAAAAAACTGTTTTGGAGATCCAAACATATCTGGGATTTCAGCATCAATATCAAGAATGGGGATGTTTGGATGAGGATAGTGGCGATGAGGATCATCAGTGGGATTGACCAAGTCATCCATTTCTCGGGTTTGTCAAAAAGTGGGGGCATTTTTTTTTGCATGCAACAAACCTGGCAGTGTGTCAAAACCAATAGTACCCCTGTAGTTCACATCAAAATAGCTGGGTTAAAATGGATGTTCATCCCCCTAAAAATGGTATTTTCATAGCTATTGATCCATACAGTTTTTTTTTTTGGCAATTTTGATTGGGATTGGGGGGCAACGATGATCAATGGAATTAACGGAATCTCGGGACACCCTCTGGTCAGACAGAGACCCGAATTTGCCCCAAATAAAACAAACCGGGATGATCCTTTCATTTGAGTATCTAAACATATCCATAAAATATTGCAATCTGGATCCCATTAAATCATCAATTTTAATGGCCTTATTCCATTAAAATCATTAAATCACAGACTCCTGATTTCTTAGATCATTCAAATCAGCAAAACTCCCATTTTTGTTGGCTAAATCATCATTCCTAATGTTTGAATCCATTTAAATCCATTTAAATCCCATGAATTCCGGGTTAGCATCTCCAGGTTCTGAGTTCGAAGGATCCAAGTTGCAAGTGGAGACCTGGGGTCGAAAACCCGCCGGCAACGGCGGCGCCGCTGGCGCAGCGGCAACTTCAGCGTAGACTTCCGGAAGCCGGGCGTGGTGGATTTTCCAGGCCATGTTTGTAACGAAGGATGCATCCCCACGAGGGATAGATACGTTGATACATGGATGGTGCTGATTTATATATATATATACATATATATATAATCCCCTTTATTTCAATGATTAGTTGATCTATGATAAATGGGATAGTTGATGATTATAATTCCCTTTTTGGATACTATAAAGGGGATACTATGGATGGTGCCCCCCCAGTTATAAGTTGATTTGTAATCCCTTTAGCCAACTAGTTATATCCCTCATCAAGCCTAGTGAAATTGGACTTACAAAGCAACTTAGCCAACCATGGGGCCCCATCCTGTATTAATGGCTTGAATATGGTACAAGATGGGGCCCCATAGTTATAAGTTGGTTTATAAACCATTATAATCCCCATTAACTATAGTTATATCTACCATAAACCATTGTTAAGCCACTTATAGACCAACTGAACGCTATCGACTGGGGGCCCCATCCTGTAATTAATGGTTCATTATACCAATTAATGGATTGATGGTTTATAAAGTTTATCATCAACATTTTGTGGTTTATAATACCGACTAACCATAGTTCTCATGTGGGTAAAACAATGCCAGAAACCACTCATGACTGGGAATGGTAACCATACTACCTATAAGAATCGTGATGACTGGGGGATGGTTTATTATTGTTTTACCCACAGTATATAGAAAATGTAGAACGCTGATGAACCTGGTTGACTATTGCTTCCCAGGAAGCTTTTTTTTCTTATTAATTTTGATTCATGAACATAGTTGCAACATGGGGTTGATTACAGAAATTGTTGAACCATTGAGTTTCATGATTTATGCACATGGCACATGGACATGGACATGGTTTCTTGGAACATCTTTTTCAACATCTTGGAGCTAAGGAATTTCGTGAACCCTAATTTTAGCGAATATTCTGAGGGTGGACCCTCAATAAGCGTTTTGACTACATGAAAGCTCAAAATGGAACTTTTTTGCGCTTAATTTTCGATGATTCTAAGTTGAAAACGCATATTGAGCAAGTGGTTTTCCCGGTGGTATGTGCAGGACCTTGCCCGGACATTCAACCCGCAAACAGTGTCAGATCTTGCCATTCTTGAGCTTAAGGTTTATTCAATTTTCTGATAATGATTGCGCTATATGCGTTTTGAGTGCTTGGAGAGTGAAAAACAACATTTGCTGTTTTCCTTTTTGACAAATTAGACTGTAAATTTGCATAT